>ERZ824978.3753-NODE-3753-length-10924-cov-20.016193_pt1:5000-10924 | contig 10924 bp, 13 predicted proteins | sample MGYA00519860_ERZ824978 | MGnify/ENA primary metagenome ERZ824978 (study PRJEB31778, sample SAMEA3449184) | human gut metagenome | biome: human gut; feature: human-associated habitat; material: faeces | place: United Kingdom | collected 2010/2012 ... | reverse complement strand
AGGTTGGGAGTTCGGCTGGGGCGGCACATCTGTTAAAGAATAACACAGGTGTCCTAAGATGAGCTCAATAAGAACAGAAATCTTATGTAGAACAAAAGGGTAAAAGCTCATTTGATTTTGCTTTTCAGTATGAATACAAACTACGAAAATATGGCCTATCGATCCTTTAGATATTTGAAGTTTTAAGCTAGAGGTGTCAGAAAAGTTACCACAGGGATAACTGGCTTGTGGCGGCCAAGCGTTCATAGCGACGTCGCTTTTTGATTCTTCGATGTCGGCTCTTCCTATCAAGTAACAGCAGCATATTACAAATGTAGGATTGTTCACCCATTAATAGGGAACGTGAGCTGGGTTTAGACCGTCGTGAGACAGGTTAGTTTTACCCTACTGATGAAGCGATTATCGTAACAGTAATCTAACTTAGTACGAGAGGAACCGTTAGTTGCACCCTTCATGAATGGACTTAGTTGAGTAGCTAGTGGTCCGAACGGGCGGTGCTTTGGCGTAGGGTTGAAAGCCTCTAAACCTGGAGCCTAGCTGAAGTCATACGATGATTCCCTTGCAAAAGGGAGGCAGTGATGATTTGAGGAAGAATACGTGGTTCTTTGGAATCATGGAGACCTATGAGTAGAACAATAAATCAAATGGCACTGTCTGGGCGATCGTTTGCAGACGACTTATCATTTCCCAAGGATTGTACGTGTTCGAGTTGGCTCTGTCCAACGAGGAATTGAGATTTAGCTTGGTGAATGGATCGAAATGGGTATTCCTAGCCCTAACCCTTACACAAGTGCTTATCTCGGCTAAGGAAAATAGAAGGTGTGGTGTTAGCGTAGTGTAAGGTGGAACGGATTGGGTGGGAAGTGGGTGAATGGAGGGGAGGTGGGTGAAGTGAGGGGATTTGAGGGTTGGATGAGTGGATTAGGGGCGTTTCATGGGACATGAAGTGAAATGGGTGGGATACTTGGGGTGTCTAGAATGATGAGACAATCATTTTGAGATGGCTTTGTGAAAGTGCTTGGGTGTCGCTGAGAGGACTTATACTGTGAGACAACACAGTGAGTGTGGGCTAGAACAAGGATTTGAAATCACCCATGATGTGAAATGGGTGGGATGATTGGGGCGACATAACTTGGTGAAACATTCATTTTGAGATGGGTTTGTACTTTTAGGTGGAGAGTCGCTGAGAGGAGATGGGCTGTGTGCTGCGAGGACGAAGCAAAGCCTTGGGTGTGGAAGGCCATCTGAGGCAAGTAGGGATCCAAGGGTATGGAAGGCTACCCTATGGATACCCTATGGGATACCATGTGGAGTACCCTATGGGGTACATTGTGGAGACCTAGGAACCCTAGGGGGTACCCTCAGAACCCCTGGATCCTCGAGAGAGACTCGAGAGAGACTCAAGAGAGACTCAAGACAGTCTCAAGACAGTCTCAAGACAGTCTCCACAACTCCCAAAGCATGGATCCCAAAGAGCGAGAAGAGTGAGATGAGATCGGAACCATCTCACAGGAATAGCAGCAAGAGCAGCAGCAACAAGAGAAAGAGCGACACGAAAGGAGAGGGTGGGAAGTGAGCTAGGGCATGAGGATGGAGTGAAAGAGGAAGGCCTTTCTCTCCGACTCATGAGTGTGTGGAGTGTGATCCTTTGGGATCCATTGGGAACCATTGGGAACCATTGGGAACCCCTGGGTGTGGAAGGCCATCTGAGGGAAGTGTCATGTCACGTGACATGTCCGAATGCATGGAATCAAGTGAGTAACCATGAAGACATGACATGACATCACACAACCACACACCATCACACCTCTCCAGAGCGGCCCTGCGGGGCCATCCACCATTACTCTTATTACTAATACAACCCTCTCTGAACAGCTCTGACGAGCTGTCAACAGCTCTGACACAGCTGTCAGCAGCTCAAACAAAGCTGTCAGCAGCTCTCAGGAACTGTCAGAAAGGGTCCAGACCGCCCCTGACGGGGCAGTCTGCACAGAGGAATGACGACTCCCCTGTCATTCCCCTTTCTTTCCCTGCTGAGTCCATGGAAGGCTGGACTCACTCCTTCTCTTCTCCCTTCATGCTTCATGGAAGGAGACTGCCTAGTCGAAGCGTGCGTTCTTGCGTCAACACGCGAACAATGGAGTGTGGCGGGGGTTGCGATGGTGTTCGGGTGGAAGGCGGATGGCATGCTCACCCTGACGGGTGGGACATACCCTCACTGAAGTGAGGGTGGTGGGTGAAAGGGTCACCTTCACGCATGCGTCTGTCTTCTATCGGATCTGTCTTCTCCGTTTTCTGGAGCGTCCTGCGGACCGCTGGGACGGCTAGAAGGAGAAGAAAGAGAAAACAAACACCTCTCAATCCTCTAAACACTGTATTGTACTAGGCTATCTCCTCCTAGTATAGGCCTAAGGCCATGAGGCATGGGAAGGGGGGAGAAAGAGAAGAGAGAAGGGAAAGAAAGGAGAGAGGAGGAGAAGAGGGGGAGAAAAAGGGACTTGAAAACCCCATTGGGGTTACGGGGGTACTCCTAGAGCGTGCGCAGGGCGCGCATGCGCGACCAAGCACGCCCCGCGATTTGGCGCCGCCTTAGCGAGGCGAAGCCGAGGCGAAGCCGAGGCGCCGCCTCGCTTAGAGCGGCAGTGACAAATCGCCTGTTCAGGCCGCGACCCAAAATGAAAGAGCGCACGGTCCTCTCTCTCCTGTCCAAATTTGAAGCCTCTAGCTCGCTTCCTCATCGAGATATTCGCGTTTGAAATTAACTGATCCACTTGAGGAGAGGCTCATTTTTGACTTGAGGGAGATGGAATTGGGATGAACATGGGTTGTCAGTTGGCTTGCAATGAGTTCCTAAGGGTTCCTAAGGGTTCCTAATAGTGAATAGAGGATGTCATGGGATGTCATGTGATGATGCACATGCATGCATCATGCATGCATCATGCAACATGCATGTCACATGACATGTCACTGACATGTCCAACACGATGAGAGATCACTTAAGAATGGTATGACTCCGAATCGAGGCAAAATGCACATAACTGAGAAAGATACGCTCAAGATACGCCTCGATTTCTGACACAACCAACCATGCAACATTGTGTTGCACATGTGCGTTGAAGAGTACTCCCTTAGGAGAGTAAGTGGGTGCAAGGACGAAGCAGGAACACAAAGGAACACAAGGAACACAATTGGAAACACATCCTTTTTCACCTCCTCAGCCCTCCTTATGAGTCCCAAACAGGTCCGTTGGAAGTGAAATGATGTCAGCTAACATCACCCTCCATATGGCTTCATGGCCACTCGCGATGGCCGAAATCGTGATCTGCGATTACCCCCATCTCTCAAAACAAAGTAGAGAATTGAACAGATCTCAAAAGGCCGCATCTGAAAATGGTGCATATGTCGGGGTTTCAGCAAACACGAAGCCAAACCCAGTTCGCAAAGTAGCAAATTGATGAAAGTGACGAACAGTAGGAGTCTAGGTAGTTACCAACGAACCTTCAACTTGTCAAATAGGTTGGACACTTCCCATGACTTGGCAATATGAGGGTGTAGAGTTGTAGCACTAGGTAGGGGGTGGTTGGGGCTGAAAGGGGGTGAGGATCGAAAGTGAAAGTCGAGACATGCTGTGCATCATGCAATCGCGACTTCCACCGATCCCTCCGTTATGATGTTGGTTGGAAAGGGCTCAAAGAGGAGAATTGAATGGTATGTGTTTGGGGCGAATGGGAGGAGTTTCGTGAATGGAAAAGGAGCAAAGAATGTTTTGAAGTGGGAGCGAAAAGGCGTGCAATTCGCCTTGCTGAAAGGGTTAGGGTTGAAGGCTGTGCACTGCTGTGCAATGCACTGTGAACTTGTCAAAGTAGTCAAGGGTAACTTGTCAAAATGGATGACAACCCCCCAAACCTTATGGGACATAGGGTCAGAACGGGAGATGGAATCATTGGGGCATCCCTCAGGAGAGTAGCCATAGGAGGCTCCAATGTCCACCAACCTTGCTTCCCTCCTCGAGTACTGAGTGGGTAGTATGGAAAGATTGCGAATTTTTGAAAAATGAAAAGTGTGAAAAGGGTTTCATGGAAAGGAAGAGGGAGTTGTCCTCAGTTGGAATTTGAAAGGGTTTTGAATTTGGAAGAGGTCGACCCAAAGTCATTTTGTATGGGAGGGTCCAATGTCCATCAACCTTGCTTCCCATCACGATCCATGGACCACTGAGGAAGTGTACTGTGGGAGGTCGAGAATGTGAAAAATGCAAAGTCCGAAAAGGGTGAAAGGGAAAGGAAGAGGAAGTAAAGTGTAGCACGAATTTGAAAGGGTTTTGAATTTGGAAGAGGTCGAGTTTTGGGGTGAGGTCCTATGGGAGGGTCCAATGTCCATCAACCTTGCTTCCCTCCTCAGGTACTGACTGGTTACTATGGAAAGGGAGTTTGTGAAAAATTTGAAAAACACAAAGTCCCAAAAGAACTAGTTAGTAAGTAAGAGGAACATAAGTGTAGCACGGATTTAAGAGGACATTCAATTCTGAGAGGGTCGACCCAAAGTCATTTTGTATGGGAGGGTCCAATGGACCACCAACCTTGCTTCCCTCCTCAGGTACTGAGTGGGTCCATACAAAATAATGGTGCACAAAATATTAACCCCTATCAAAACCTAGTTAATAAGAAAGAGGAACATAAGCCTAACTTACATTCCAAACCTCAGTCCATTCTGACTACCTCGACCCAAAGTGACTTACCGTAGGACCCATCAGTGTCCTCCAACCTTGCTTCCCACCCTAGTCCCTACACACTGACTCGACCTACCCTAAGATGTCGAAAGTGTAAAATTTTCAACCCCCCTCAAAACTCAAATAAGTAGAAAGAGGAACTCTAGCCTAATGTACATTCCAAGCCTCATTCCATTCTGACAACCTCGACCCAAAGTCACTTACCGTAGGACCCATCAGTACCCTCCAACCTTGCTTCCCTCCTCAGTCCCTAGACTTCCCACCAAGTGTACCATGGGAAGTGTAAAAATTTCAAAAACTAAACCCCCCAAAATATTCTATGGGAAGAAAGACCAACATAAGGGTAGCACGAATTCGGAATATGAAAAGATTTGGAGAGGGTCGAGGTCTGGCGAAAAATTGTCGGGATGAAAATTTTGGCTGGGAGGTCAAGGGACCCTCGATCAAGTATCAGAAATGGTTGGGGAACATAAGGGAGTCCATAGTAAAGAAATTGAAGAAAAAGTAAAAATGCCACAAAAGTAGGCCCACCCCCCAAATTATACTATGAGGAGGACATGTCTGGCGACGGTTAGTATAGGGTGGTCCAGTGACCGAGGAGGGAAGCAAGGTTGACCGTTTGACAGAGAGTCCAATGCAAAATGACTTGTTGTGAAATTGAATGGAAAGTGGTTATTTGAGGTCGGTAATACGATTTAAAGGCTATTTTCCTTCTCGGAATTCGATTTCATGAAATAGTCGAAGCGAGTGTGTGGGTAACATGTGTGTGGGTAGTGGGTGTGAGTAGGCTATGGGTTGGTGGTGAGTAGTGGTTGGAGTGGTAGGGTGAGCATGGGTGGACCACTTTGGCTAGTATGAACTAGTAATTTGTAGTTTGCAAGCATTCAGTATTCAGGCAGTAATGCGTGGTGTGGTTACTTGAGTGCTCAATAGGATGGTATGGTGATTGGTATGGTATGCGTATTGGGTATGTGTGTGGTGAGTGGTGGTTGGAGTGGTAGTGTGAGTAGGGTTCACTACTTCAGTCGTCATAAGTCATGCATGTGCTTGGTACAAGTATTGTATTGGTCATTGTATTGTCTTATAGTCTTCAGTAGAGTAGTTGGTTGTGCTGGTGGATTGTGGGTATTGGGTTTGTGTGGTATGTATGTTGGTTGTGGTGTGGGTGTGATTAGGGTGAGCACTGCAGTCAGTGTAT
>ERZ824978.3753-NODE-3753-length-10924-cov-20.016193_pt1:0-2500 | contig 10924 bp, 13 predicted proteins | sample MGYA00519860_ERZ824978 | MGnify/ENA primary metagenome ERZ824978 (study PRJEB31778, sample SAMEA3449184) | human gut metagenome | biome: human gut; feature: human-associated habitat; material: faeces | place: United Kingdom | collected 2010/2012 ... | reverse complement strand
CTGAATTGAAGCATCTAACTAAGCAGAGGAAAAGAAAATAACAATGATTCCCTTAGTAACGGCGAGTGAAGTGGGAGAAGCCCAAGCCAAAATCACTGTAAAGTGAGTTGTAGTGTGAAGACTGGTGTGAAGGTGAAGAAGCATCGAATTTGATTGGAAAGTCAAGTCCTAGAAGGTGAAAACCCTGTAAGATGCGTCTCTTCATCTCTAAAATACCAGTTCGTGGAGTCGAGTTGTTTGGGATTGCAACTCGAAGTTGGTGGTAAACATCATCAAAGGCTAAATAGTGTCAAGAGACCGATAGCGAACAAGTACCGTGAGGGAAAGATGAAAAGAACTTTGAAAAAAGAGTGAAATAGTACTTGAAATCGTGGTTAGGTTAAGCGCAGAGGCTGAGTGGTATTGTAGAACTTGTGTCCTTTACAGTTGTGAAGGGTTTAAGTTGTATGATAGGTGTTTGTGGTGTTTGTCTCCTCCAACCTAGAGGGGGATGAGCACTACACACACAAAATCAACCTCTTCGTCCCGTCTTGAAACACGGACCAAGGAGTCTATCATGGATGCGAGTACGTTGGTGTCAAACCAAAGTGCGTAATGAAAGTAAATCGTGTGATCATTGAAAGATGCGCAACATGTGCCGATCTGGATTCTGTGAAGAAAGATTCGAGTAATAGCATTTATGGTGGGACCCGAAAGATGGTGAACTATGCCTGAATAGGACGAAGCCAGGGGAAACTCTGGTGGAGGTTCGAGTGGATTCTAACGTGCAAATTGATCTTTAAATTTGGGTATAGGGGCGAAAGACTAATCGAACCATCTAGTAGCTGGTTCCTTCCGAAATTTCCCTCAGGATAGCTGCAACTTATGAAATAGTTTTATGAGGTAAAGCGAATGATTAGAGGCTTCGGGAATGTACTATTCTTGACCTATTCTCAAACTTTAAATGGGTAAGAAGCAGTTGATGTTTAGTTAATCAGCTGTGATGAATATGAGTTGCAAGTGGGCCATTCCGGGTAAGCTGGACTGGCGATGCGGGATCAACCGAACGCTATGGTACGGCGCCTGATTATTCGCTCAGTAGGACGTAAAAGGTGTTAGTTCATCTAGACAGCAGGACGGTGGCCATGGAAGTCGGAATCCGCTAAGGAGTGTGTAACAACTCACCTGCCGAATGAAGTAGCCCTGAAAATGGATGGCGCTCAAGCGAATAGCCTAACCATAGCCATTCGACTTAGTTTTATAGTCGAATGAGTAGGAAGGCGTGATGGAGGTAGAGAAGACTAGCGTGTGAACGCAGTTGGAACGTCCATTAGTGCAGATCTTGGTGGAAGTAGCAAATATTCAAATGAGATCTTTGAAGACTGAAGTGGAGAAAGGTTCCATAGGAATCGTGATGATCTATGGGTTAGTCGATCCTAAGAGATAGGTGAAATCCATTGAAAGGATGACGTTAGTCATCGTCTATCGAAAGGGAATCAGGTTAATATTCCTGAACCAATAGAAGTGTGTCGGTAACGGTATTGGGATTGAAGACATTGATGGTACTCCTGGGAAGAGTTGTCTTTTCTTGTTAACAAATGGCAGTCCTTGGAATAAATTCAGTTTGCGAGAAGGATTGTGGTTTGGTAAAGGTTCCTGCTTGTTGGGAGCTCTGGTGCAGTATCAGCAGTCCTTGAAAATTCAATCTCAACGTAACTTCTATTGTTCGTACTCATAACCGCATCAGGTCTCCAAGGTGAATAGCCTCTAGTTAATAGAATAATGTAGGTAAGGGAAGTCGGCAAATTAGATCCGTAACTTCGGGAAAAGGATTGGCTCTGAGGGCTAAGCAGAATGAGTATTGGTTAGGAAACGGCTTGTGGTGCATGGGTTTGTTGTGCCTTCGGGTGTGATGAATGTGTGTACTATGAAAAGGGCCCTATCCTCTACTTCCCTGCAATGAATAGCTAACTCAGAACTGGTACGGACAAGGGGAATCCGACTGTTTAATTAAAACAAAGCATTGTGATGGTGTGAAAGATATGTTGACACAATGTGAATTCTGCCCAGTGCTCTGAATGTCAAAGTGAAGGAATTCAACCAAGCGCGGGTAAACGGCGGGAGTAACTATGACTCTCTTAAGGTAGCCAAATGCCTCGTCATCTAATTAGTGACGCGCATGAATGGATTAATGAGATTCCCACTGTCCCTATCTACTATCTAGCGAAACCACAGCCAAGGGAACGGGCTTGGAAGTATCAGCGGGGAAAGAAGACCCTGTTGAGCTTGACTCTAGTCTGACATTGTGAAATGACTTGAGAGGTGTAGCATAGGTGGGAGAAGCAATTCGATCCTGAAATACCACTACTCTTAATGTTGTTTTACTTATTCCATGAGATGGTAATGAGTTGTAAGACTCATTAAAGCATTAATCCCATAGGGGTGAACCACGTGGGAAACAGTGTTAGGTTGGGAGTTCGGCTGGGGCGGCACATCTGTTAAAGAATAACACAGGTGTCCT
>ERZ824978.3749-NODE-3749-length-10931-cov-3.420651_pt1 | contig 10931 bp, 11 predicted proteins | sample MGYA00519860_ERZ824978 | MGnify/ENA primary metagenome ERZ824978 (study PRJEB31778, sample SAMEA3449184) | human gut metagenome | biome: human gut; feature: human-associated habitat; material: faeces | place: United Kingdom | collected 2010/2012 ... | reverse complement strand
CCTTGATCGCCGCCTCGACCTGCGCGGGCGACATATCCGGCTTCAAAATCGCCGCATCCAAATATCTTGCGATTTTCATCCTTCATTCCTCCATATGTACAAATATTTACAGCACAATCATACCGCAGATCGATGAAAATTGCAATCCTTTCCCGAAAGATTACTGCGAAACCGTGAACAGCGCGTAGAAATAGCCCTTTTCCGCCATCAGCGATTCGAAATCGCCGCATTCGGCAATCCGCCCGTCCTTCAGAACCAGAATTCCATCGAACCGTCGGAGCAGCGATTCTTCCAGCGAATGCGTTATCAGAATGCGCGTAACGCCGCTTAAATCCATCAAATCGCTCGAAACCTGATGCGCGGTCTGCGCGTCCAGCGCCGAAGTCGCCTCGTCCGCCAGCAGTACAGACGATTTTTTAAGCAAACTCCGCGCGATTGATACGCGCTGCTTTTCGCCGCCGGAAAGGTTTTTGCCGTTTTCGCCGCAAAGGAAGTCCGCGCCGCGCGCCTGAATCAGCGCATCCAGATTTGCGCGCCGCATCGCGTCCTCCAGCTCCGCTTCCGGAAATTCGCGGAAGAGCGTCACGTTTTCGCGAATTGATGCGTTGAATACGAACACGTTCTGCTGAATCAGCGACATGACCTCGTAAAGCGATTCCGGCGCGATGTCCTTAAGCTCCATGCCGTCCACCCGAATGCTGCCGCGATAATCCGCACCGCCCATCAGGAGATTCAGCAGTGTGGATTTGCCGCTGCCGCTCGCGCCCACGATCGCGTACGCTTTGCCCGCCTCGACCGCCGCGTTCACGCCGTGAAGCACCTCGCGATCGCCATAGCCGAACGATACGTTTTTAAGCACAATCCCATTTTCGATGCGATTCAGCGTCTTTCCGCCCGCCGGCGACGGATTTTTCGAAAGCGAATCCGCGAGCTTTCCAATCAGCCCCAGCGCCGCGCGCCGCGAAGCAATCAGCGACGGCAGCTCTGCCACCGGATCAATCATGAAATTCATCAGATTCACAAACAGAATCACCGCGCCCGCCGTGAGCCCGCTGCCCCGAAGCGCCAGATATGCGCCCACCAGAAATACGCCCAGCTGCGCGAAAACGCCGGCAATGCTGCCGATCATGCCCACGATTACCTTCACGCGCCGCTTTGTGAATTTCTCATGCTCCAGCGCGCGATTGCTTTCGGAAAACAGGCGGAAAATCTCGCGCTCCGCCTTGAACGTCTTTACCACCGAAAAACCGCTCAGACAGTCCGTCAGCGCCGCAGTGTAATCGCGATTGCGCTCGGAAACGCGCGCTTCCGCCGCCTGAAGCCGGCTGCCCGTGAGCAGAGAAGCGATCAGCGGCAGCGCCGTAAACCCCGCGGCAAGCGCGGTCATCAACGGCGAATACCACAGCATCATTACCAGCGCGCCGATGAACGTCACCGCCTTCGTGATCACGCTCAGCTGCTGTGAAAGGTAATCGGCTTCGATCGAATTCGCATCGTTCGTCAGCGCGGAAAGATAGCCCGCCGTCTGCTCGTCGCGAAACGAGGAAAGGCGCTTTTCCGTCAGCCTTTGAAACGCGAAATCCTTGTAATTGCGCATTGCCCGCGCAATGAATTTCGGCTCGGACGCAAGGCGAAACAGCTGAAAAATCGCGCACAAAAGGATAAATCCGCCCGTGACGATCGCGAGCGTGCCCAGCGAAAGCGCACCCGACACGCCCGAAGCCGTGTCGATCAGCTGCTGCAAAATCCAGGAGACAATCAGATTCAGTGTGCCCGTCGCGAGCGACGCGAATACCGCGACGATAAACGCCGCCCGATTTCCGCGATAGAACTGCGCGACCAGTTCACGCTTCAGCGATTTGCGCTTCATTCCCCTTAACCTCTTTCCAGATTTCCGAAAGCCGCGCGCTTTCGAGTTCGCGTACCGTCTTTTCCACGGCTGCGAGCGCTGTCTGTCCAATATCGTCGTAAATGCCCGCCGGTTCGGCATTCTCAATGAATTTCAGCGCGCCGGCGGAATAATCAGGATGTGCGTCGAACGCTTTCGCCGTGCCCTTTGCGCGTTTCAAAGAAGCCCGCGCCGCTGCTTCGTCGCCCATTTCGAGCTGTGCATACGCAAGGCACGCGCCAAACATCGCCGTCACCTTGTCGAGAAAACACGGTTCATTCCCATTCTTCAGCCCCGAAAGCGTGCCCGTCGCCCAATTCAGCATCTCCGCCGCGAGCGAGAACTGCTTTTTAATGAAATATGCGTTCACATATCCGAGCGCAATCTGAACCAACTTCGCGGTATTCAGCAGCAGTGCGTCCGCGAGATAAACGTGCGCCTCTTCCGCGCGCTTCAGATCGCCCGCCAGCGTCAAAGCAATGACGTCGCTGAACATCCCGCCCGCGTTGTGCGCCTTCAAAAGCGCGAGCGCCTGCTCCGTTTTGCCGAGTGCGATTCGAATTTTGGCGATTTTGCCGTAAAGAACGCTCTCATTGATCTTTGGATCGGTGTTCTGCGCAATCAGAACGAGCGTGCCTTCCATCAGTTCCAGTGCGCGCCGGCACAGCCTTTCATCGTGCGATTCCGTGGCGAAAACGAAATAAAGATTCGCCGCACCGTACATAATATCAAATGTGTGCGGGTATTTCTTCAGCGCCTTTTCCGCCTCCTGAAGCCCGGAACGGTCGTGGGCAATGCAGTATTCCCTCAGCCGCGCAGCCTGTGCGCTCAGGCGATTGTCCCTGAATTCAAAGCCCAGCAGCGCGTCGACCGACGTATCAAAAAAATCCGCCAGCTCCATGATCGTCGAAAGCTCCGGCTGCGAAAGCCGCGCCTCCCATTTGTATACCGCGCCCACCGTAACGCCCAGCACTTCCGAAAGCTGCTCCTGCGTAAGCCCGCGCGCCTTCCGGAGCGCGCGAATGTTCTCCGCGATTCGATTTTCCATCTGCATCCCCTCCGCTTCAGTGCTATTGTATCAGAAGTAAACTCGAAATGGAACTTACGAACCACATGATTCGTAGATAAATTACCAATACCGCTGGTAAGAGTTTTCTCGAATTCCTGAACTTTGAGGGTTTGATATTGAAATTCGCGGGGAATTGCTTTATAATGAAACCAACTTTTACGGCGATTCGCAAGGAAGGGTGCGTAAGATGAAAGTTGTGCTTGAAAACCTGACGAAAACGTTCCCCGGGCGCGGCAGGCGCGCGCGCGACGTGGTCGCGGTCGATCATTTCTCGTTCGAGGTTCCGTCCGGCAAGCTGATCGGACTGCTCGGGCCCTCGGGCTGCGGCAAATCCACAACGCTGAATCTGATCTGCGGGCTGGAAAAGCCCACGGAGGGCAAAGTCTGGTTCGGCGACGACGATGTGACCGACCTTCCCTGCGAAAATCGCGGCGTGGGCATGGTGTTTCAGAATTACGCGCTGTATCCGCATCTGACCGTGCGGCAGAACATCCTGTTCCCGATGCAGAACCTGAAGGGCAAGGAGCGCCTTTCCAAAGAAGAAATGACGCGCCGCGCCGACAATGCCGCAAAGCTGGTTCAGATTGAATCGCTGATGGAGCGACGCCCGGGCGAGCTCTCCGGCGGCCAGCAGCAGCGCGTCGCTATCGCGCGCGCATTGGTGAAAACCCCGCGCGTGCTGCTGCTCGATGAACCGCTTTCCAACCTTGATGCGCGCCTGCGCCTTCAGACCCGCGAGGAAATTCGTCGCATTCAGCGCGAAACCGGCGTTACCACCATCTTCGTTACCCACGATCAGGAGGAAGCGATGAGCATTTCGGATATGATCGTGGTCATGAAGGACGGCGCGGTTCAGCAAATCGGAAAGCCGCAGGAGGTCTATGATAACCCCATCAATCTCTTCGTGGCGAAATTTCTGGGCACGCCGCCGATTAACGTCTTCGAGGGCGAGGTTCGGGATGAATCGCTCTTCTTAAGCGGCAAATCAGTCATGCCCGCGCCCGGCGTTCGGAATGGAAAGGTCTATGCCGCCATTCGTCCGGAGGGCTTCGTTCCGGATGAAAACGGCGCGCTGGAATGCAAAATGAAGGCGGTCGAGGTCATGGGCAGGGACGTCAGCGTCGTCTGCGCGCATCCCGCGTTTGTCGGAACAACGCTGCGCGCAATCATCGATGCGGACGACCGCGGCAAGGTCAATGGCGAAAACGTGCGCTTCCGTTTGAAACCGCATAAAACGCTCCTGTTCGATCGCGAAACCGAGCGCCGCCTCGGGGAGGATTTATGAAAAGCAATCAACTGAAGGGCTGGCTGTATCTGCTGCCGGCAATGCTGTTCCTCGGCGCGTTCATGGTTTATCCGCTGGTGGACGTGTTCGTGTATTCGTTCGAGGAGGGCTTCAATTCCGCATCGCAGACGTTTTCGGGCGTTGGAACGTTCAATTATTCGTATGTGCTGCGAGATCCGTATTTCCTGCAGGCGCTCAAGAATACCTTTCTGATGGTCGTTATCACGGTTCCGCTCTCGACGGCGTTCGCGATTCTGATTTCGGTGGGCTTAAGCAGCATTAAACCGCTCAGGCAGCTGTTTCAGACCGTGTATTTCCTGCCATACGTCACCAATACGCTCGCGGTCGGGCTGGTATTCATGATTCTTTTCAAGAAAACCGCCTACAGCGAAGGACTGGTGAACCTCCTGGTCGGCGCATTCGGCGGCAAAAGCGTCGATTTTATCGACGGACCCTATGCCGCAAAGATGTTCGTGATGTGCTTTTATACGATCTGGGTCGTGCTGCCGTTCAAGATTCTGATTTTGACCAGCGCCCTTGCCAGCGTAAAAGCGGATTATTATAAGGCGGCGCGCGTGGACGGCACTTCGAAATCGCGCACATTTTTCAAAATCACGCTGCCGATGATTTCTCCCACGATCTTTTATCTCGTGATCACCGGATTCATCGGTGCGTTCAAGGCTTACAGCGATGCGGTCGCACTGTTCGGCACGGATCTGAACGCCGCGGGAATGAATACCATCGTTGGCTATATCTATGATATGCTCTATGGCAACAGCGGAGGCTATCCGTCCTACGCGTCCGCGGCGGCGATTCTCCTGTTCGCCATCGTGCTGACGATCACGTGCGTCAACCTCCTGATCAGCAAAAAGCACGTCCACTACTGAGGGGGAAAGAACATGAGCGAATATGCCGCGATCGAACGGCGCGCGCGCGTCCGCAAGAGAATAGTCACAGTTCTTACCTATATAATGCTGATTCTCTGGGCGGTTATGGTGCTGTTTCCGTTCTATTGGATGATACTCACGTCCGTAAAGAGCTACGGCGCATACAATTCCGAATATACGCCCGCGTTTTTCACGCTTTCGCCGACGTTCCAGAACTATAGAGACGCGTTTACCGCCGTGCCGCTTGGCAAATACCTTTTGAATACGCTGATCTATACCGCATCTGCCACGGCGATCATGCTGATCGTGGTCACGCTCGCGGCATACGCGTTTGCGCGGCTGAATTTTCGGGGCAGAGATCTGGCTTTTACGCTGTTTCTGGCGCTGATGATGATTCCGAACGAGCTGGTCGTGATCACGAATTTCGTAACGATCACCAACCTGAACATGAGAAATACCTTCCCCGGTCTGATTCTGCCGTCGGTCATGTCCGTGTTCTATATCTACCTGCTCAAGGAGAATTTCGCGCAGGTGCCGGACAGCCTGTATTACGCAGCAAAGGTCGACGGAACGGGCGATCTGAAATACCTTCTCAAGGTCATGATCCCGATCTGCCGGCCGACGATGGTCACAATCGCGCTTCTGAAGATCATCGAATGCTGGAATTCGTATGTCTGGCCGCGATTGATTACCGACGATCAGGCGTATTTCCTCGTCTCCAACGGCATTCAGGAAATCCGCGAAAACGGCTTCGGCAGGGAAAACATTCCGGCAATGATGGCGGCGGTCGTCGTGATTTCCGCGCCGCTGATCATTCTCTTTCTGATTTTCAGGAAGAAGGTCATGGCGGGCGTGGCGAGAGGAGGCACGAAGGGATGAAAAAGCGCTTTCTGGCAATGCTCATTGCAATCGCCCTCCTTTCGCTCACCGGCTGCCACGGCACCCGCGGCAAAAGCGCGTTCCGCGCGCCCGAAGCATTCGATACCTCGCGGAATTACGAAATCACATTCTGGGCGAAAAACGATACGAACAAAACCCAGACCCAAATCTATCAGGACGCCATCGCCGCGTTCGAAAAGCTGTATCCGAATATCAGCGTCAATATGCGCCTGTATACGGACTACGGCAAAATCTATAACGACGTAATCACCAATATCCCCACCGATACCACGCCGAACGTCTGCATTACCTATCCCGATCATATCGCGACCTATCTAACCGGCGCGAACGTCGTCGTTCCGCTCGACGAGCTGATCGAGAATCCGGAATACGGGCTCGGCGGCAGCAAGGTCGCGTTTGATTCGCCCAAAAAGAATGAAATCGTTTCCGAATATCTGGATGAATGCGCGTTCTCCGGGCATATCTACGCGCTGCCGTTCATGCGGTCGACCGAAGCCTGCTATGTGAACAAGACCATGGTCGAATCGCTCGGCTATGAGCTCCCGGAGGTGCTTACGTGGGATTTCGTCTGGGAGGTCGCCGATAAAGCCGCCGAAAAGGACGAAAACGGTATTTTTAAGGCAAATGGGCAGAAGGTCATGATTCCGGTGATCTATAAATCCACCGACAATATGATGATCCAGCTGCTCCGTCAGCTCGGCGCGGGCTATTCCACCGATCAGGGCGAGATTGAAATCTTCAATGAAACCACGAAGCAGGCGCTCCTTACAATCGCCGAACACGTGAAAAAGGGCGCGTTTTCAACATTCAAAATCTCCAGCTATCCCGCGAATTTCCTGAACGCCGGTCAGTGCATCTTCGCGATCGATTCAACTGCGGGATCCACATGGATGGGCGCGGAAGCGCCGCTTTCGGATATCAGCGCCGATAAGATCATTCCGTTTGAAACCGCGGTCATGACCGTTCCGCAGGCAAATCCCGATCATATTCAGATGATTTCGCAGGGCCCGTCGCTGTGCGTGTTCAATAAATCGGATGCGCAGGAGGTGCTTGCGTCGTGGCTGTTCGCGCAGTACCTGCTTTCAAACGACGTTCAGATCGCCTATGCCGAAACGGAGGGCTATACGCCCGTGACCGAAAAGGCGCGCGCGGACGAATCGTATCAGGCGTATCTCGCGGATACCTCCGGCGACGCGGCGCATTATCCCGTAAAGCTCGCGGCAACGAAGCTGCTGATCGAGAATACGGAGAATACGTTCGTAACGCCGGTATTCAACGGCTCCGCTTCCCTGCGCGACGCGGCAGGACAGATGATTGAGAATACCACGAAATCCGTTCGCAGAGGTCAGACGGTCGACGATGCGTATATCGAAAAACTGTTTGCGGACGTGACCTCGCTTTACCGGCTCGACCAGATCGATACCGGAGCGGAAAATACGGATTCTGAAAATCTCGGCCCGCTCCCGAACGCGTCGAAAGCGCTGCTCGGCGGGCTCACGCTCGTCTGGCTCTGGATTCTGGGCTATGCGCTCCGCGAGAAATTGCGCGGCAAAAAGCGCGGAATTTAATCCAAAACAGGTTGATTTTCCGAACATAGCGTTGTAAAATATACCCGACCGTTTGGAAAAACACCGAACGAACGAAAGGAAGAAGAGTTATGAAGAAGTTTCTTGCTCTGGTTCTGACCCTCGTGTTCACCCTGTCCTTTGCCGCAATCGCGGAGGAAAAGACCGCCGTGACGACCTACGCCGATTATGTGGCGGCGGACGTGGATACTCCCGTCGACGTCGAGACCTACGTTCAGGCGAAGCAGTCCTGGTGGGACAACAAGGCGACCGTGTACACCCAGACCCCCGACGGCGCGTTCTTCTGCTATGATATGGCGTGCTCCGAGGAGGATTACGCGCTGCTCGTTCCCGGCACGAAGATCCACGTGACCGGCTATAAGGGCGAATGGTCCGGCGAGGTCGAAATCGTCGACGCAGCGTTTGAAATCGTCGAGGGCGGCGATACCTACATCGCGGAGCCGCTGGACGTGACCGAACTGCTTGGCACCGACGAGCTGATTCAGCATCAGAACCAGTTCGTGTCCTTCACCGGCATGACCGTCGAAGCCTATGATGAATCCGGCGCGGCGTTCGCCTATAAGAACGAGGCGGACAAGACCGACGATCTGTACTTCAAGGTCTCCTACAATGGCCAGACCTATGATTTCTGCGTGGAGTATTACCTCTGCGGCAGCGATACCGACGTCTATAAGGCAGTTGAATCGCTGAAGGTCGGCGACGTGGTCGATATGCAGGGCTTCCTCTACTGGTACGAGGGCGCGAACCCGCACATCACCAGCGTGGTCGTGAAGTAAGCAAGCAATCCAAACATCCGCAGGGCGCATCTCTGCGGATGTTTTTTATGGAAAATCAGATTTCCGGATACCACGGCTTCGCGTCCAGCTTGATCCGGAAAAACTGGTCGAGATGTTCCATGCTCATCTGTGCCCCGAGCTCCGGGCGGTTTTCCACGCGCAGAAAGCGAATCACGAAGCGCGTCCGATTCGGCTGACGCTCAAATTCAATCGAAAAACCGCTGCCGAAACAAAAGCGCAGGCTCAGCTCGCGCGGAATCAGCGGCGCTCCGAACGTAATCGTATTCGCCCCGCCGTCCTGCGCGAATTCATATTCAAAGCAATCGTAAACATTCTTCCGCGAAAGGAGTGAAACGCAGTCCTCCGGCGAAAAATGCGTCGTGTAAGCGCGCACGTCCGGACAAACGACGCAAAAAGAAATGCTCATCATGATCGCCTCCCCCATGCGTATTCTATCCCGCCGCACCCGCGCTGTCAAGCGGGCGCTTTACAAACATTTCCGCCTATGATAAAATGAAATCGACGAACATTTTAGCGAAAAACTGCGGCTATTCAAGTAGGAGGCTTCCGATGAAAAGCGCCCTGCAAACGCTGATCGAGCGCGGTTCGCCGGACGAAATCCTGGAAAATTGCGGCGAATACGATCTGCAAACGCTGATCGTGCCCGCTGGTCATAAGCCGCTGTTCAAAGCGTGCGCCAAAATTCTCGCGGAATTGCCGGATGAAACGTTCGAGCCGCTCGCCGCGGAATCGGCGCGCTGGCTTCAGGATTTGAATTGGCCGGGCTGCGGCGCAATCGAAAGCCGCCTGCGCCGCCTTCCGAAAGAGAAGCTGCGCGCCGTACTCCAAACAGCGCGAGCAACCGCCCAAGCGGAACGCGACGAAGAATGGCTCTTCAACCTGAATGAAGTATTCCCGAACGATTGAAAGGAGCAAATCCATGCAAAAAATGCGCTGGATTCTGGGCGGATTGGGAATTTATCTGGGCATTATCTCACTGTTCTGGTTGATTGACGGCACGCTGGTGATGTTGGCATCGTTTGCGCTGTATTCGAGCATCAGAAACACGCCAATATGGCTCGGAAACATCGATGAAATAACGCTCGCGCTGATCGTCCTGATTGCGGCGATTGAAATTGGCGCGGGCGCAATCGGACTGTGGTGCTTCTGCAAAACGCCGAGCGCGGAGCGCATTCAGGCGATCCCGACCCTGCTCGCCATGCGCCTGATTGTCCAAATTATCGGGCTCGCGCTGTATTGGGAAAGCGTCATGCTTTCGTCATTGATCTTCTGGACGATCAGAGGCGCAATCAGCGTCGCGGCGATTGCGGTGCTCGCGCATTTCTGGAAACGGCGCGCGCCTGAAGAAGAATGCGGCGCGCAAAGCTTTCCCTTTATCCGCATACTGCTCGGCAAATGAGCAGCGCAATCATCAGGAGGAAAAATCATGCGAAAATGGATTCGGGTGCTGGAAATCTATCTGACCGTCTGCTTTGCGCTGACAGTTCTGGCGGCGGGAATTATCGCCGTCGATTGCGCAAATCATGCGCGAACGGGCGCGTTTTCGCTGCTGCCGGAGCTGAAGCTCGCCGAATATCGACGCGAAAATCTGACCGGCACGATGGAGGAAAAACTCGCCACGCTCAATGAAGCGTGGGATTACGCGCTCGCACTCGACGAGGGCTTTTGCACAATCCTGATCTCCGCAATCCTCGCTGCGGCGATCGCCAATCTCGCAATCGTTTATCTTGCGCGTCTGTTCGGCGGACAAATGCGCCGCCGAACAAAAATCCTGTTCGGCGCGGAATGCGGAATCAGCCTGCTGATCGTTGTCGTGGGCAGGATTTATGTTAGCGGCAGCGCCCAGGAAACCTGGTTCGAACGCGCCTATCCGGCAGCGTACCTGACCATACACCAGCTCTTCCTGCCCGCGCTCGTGCTGGCAATCCTGACGGCAATTGTGAAGCTTACGCGAAGCGCGGATAACGCACATTGCGGTCTGTATATCATCGCGCCCGAAGGCGAACAGGCGAACGTTTGGATGAAAATCATCAAAACTCTCTCTGCAAACGGGGACGATTGGCTCGTCGACTGCCTGGATTGCTTGTATGAAACGCCGCTCAAACCCAAACGCTATCGCCCGGACGAGCTGCTTTCAGCACTGAACGGAAATCTGAACGTCTTTTCCGCGCGCATGATCGCCGTTCCGCCAAATGAAACCCTCGAAAAGCCCATACAAACGCGCGAAGATTACCGCAAAAGCCGCGCAAGAAGCGCCGTTTTCTGCGCAGACGGGCTCTATTTCGAGGTATTCTCCAAAGACGAAGCCCAACTAAACGCCCTGCAGCAATCGCTCCAAGCCCTCGAACCGGAATGGCTCAGCGATTCCTCCAGCGGAAGAATCGAATTCACAGTGTAAAAAAGAAATACGAAAAAAAGAAAGTACATCGAGTCGCTGTCCGACTCGATGTACGTCAATATGGGCACAAACCTCCGCAACGAACAACCCAGATTTTGAATCGCTTCCCGATTCAAAATCG
>ERZ824978.3745-NODE-3745-length-10948-cov-3.046360_pt1 | contig 10948 bp, 10 predicted proteins | sample MGYA00519860_ERZ824978 | MGnify/ENA primary metagenome ERZ824978 (study PRJEB31778, sample SAMEA3449184) | human gut metagenome | biome: human gut; feature: human-associated habitat; material: faeces | place: United Kingdom | collected 2010/2012 ... | reverse complement strand
ACGCTGATCGCCGTCGCCGTCGAGGAGGGTTATATCGCGGCGGAGGATATGGACCGTCTGAGGCGGTTCCGGGACAAGCCGAGCGATGAATCGTGGATGCGCAAGCAGGGATAGGAGGGAAGCGCCATGCGGCATTTGATAGATATTACAGACCTTTCCATCGGTGAAATCGAAGAACTGATCGCCCTTGCCGAGGACATTATCGAAAACCCGAAAGAATATGCCCATCAGTGCCAGTACAAAAAGCTCGCCACCCTCTTTTTTGAACCGAGCACGCGTACGCGCCTGAGCTTTGAGGCCGCCATGCTGGAGCTGGGCGGCTCCGTCATCGGCTTTTCGTCGGCGGATTCCAGCTCGGCTGCAAAAGGGGAGAGCGTTACGGACACCGTGCTCACCGTCGGCTGCTATGCCGACATTATCGCCATGCGCCATCCCAAAGAGGGCGCACCGCTGGTCGCATCCATGAAATCGACAGTTCCGATTATCAACGCGGGCGACGGCGGCCACAACCACCCGACCCAGACGCTGACCGATATGCTCACCATCAAGCGTGAAAAGGGCAGGCTCGGAAATTTGACGATCGGCCTGTGCGGCGACCTCAAGTTCGGGCGCACCGTCCATTCCCTGATCGCCTCCATGTCCCGCATTCCCGGCGTCCGTTTTGTGCTCATCTCTCCGCAGGAGCTGACCGTTCCGGATTATATTATACGCGATGTACTCGAGAAAAACGGCGTGCCCTGGCATGAGTCGCGGGAGATGGAGCCGGTCCTGGGCGAGCTCGACATATTGTATATGACCCGGGTCCAGCGCGAGCGTTTCTTTAATGAGCAGGAATACCTCCGCCTGAAAGACACGTATATTTTGGACAGGGACAAGCTGCGCTATGCCAAGGACGACCTGCGCATCCTGCATCCGCTGCCGCGTGTAAACGAGATCGCCCGCGAGGTGGATGACGACCCGCGCGCCTGTTATTTCAGGCAGGTGCTTTACGGAAAATATATCCGCATGGCGCTGATTCTGCGCCTGCTGGAACTGAGGTGACGAGCATGAATATAGACGGCGTGAACTCCGGCATTGTGATCGACCATATCAAAGCCGGCATGGGCATGAAAATTTACGAGTATTTGGGCCTGGAGCATCTGGACTGCTGCGTCGCGCTCATTAAGAATGTGCGCAGCACCAAATACGGCAGGAAAGACATTATTAAAATAGACGAGGAAATAGACCTGAACCTTGAGATTTTGGGCTATATCGACCCCAATGTCACCGTCAACTTCATACGCGACGGCAAGCTATTTAAAAAGCGCCATCTCGCCGTGCCAGAGCGCCTTGTCAACGTAATCCGGTGCAAGAACCCCCGCTGCATTACGTCGACCGAACAGGAGATACCGCATATCTTCAGGTTGTCGGATGCGGAACGTCAGGTCTATCGCTGTATTTACTGCGATACAAAGCATGACGATTCACGCGAATAGGCTGTCAAGCAGTTCAGCATTACATATAAAAAGGGGAGTTTCCGCGCAATGAAGGTTTGCAGAATCCTGTTCGGCTCGGTTTTGGCCGGTATTCTGATCGGTATCGGCGCTACGGCATATATCGCGGCGCCGGAGATCGTCTCCGGCTCGCTGTTTTTCACCGTCGGCCTGTTTGCAATCTGTTTTTTCGGTGTCGATCTGTTCACCGGCCGCAGCGGGTATCTGCTCACGCACCCGCGCCGGCTGGCCTATGCTGGGGAGCTGCTGCTCATCTGGGCCGGAAACTACGCGGGCGCAGCGGCATACAGCGCCGCGCTTCGCTTTGCAAAGCCGGCGCTTGCGCAGAAGATGTCTGAGCTGTGGGCCGGAAAAATAACGCAGCATCCCTTCGCCGTGTTCCTGCTGGGCGTCGGCTGCGGGCTGCTGATATATATCGCGGTGGATAATTATCGCAGCAGCGGCTCGGACGTGGGGAAAGCCGTCGGGATTCTGCTGTGCGTACCGGCGTTTATCCTGTGCGGTTTTGAGCACTGCATTGCCGACATGGTCTACATGTCCGCCGCAGGCAGGTTTGATATCGTTTTTATCCTGATCGTCACATGCGGCAATCTCGCGGGCAGCTTTCTCATTCCGCTGTACAGCCTTGTTAAAACAAAGGCGCAGGGAGCCTAGCATGCAAACGCAGCTTTTTGCCTGCATGCTGCAAAAAGGCCCGTACCGATTCCGTAATATTCGAAGAGTGTAGCCGGAAGGTGTAAAAGCCTTTCGGCTGTTTCTTTAAAGCCCTTGCGCGGTCGGTGTTGCCGTCCGCTGTGAACCGAGTCGTGGAGTATACGCTCCCGACTCTTTCATACTTTTAACCCAACAAAAAGCCAACATTGCTTGAAAAACAACAACTTCTGTGTTACAATCATTACACAAGTTACGGCTTGAATATTTTTATCGGAGTGTGCTTTTTGAAAAACTTAAACCTTTTGGAGATTGTATTGTAAACGAGAGGTTTGCAAATACATTCTCGGCAATCCTCTCGTATCTTGTGCGTCAACAATGTATGAAAGGATTTAACAATGAACAATTTGACAATACGTTTAGAAACAGAAAAAGACTACAGAGCAGTAGAAGAACTTACCCGTGAGGCGTTTTGGAACGTCTATAAGCCGGGAGCGGACGAGCATTATTATGTGCATCAGATGCGAAATCACCCCGACTTCATCCCAGAACTGGCATTTGTGCTTGAGCTTGACGGTAAGATCGTCGGCAACATTATGTACACGAAAGCTTGGCTTGAGGACGAGAGTGGAGCGAGAAAGGATATCATTTCTTTCGGGCCGCTTTGCGTCGCGCCCAAGTATCAAAGGCAGAAGTTCGGTAAAATCTTGATTGAGCATTCCTTTGAGGTTGCACGCAAGATGGGCTACGATGTAAACATCAATTTCGGCAATCCGGGTAACTACGTTGGCAGAGGCTTTGTGAGTTGCAAAAAGAAGAATGTCAGCTTTGTTGTGGACGGAAACTACCCGGCAGCGCTTCTCGTTTGTGAGCTTGTGCCGGATGCGCTTGACGGCAGGAAGTTGATGTACATTCCAAGCACTGCCGCCGATTGCTGCGAGGACGCCGCCGCTGTTGAAGCTTTCGACGCAACCTTTCCGCCGAAGGAAAAGGCGTGGATGCCGAGCCAGGAGGAATTCTATATCTATAGTCATTCTTCGGTAGTCAGATAAATATAAAACGCCGCTGAGATTTCGCAAGATTCCTCAGCGGTGCTTTTATTTGTCGAACTTTTTTTTAAAGAAAATGCGAGGTTGAACCCCTTGCTGCCGTTATTTTACAAAACAAAAGACAGTACCGCCTTTTCGACCATACTGTCATTTTGCTCATCCGATTCGGTTTTGGTTTTCTTCGTTAAGGATGTCCCGCTTTTGGTACGGGCCTTTTATTATTCCAACTTCAGGGCTGCGCTTCCTGCAGCTCGGGCTCCGGTTGCCGGGACGCCTGTTCTGCCGCCTGCATTTCTTCGGCAAGCTGCGCCTTTTTCTGGTCCCTGTGCGCAACGAACAGGATCATGGCGGAAAGAATCAGGAGAACGCCAAATGAGATAAGGCATATGTACTGTTTGTTTACAATCGACATGGAAAATACCCGCAGCACCTTGTTCTCCGTGGCAAGGATAAAGCTTCGGCCGAGGTAGGAGGCGACAAAGGCCGCAATACCCGCCGCAGCATTATAAAATGCAATGCAGCTCGTCTGGTTGTTGTCGGGAATTTTCAGGTAGGGGAGGTTTGCAAAGCATAGGTTGATGCCCGGCAGCATCAGGTTGCCGTACATGACCGAGACAAGATAGAGCCAGGCCGTATTTTTGAACATCAGGCAGTTGAACAGATAGGGGAGCAGATAGAGTCCCAAAGCGGTGCCGAGCGCTTTCAGCCATCCCTTTTTATGTACAAACTTATTCCACAGCGGCATCGCAATCATCATCAGCGGTATGTTGGTCGCGGCGCACAGGTTGATGTGCGTGTAGCTGAACTGCAAGTCCTCCAGCACATACGCGTTGAAATACTGTCCGGGCAGGTTGGCGACAACGTTCCATAGCACAACCATCAGCACCGTCATAAGAAACGGCCCGTGTTTAAACGGCGACAGAAATACAGAGGAAAAAGTCGGAGCTTTCCCGGTATTCACATACACCGGCTCTTTAATCTTAAAATGCGTCCGCAGCTCCAGAACCACCAGCAGAAGCAGTACGCCCCTGATTACCAGCACGCCGGTAAGTTCAATGCCCCTGAGCTGGAACCGGTCGATTACAAAGCTGGCAATCAGCGAGGAGACCGTATTGAATATGGGTATGGAAATCTGCTGGATGGAAAACCAGTCGGCCCGCTTTGAATCCGGGATATTATCAATGTGCCAGATACTGAGCGCCGGGTTTGGCATCGCGGCCGCAACCTGCATAATGACGACGAGCACGAGGAAAATCGTTGCGTTCTGCGTTGCTGAAAAGGGCAGCAGGGGCACAATTCCCAGCAGCACGACGTTGATCACAAAATAAATGGCCCGGCAGGTGGCGGCGAAAGCCCTGTACGACTTCATTTTGTTGATGAGAAAAGGCGTAAATATTTGCGAAATGTTGGCCAGTAGCTGCAAGCTGATAATCAGGCCCAGGTACTGGTTTTTGACCGTTTCGCTCTCATTTTCCAGAATAATGAGAATGAGGCCGGTCAAAAACACGCCGCCGGTCACAGCGGCAATCACATTGAAGAAAATATTCTCCGCAAGAATATTTCTGCGGCTGGACGCCTTTCCGTCACGGTTTTCCGAATACGCGTTAAAGAGGCTTTGACCCAACGGGGAGAATACTCTCTTTACGCCGTTTTTGGACAGAATCAGGAGTTGCTTTACGGTGGGTCTGCTCTTCATAGCTATCACCTTACATATTCAGCGTAGGAATTTGCCGGGTTTGCGCGAAAAAACGTTCAGTTAAAATATTGCAAATAAAAAGTATGTCGCCTTGCACATTTTAGGGAATTGCACAGGCAAAGTCAATAGCTTTGCAAAAATAAAAAAAGTCTGTATAATAACATAAATTTAATGTGAATCAAGGAGAAAATTCGGCCTCTTATACATTTTGCAGCGCAAAAAACCGCATCCTATAGAAGAATGCGGTTGCTTTGAATTGGAATGTCAGAGGATGGTATGCAGACTGAAGCATTCATAAGCGAGCATGTGTTCAATGTGATGCCGCAGCACGCTGATTTCGGCGTAGTATTCGTCCTGCGCGTCTGCGCAGCAGTATTCCGCGGCCCGTCGCGCCGAATCCTCCAGTTCCTCCAGGTTCTCCTTGGAGGTGACAAGCCCAAAATAAATCCGTTTGTCCTCAATCACGCCAAGCAGCGCGTCCATATCCTGTTTCGCGCTGTCAAAGGCCTGCTTTTTCATATTGACAACCGCGGCGTCCATATGTTGCAGCATACGGTCGGTCGTATTTTTCATTGTCAGCGCATTGACAGTAATCGCCGCAATAATCAGCAGTACGAGGAACAGTGCGATAACCATCTTTTTCATAGGTTCACCTGCTTTTAAGCAAATTTCTTTTTCTTCTTTTTGCGGACAATGCTAACGTTTTGTTCGCTGTCCATGGCCATATAAAAAATCTCCGAGGGGTCTTTGCAGCCGTTTTTGCGCATAATTTTAAGCAAAAGCTCCCGGGACATTTTCAGCTTTTCCAGGTTGTAATCAATAATCCTGCCGTCGGATACCACGGTCAGCGGCAGCTTTTCATTCTGTACGACCACCTCTAAGTCCTTTGCAGTGGGCGGCGCTTCCTCATTTTTCAGAAAAACGCTCAGTTTCCCGTTTGTCTCCAGTATGGCGTAGCTCACCTGATCCAGCCGCAGCACGCCGCTCTGGCGCAGAGATTCGATCAAATCGTCAATGGTAAAACGCAGTTTCTGCATTTCCTCCTGGTCGATCGTTCCGTTATTAATCAGAATACTCGGATGCCCCTCCATCAGCTTGCGAATCTTAATGGATTTCATGCCGATAAAGGACAGGATCACTTCAAACGAAACCAGCGTTACAATGGAGATCACGCCGTGTATCACGGGCAGGCTCGTGTCCTGCATGGGGATTGCGGCAAGCTCGGAGATGAGAATCGTCACAACAAGTTCGGAAAGCTGCAGTTCTCCCACCTGCCGTTTGCCGGTAAAGCGCATGACGACGATAATGAGCAGATACATAATAATCGTGCGGAAAAAAATAACAGCCATATAGCGTCTCCTTTGCATGGCGAATAACGATTGTTTTGCGGTGTAAACTATTTTAACCGAAACCATTCGTTTCATGCATACGGATAGCTGTGCGCCTGTGTTGACGAAACCGTTCGGGAGTGGTATGATAAGGACACCAAAAGCGGCGTCTTTGCCGTTTGAGTGGAGGAGAAGAATGTACACCTTTGGCTTGGAAGAGGACAGGCAGGCGTTTATATCATTTGTGGAATCCAGCAACGGCTCGTTTATGCAGTTGCCCATGTGGGCGTCCGTCAAATCCAACTGGACGCCCCTGTTATACAGCGGACGGCGAGACGGCGCGCTTGTTCTCACCTGTCTTGTATTGACCCGAAAAATACCGGTCAGCGGCACGCTGTGGTATATCCCGAACGGCTTTGTTTGCGATTATACGGACGAGCACCTAGTCGAACAGTTCTGCGTGTTTCTGAAAGGGGAGATGAAGGCGCGCGGCGCGTTTGCCTGCGTCATGGACCCCGACATGCCATGGAAAATCGACGGCGCAGTCCAGCCCGCCGCGGAGCAGGCCGCGGCCCTGCTTGTGCGCTGCGGATTCCAGCCGAACCCCGACCGCAATAACTATACCTACCAGCCGTCCCTGACCGCCATGCTGGAACTGTCGGACGCCGGCTCGGCCGAAGCGCTGCTCAAGCAGTGCGACAAGGGCGTGCGTTACAGTGTGCGCGTAGGCCCGGAGCGCGGCCTGCGCAGCGAAGCGTTCAGCTATGCCGAGCTGTGCGAAAACGAGTGGGCGTTCGACAAATTTCTGGACGTCATGGGGGACACAACCGAACGTCTGGAAGTGGTGCGCCGGCCCCGGGAATACTACCTCAGCTTCATGGAGCAGTTCGCCCCCTGGGCAATCCTCGACCTGATCTATTACGACAAAAAGGCGGACGCGTCGTCCGCCGCAGAAAAACGGGCCAGGCTTGCCGAACTGGAAGAGCTGACGCAGTCGGAGACGCGCAAAAACGTCCTGAAAAAATACGCCCATGAAAAACAGGCGCTGGAGGAACAACTGGAAGCTTTCCGCCAGCGCAGCGAAGAAGCCGCCGCCTATACGGAGGAGAACCGGCTGTATTTAGCCGCCGGTATTACCATCCGTTTCGGGGAGATAACGAGCTGTGTGTTCGGCGGCACGAAAAACGTGCTGCGCAATACCCTGCGCGCCAGCCACTATCTGAACTATGTCCGCATCTGCCGCAGCATCGAAGAGGGCAGGCGGCTGCACGATATGGGCCGCGTCCCCCACAGCTATATGTCGGCGGACGCGCCGGAGCACGGCCTGTTTCTGTTTAAAATGAGCTTTCACGCCCGTTTGTACGAGTTTATGGGCGAGTATACCCTGGTTTCCCGCCGCGCCGCCTATCACTTCTATCACCGGCTGATGCCGCTGGTCCGCAACAACCGGATGAAAGTGACCCGCTTTTTCAAAAAACTGTTTGGCCGCGCATAAAAAAAGCTCCGCCGTGCGGCGGAGCTTTTCCTGCTTTTTATGACTGCGCGCTGAGCTGCGCTTCAATGGTCTTATGCACATGCTGCGCAAGCGCCAGCGATACGCGGTCCAGGTTCCCCTCAAACTGCGTGCTGTCCGTATTGTCTTCCGTCATGTCGGATACGACTTTGTACAGACGGCAGGGAACATGGTAACGGGAGCAGACATACGCAACGGCAAACCCCTCCATCTCCACAATCAAACCCGGTTCAACGCCGCTGTCCTTGTCAATAAACCGGTCGCTTGTCCGGCAGGTCGCCGCAGGGTAGCGTTCATCCGTCCGCGGCGTGAGATATACCGGCATCCCCGGAAGCTGGCAGGGCTCGTTGCCGAAAATCGTGAGGTCGACGTCGCCCTTGCACACCCGCTCGACGGATACGATGTCTCCCGTCCGGAACGCATGCCCGGTACAGCCCGCCGTGCCGATATTGTAAATATAGCCGCATTTGTATTTGTCGATCAGCGTCTGCGTCGCCATTGCGGCGGCAAGCGTGCCTACGCCGCCGACAGCCACCGTGAGATTCCCGCCGTGGTAAAACTTCGCGCCGTCGTACGGCGAATCGCCGTGCTGCAACCCGAACAGCCGCAGCAGCGGCTCCGCTTCCTCCTGCATGGCAATCACAACGCCGATATACAATTCCATCATCAAATCCTCATTTCCTGCGTTTTATACCGTAAAGAGCATACTATAAATCCGGGAATTTGTAAATACAATCTTGTAAAATGGCATATAGATGAGTATAATAGTCTGGTATTGTATGGAAGGATGATCACATCTTGAGGGGCAAACACGCGAAAAAGAAAAGCCAGAACTTTATCACCGGAGCGGTCATACTGAGCGTGTCCGGTATTCTTGTTAAAATCATAAGCGCCTGCTTCCGCATCCCGCTGACGAACCTCATCGGGTACGACGGCATGGGCTATTTCAACAGCGCCTACACCATTTATAATTTTCTAATCACAGTCGCCGCGGCGGGGCTGTCCGTCGTCGTGGCAAAGATGATCTCCGAATCGCTCGCCCTAGGCCGGTACCGGGATGTGGGCAGTATCATGAAGTCCGCGTATTCCACCTATATCGTCATCGGCGTCGTCGGCAGCGTCGTCGTCTTTTTCGGCGCGGACTGGATCGCGGCGCTTTTGAACAATACCAAAGCCGCGCCCGCGCTGCGCGCGGTAGCTCCCGCTATCTTCCTCGTCTCGCTCGTGTCGGCGTACAAAGGCTATACGCAGGGGCATTCCAATATGACCCCCACAGCCGTCGCCAACCTCATCGAAGTGCTGATAAAGCTGTTCTGCGGCCTTGGGTTCGCCTATTATGTGCAGACGCAGGTGGCCGACCCGCAAGGCGAAGACCTGCCCATGGTCGTCGCCGCGGCCGTCATCGGCGTGACGTTCGGCTCGTTCCTCGCGCTGGTCTATATGCTTATCAGATACAGATCCATGAAAAAGCAAAGCGCGGCGGAAGCGCCGGAGACTGCGCTGCAGGATCAGGCGACGCCCTACCGGAAAATTCTGCGGCGTTTCATCCATCTCGCCATTCCCATCACCATCGGTTCCATCGTGTCCAACCTTGCCAACGTGATCGACCTGTTTTTGGTTATGCGCCGCCTCTGTACGCTGCCCGGCGTAACGGAGGAGATTGCAAACGGCCTGTATGGCGCGTATTCCAGCATGGCTACCACGATTTTCAATATGCCGTCGTCCATACTCCTTTCCATCGGCATTTCCGCCCTGCCGGCCATTTCCGCGGCGTATACAATCCGTGATGAACGCAGGCTCACCCTGACCGTCAACTCCTCGCTCAAGATGTGCACCCTGCTCGCGTTTCCGTGCGCCGTGGGCATGTCCGTGCTCGCCGGCCCCATTCTGGAGCTGCTGTATGCCGACCGGGCCGGAACGGCGATCGCCACGCCGCTGCTCGCGATTCTCGGCCCCGCGTTTCTCTTTATGAGCCTCGCGCAGCTTTCCACGCCGATTCTGCAGGCAGTGGGCCGGGCCGATATTCCCGTGCGCAACATTGTAATCATCAGCGTAGTCAAAATCGTGTTGAACTATATCCTGATCGCCATCCCCAGCATAGGAATCAAGGGCGCCGCAATCAGCAACGTGGTCACCTACCTGATTCTTATGATCCTGAACTTTGCCGCGCTGTACAGGGTGACAAAAGTAAAAACGGACGTAAAGAACGTCTACGTCAAGCCCCTGCTGGCCGCATTGGGCTGCGGCGCCGCCGCGCTCTTGACATATACGCTGCTTAATGGTATGATTCGACAGGGCTTTGCCACTATTTTTGCAATTCTCGCCGCCGTGCTTGTATACGCAGTGTTGATCCTGTTTACAAAAACGCTCCGGGAAGAAGATATAAAGTTCCTCCCCAATTCAAAAAAAATACTGAAAATACTTGAAAAAAGGAAATGGATAGGGTAAAATGCAAACAGACGCGCCGTTCAAGGAAAAGAATAAGTATGTGTTTGAAGACCTGGTTAAAATCATGGTCAAGCTGCGCGGAGAGGGCGGCTGCCCGTGGGACAGGGAACAGACCCACCGTTCGCTGAGCAAAAACCTGATCGAGGAGACGTACGAAGTGATCGAGGGAATCGACACGGAGGACGACGCCCTGCTTCAGGAAGAGCTGGGGGATCTTCTCCTGCAAATCGTTTTTCACGCCCAGATCGCCTCGGAGACAGCCCGGTTCGACATTGACGACGTTGCGGACGGAATCTGCAAAAAGCTCATACGCCGCCATCCGCATATCTTCGGAAGCGTTACGGCGGATACCAGCGCCGCGGTTTTGCGCAACTGGGATAACATAAAAAGGCAGGAAAAAGGGCAAACTTCTGTTGCGCAGACAATGGAGCATATTTACCGCGGCCTTCCTTCGCTCATGCGCGCGCAGAAAATCCAGTCCAAGGCGGCCAAGGCCGGGTTCGACTGGCCGGATGTCTCCGGCGCAATGGACAAGCTTTCCGAGGAACAGGCCGAACTGACGCAGGCGCTTGCCGGGGCGGACAGGGCGCGCATACTGGACGAAGCGGGGGATCTGCTCTTCGCCTGCGTCAATGTGGTCCGGCACGCAGGGCTGGACAGCGAAGAGGCGCTCCGGTTCGCGACGGACAAGTTCCAGGCGCGTTTCACAGAGGTGGAGGCGCTTGTGGCGGCCGACGGCCTCCGCATGGAGGATTTGCCGATCGGGGAGC
>ERZ824978.3733-NODE-3733-length-10979-cov-3.531582_pt1 | contig 10979 bp, 8 predicted proteins | sample MGYA00519860_ERZ824978 | MGnify/ENA primary metagenome ERZ824978 (study PRJEB31778, sample SAMEA3449184) | human gut metagenome | biome: human gut; feature: human-associated habitat; material: faeces | place: United Kingdom | collected 2010/2012 ... | reverse complement strand
CGCCGGGGAGGAAACGGCCGTCTCCTCTGTCAGACCGAAGGATACGTACAGAGCCTCGTTGACCTGCTTCATCGTGCGGTCGTCCAAATGGCCCATTTTTTCCTTCAGGCGCCGCTTGTCGATCGTCCGAATCTGTTCGAGCAGGATGACCGAGTTCTTCGCCAGCCCGCCGTCCGTCTGAACGGCAATGTGGGTAGGCAGACGCGCCTTGCCGGTCTGCGAGGTGATGGCGGCGGCGATCACGGTGGGGCTGTGGCGGTTGCCGGTGTCGTTCTGCACGATCAGCACCGGGCGCATGCCGCCCTGCTCGCTGCCGACGACGGGGCTCAAATCGGCGAAATAAATGTCCCCTCTCCGAACTGTACTCATGCGATTCACTCTCCAGATGAAAATGCTCGCCCGTTCCATAGTATGTAGGGCTGTTACCATTTTCCCACACGGAGGGGGATTTTATACGCCGGGCAGCACCGCACAATTCGGCGAGAGCGGACAGCGAGGGATTTTGCCGCGGAAAATAGGCGCTTTCCCGCAGCAATACTTTGTGTATTGCAAGGGGAAGGAACGACTTTTCCGCGCAAAAGCGCCGCTGAACGCCGAAGACGAGATTGTGCGGTGTTGCCCTATTTAATCTTTATCCGGTGAAAGTCCGGTGCAGGTGACGCTGTCGCCCGCTACGACGCGGCCGCGGATATTGCCGCAGCGGACGCCGTCCCCGGCCGTCACGCCGCCCTCGACGTCTCTGCACTCCACGCTGTCCCCGGCGTGTACGTTGCCGTCAACGTTGCCGCAGGTCACGCTGTCGCCCGCGTTGACGTGTCCGAGCACATTGCCGCACTGCACGCCGTCGCCCGCGTTTACGTCCCCCGCGACGGTCGTGTTCGCACCGCAGATGACGGAGAACTCGCTCTTGATGTCGAGCGCCGGGCCGTCATACCGAAAATCCACGTTCACGCGCTCGCGCGCCCCGCGCGAAAACGGCGTATGACCTACGAGCTTATGCCCGACGAAGAGCACGGCGTGCAGCACCGTTTCCTCGTCGCTCCACGGGAGATCGTGGTAGACAACGGCCGGCTCCGCCGGGGCGGGCGCGGTGCTCACTTCGGCGCTCACGCTCGCGCGGCCGAAGAGCGCGTCCACACTCACGCCGAAATACTCCGCGATCTCCGGCAGCATCAGAATATCCGGGCAGGAAAGCCCGTTTTCCCACTTGCTCACCGCCTGCGCGCTCACGCCGAGCTGCGCGGCGAGCGCGTCCTGCGTGAGACCCTTTTCGCGCCGCAGCGCGGCGATCGTCGTTCCGATAATGTTCTGTTCCATTGTATGAACCTCCAAAAAGCATTTTATCCGGATGAACCCAGAATAGGCGCACCCGGATAAAATAGCAAGGTTTTCGTGGTTGAGTTGGCTCAACCGTTGGTTGACTCAGCGTATTTGTTCATTTTCAACCGGCGGTTGAGCAGGTTTTACTCGTTTTCGCCGGGAATTTCGCCGCCGGTGCGCTCGCAGAAAACGGTAACGCGCTCGGTCGTGTCCCAGTTGCAGGTGTACATCGTGAGCGCGTAGCCGCTGTTCATCACGGTGTCGGAATCGTCCGGCGTGACGGAGGCAAACTCCCGCACGGTGTAGGTGAACACATTTCCGTCCACGTCCGTGAACGTGACCGTGTCGCCCGCCTCGAGACGGAACAGCACATCGAACTCCGTTTTGTAGTTGTGACCCGCTACGACGAGATTATCGTTGTACACGCTGCCGGTGTGGCGGCAGGGGGAAATTTCCATTGCGGGGAAGCTCCACGTTGCCGCAACGGGCATCGTGAGATCGTAGCCCGGAAAATCAAGATAGCCGATGTAGTCATAGGCGCCGGAGCGCACCGTCGGCATATCGAGCGCCGAAGGCGCGGGCAGGCCGAGCCGGTCTCCGTTCCGGCCGCTGCCGTGCCGGGGGACGCCGAAGCGCCGGGCGCGTTTGCCGCCGTCGCCGCGGCGTCGGGTTCGCCGTCGCCGGGCGCGGGGATCGTGCCGGTCTCGCCGTTCGTCCCGCGCTCGGCCATCGCGGCCTCTACGAGCCGGAGCGTCTCTTCCGCGCTCTCTCCGGCGCGCCTGTCCTCGGCGCGGTTATGGGAAAACAGGAGCAGTGCGGCGATCACCAGCACTGCTCCCGCTGTCAATAAGACGATCCCGATTTTTTTAGGCTTCGTCATGCTTCTTTTTCTTCGTGAGCACAACAACGCCGCCCGCGATCAGCAGCACGCCCAGCGCGCCGAACACGGCGACGGGCCAGTTGAGCTGACCGGTCGGGATGAGGGGCTTTTCGTTGTTGAAGCCCTCGACCGTGAACACCCAGTCCACTTCGCCGACACGGTAGGCATACTCGTTGCCGAGCCCGGCGGGAACCGTGAGCACCGCTTCGAGCTTCGCGCTCTTGCCCTTGGCGAAGGTGCCGAGAAGGACGTTATCGGTGAGCTGCGCGGTCTGGTCCGGGGAAGCGGAGAAGATGCTCTGCTTCGTGCCGTCCGCGTTCACAAGATAGACCTCCATCGTGAGCTTGGAGAGGAAGTCCGCCATGGTGACGACGGTCTCGTCTCGCATTCCCTCGATGTTGGTCTGATCGTGGCCGTCCTCGTTCTCGAAGGGCTCGCTGTAGGTGAGCGGGTTTCCCTCTTCGTCGTGAGCCTCGGCGCGGATGTAGAGCTTCACATAGTCAAAGCCGCTGACGTTGTTTTTGATCGTGATGTTCTCGGTCAGCTCGTCGCCGGGCATGACGTTTTTGAAGTTGCCAAAAAGGTCTGTGTCCGTGTAGCCGCTGCCGGTGGTCTCGATCACGAGACCGTTGGTACCCTGACGGCTCACCACAGCGTCGGCGGCGAGAGCCGGGACGGTCAGCGCCGCAAGCGCGGCGATGACCATCACGAGGGAGAGGAGCTTCTTCATCGATTTTTTCATGTCGTTACTCCCTCCTTAGTTACCGCTGGACGGCGTTACGCCCCATGCATCCGTGACGGCGTTCGCCGGGGTGCTCTGAATCGTGCTCGCCAGAATTTCAACATGGAGGACGTATTCCGGGTTATCCGGATGCGTCACCGTGCAGGTGAGAAGGCTTCCGAGCGTGGAGCTGTTCGGCTCAACGGGCGTCGGGTAATAGAAGTAATCGCCGATCTTCTTCCATTTGCCGTCCGGATTCTCCGTCAGTGAGTAGGAGTAGCCTTCGGGGACAGAGGGAACGACGTTTCCGCTCATATCGCGCCACGTTACAACGTAGGTGGCGCGGATGTAGGCGTCCGTGGTTCCGGTGTTTTGGATCTGAACTTTCTCCTTTGTGGTGCCGTTGAAGCTTTCACTGACCGTGCAGGAGACGCTGGCGTAGGTGAACTTGTTCTCCACCGGCGCTGTTTTGGTCACCAGAAAGGCGACGGTAGAGCCGACCACCGCGCCGATCAGCATGACGACCGCGATGAACAGGATGGCCAGCTTGTTCATGCGGATTCTGGAATGTTTCTTTGCTCTCGCGTGGGATCCATTATACATGATTGCCGCCTCCTTTCTCAGTTACCGGAATCTGTTTCGATGATCGTTCCGAATACGTTCTTGCTGTAGGCGTCGCCGCCGAGCCACTTAGTGATGCTGCGCGTGTTTGCAAAGTTAAAGGTGTACACATCGTCGGGCTTCGTCGGCGTGATGTCCGCAGACTTTACGTAGTCCTTGTTGGTATAGCGCCAGCTCCAGTCGGTGATCTCGGTAACGGTGTATGTACCGACCTTCAGCTCCGTGATCTTCACGGAGGTGTTGCCCTTGATCGCGACAGTCGTGCTGAAGCCCTCGCCTTCCACCTTGAAGAGGAAGCTCTGATTTTCGTCGATGTCCTCACAGCCTGTCTTGCTGATAATCAGATCGGCAAGATCATACTCAAACTTGGCGTAGTACGTCGCGGCCTCGTAGCCCTTTACATCGTTGCCGAGGTTGGCGGTCTTCTGCGGGGTGAGCTTGTTGTCCGCGATCCAAGCCGCGTCTACCGGCTGCGTGCAATCCTTGTCCTTATACCAGCCGACGAACTTGAATCCGGCGCTCGCGGTAGGCGTGGAGCCTTCCGGGGTACCGTCGATCACCTTGACCGTGTTGTTCTGATAATTGTCCAGCGTACCGCAGCCATCCGGGCCGACGACCTCGTATTTGATGTCAACAGTATCTTCAACGTAATAGAAGATTTTAACATTGTTGACCGCGGTATTGCCTTCTTCGGCAACGATATCGATCGTCTGCTGGTTTGTTGTACCGAGAACCAGCGTATAGCCCGGGACTTCTTTCGCCCCCTGCGTCACGCGCGCCTGATAGCGGGCGCTGCCGGTTACAGGATCAGCAACCTTAGTTTCCGTCGTCCCCTGAACAAGGAAGCGGAATTCGTAGGGATACACATTGCGGTCATAGTAGAGCGTAAGTACAAGACCATCCGCCGAAAGTTTGCCGCTGGCTGTGCTCTTGCCTGCGTTATATGTGAACCCTGTAAGTGTCAGCGGGCTTTCGGAATAATCTGTTCCGATCGTGGCATTGAGGTTTGTGCTGCTCTGGTACTCGGTGTACTCGTCGTTGGTGAGATTCTGGATCAGGTGGATTTTCTGCAGCGGTGCATGCGTCTCATCTTTCGTATACCAGAAGGTCAGCACGTTTTTTGTATCATCGGCAGAGAGAACCAACTGCTTCTGATACGCATCCGGCGCATAACCCTTGATCTTCACGAATTTCTCCGTGATCACAGCGTCCGAAGTCTCGCTGGACTTCTCTGCATAGAGAACAGTCTCCGTATTCCGTTCCAGATAACGAACCGTGTAATTTACTTTTTCTCTGGCAACATATACGAACGTGTACTCGTTACCCTCAATGTCCATCTGAATGGAGTGGCTGCCTTCCAGAGGATAATAGCCTGTCTGATAACCTTCATTCAGCATGCCGAACGTTTTCGCCGCAAACGTCTTGGTCGTTCCGGCGAGCGCAGACCCTGTGGTATCCTCCGCGATGGTTGTTCCATCCTCAAGCCGGTAGTGAATAACGTAGTCTACATTAACGTCCGCTCTCCACTTAGCGTAGAGATTCAGGTCACTGTTGACCGGCATGGAGAAGTCAAACGCTTTTTCCTCGTCGGTATCGCTGATGTAGAACCAGCCAACGAAGGTGTAAGGCTCACGCTCCCGATTCGCCGGGGGATCCGTTAACGCTGTGCCATGCGGAACATCCGTCCATGTCTGAATCGCTTGGCCGTTATTATCCAGAACATCCTTCGTCAGGTACGTTTTGACCGTGTGGGTCTTGGGCACCCATTTGGCATAGAGCACCAGATCGGAGGCGGGCATGGTCAGCGTGCTAAGGTCTGCCTCGGAACCCTCATAGCAACCAGAGGTCGTGTACCATCCGGCGAATACATACGCGTTCTTTTCAAGATTGTCCGGATAATCCGGTACAAAGTAATAGCTGCTCAGAGGCGCCTCGTACTGAACGCTACCGCCCTTGCCAGCAACTACTGCGTTATAGTTGTAGAACGACAGATTGTAGCTGTTGCGGGTATAGTACAGGTAGTTGTTTTGCTTCATTCTGACTTTCCCGTCTTTTGGGAGATAGGGGTTGGAATCGCCCTGTGTGAAGCCGGTGATGGGGTGAAATTCCTCGGCGTAAGTCAGGCTTGTGCTCGAACTGTATGTAAGATCGACCACCTTGTACTGCTTGTAGTTTTTCCCGTTAAGGGTGGTATCGCCCGCTGCCCCGTTCAGCGTTTCCACGTAGTAGTAAATCTTTGCGCCGGATTCGGAGGCATCCTTCTCAAACGTGATGTTTTCGCCCGGCATGGTATCGATCGTACCGAGGTTGTTGCCGGGCACAAAGAACTGACACCCATCCGGCACCTTCCACCAGATGGTTTCGTTTCCGTCTTTGATGGGGAAATTGCTGTGGATATCTGCACCGTATTTTGCCGTAATGGTCAGGTCAGAGTATTTGTAGCACTTATTGCTGTGGGTATGCTCGGATAGGCCCGATTTGCAGCATGAATCTCTATGATACCAATGGTCCAAACCTGTTCCGCCATATTTGCAGCAGGAATCACTGTGCTTATGCTCAACTTTTCCGCAGCTCAGCACCTTTGCACCGCCCTCTTTGAACGTCAGCGTGTAGGTGTTCCGCGTATAGTACACATTCAGCACGGTGGAGCCGTCGCCGTTGACGGTGACGGTTTCGGCCTTGTCCGCGTTGTAGGTGAAATGCTTATCGTCGCGGCCTTCAAAGCTCTGGTTCTGATAATCGCCGCTGCTCTTCTGCGTACCGGGTGCAACATCGGCGGGCGTGAACGTTCCAGCTACGCTGTAGCCGACGTCATTGGCGTTCTCATACCAGAATACGACGGTAAATCTGGCAGTGCCCTTTTCCCAGTTTGCCGTGAAGCTGAGAGGATTCTCAATAACCGGCATTGTTTTCGGAATCTCTTCGCTCCAACCAGTAAATGTATAGCCGGGCTTTTCCGGAGTTCCTACATTGATCGGCGCACCATAGCGGGCATAGATGGGTTCCACGCCATAGCCGCCGTCGAGCACGCCATAGCCGCCGTCGAGATTGAAGTTGATCAGATAATAATAGCGATCATACTTGACTTCGACCACCGTGCTTTCGTCGCCGGCGATTTTTACCGTAGCGTCATACTTCAGAGAATAAAAGCCGGAATAATGCTTTTCCAGCGTTTCGCCGACTGCGTCTCCGGTGTTACCGTTCCTGATCTCCGGATCGCCGTCCTGCGTATATTCATCGTTGGAAACGTTCTGGAGAAGATGCTTAACGCTGAACTTTACAACGGTGGGCTTATATTTAACCGTGAAATTCTGATCCTGCTGAATGTTCTCACCGCCAACGGTGATTTCCGCCTGATCAGCCGTATATCCCACTACCACAGGGCTCTTAACGACGCTCTGGTAGGTGCCGCCAGCCATAACCGTCGCCGTCCAAGGGTCAGCAACCTGCTGATCCTTATTATCGACATAGTTGATGGTAATGGTGAACGTCTGGGTGTAGGGTTCCTCGCCGCCGTTGTCGGACGGGGCGGGGTCGTTTACCGGGGCGGGGTCGGCGAGAGCGGCCGGGGCGACATTCGCCGTCAGGTCATTTGCCGGAGCAGCGTCGGGAGCCGGGGTCTCTTCCACGGTCTGCGGGGGGATGATGACCGGCTCGCCTACCGGCTCGGCCTCGGAGATGACGGTGGGGGCCTTTGGAGCCTGCGCCGGAGCGGAGACGGGCGTTTCGTCCGTGATCTGCACCGTGACGGTGTTGGAGTAAACCGGCTCTTCGGCTGCGCCGGTGACGCGGCAGCGGATGTTCGCCGTGCCGCCGTACAGCAGGTTCGCCACAAGTGCGTAGCCAACTTCCAACTCCGCGCCGGTAGCACCGGCAATATTCGCCCAGACGTCGCCGCCGACCTGGATCTGCCACTGATAGTAGCCGGACAGGCCGCCCGCAGCGAGCGTCTTCTTTTCATTTTTAGGAACGGAAACTGTATCCACAGCGACATTCTCGCTGTAGATCATAAGCTCCGAGTCCGCAGCGGCGGGGGTGATGAGGGCGGCGGTCACGAGGCCGAAGGAAAGAGCGCAGCAGAGAAACAGCGCTAACAGCTTCTTTTTCATTTCACGACCTCCTTAAGGATTTCCCGGAACGGCTGTCGGCACCTGCGTCGGCTCCGGCACCTGCGTCGGCTCCGGCATCTGCGTCGGCTCCGGCGGAGCAAAGCTCGGCCAGCCGGCGGCGGAGAACACGTCCGTGCCGTTGTTGTCCGCCTGCACCGCGCCCACTTCCACTTCCACATACGCCGTGGAGTTCTGGTACTCGTTGCCCATCTCCGGGGCAAACGTTACCGTGGTGAAGAGCGGGACGGTCGTCTCGCCGGGGGCGAGAGCGCGGTTATAATAGTAGTACCCGTCCAGATACGTCCAGTCCGTTTCGTTGAAGTCGAGCGAGACGTACTCGGGGGGCAGCGGCTCTTCGTCGGCGCCGTAGACATCGAGCTGCACCTGCGCGCGCACCCAGACCGGGGCAGTGCCGGTGTTGCTGATCTCAACGATCTTCGTCACTTTCGTGCCGGGCATGACGCCGGTGCGATCCTCGAACGGCTCGGTGCGGTCCTCGTTCGCCCATTCGTTGAGCACAATGTCCACACCACCGCTGGTGATGACATTGTGTGCCTTGGTGTCTGCGGTGAAGTATGCCAGCGTGTTCGCCGCAAGTATGGCGATCAGGATGGCAAGCACCGACAGAATCAAGAATTTTCGCTTCATTGCTTTTACTCCCCTCAGGCTGTATTTGCAATTATTTCTTGCGCTTTTCATGGCTCTTCAGACCATAGGAGAACATCTGCATTTGCATTAGATGCTCTCCTATGGTCTGCACCCACGGGGGTGCAGACCATATCGGAGTTTTGTATCGGCGGGGGTGAACCCCTCCGTCACGGCGCTTTGCGCCGCGCCACCTCCCCTTTCAGGGGAGGCAAGATTTGGGCGGGAGATTACTGCGCGTCGAACGCAGCCCAAGCGGCAGTAGCGTTGGCAAAGCCGTCAGCCTGGATGGCGTCGGCCTCGACCAGAACGTTCAGAGCCATAACCTGAGCGCCGTCGGTCCCGACAACCGTGATGGCACCGGCGTCAAGGGCCTTCTGGATATCGGCGCTGGTAGCAGTCTTGTCGACGCCGATGAAGTTCCAGACGTTCCACTCGGTCATAGCGCCAGCCTTCAGGGGCTCGGTGCGGGTGAAGGTGTACACGTCATACGTTACGCCGTTCTTCACAACACCCTTTTCAATAACAGGCCAGCCAGTCTGTGCGCCGCTCTGGAATTCGCCGCAGAGCATGGACGTGGTGCACCACTGGTTGGTGATCACGCCGCCGTCCTTCACGTCAACAAAGTCATTGTTGGCCGCAGAGGGGACCATCACGCGGATACGGATGTAAGCGTCATTTGCGCCGGTGTTGACGACATAGGGGCACTTGGCAACGCCGCGGCCGGGAACCATGTTCTCGCCCTTCACGGCCAGATACTTGTCCTGATAGGTCTCAGCGTCTGCCTTGATCTCGTCATTGGTGAACATGGTGTGACCCGTGGCGACATATTTCATGCCATCATCAGCGACTACCTTATGCGTGGGGTCGGGGATGGAGGTATCGCCGGAGTTGTCGTTGCCTTCGCGGTGGAACTGGGACTCGATCAGATCGATCTTGACGTTTCCCACGGTAAACGTATTGGTGGCAGACTTCGTGTCGGTGAAGTAAGCGAGGGATGCGCCCACGACGGCGACCGCCAGCAGGGCGACGCAGAGGCACAATGCGGTGATTTTCTTTTTCATGTGCTTTGTTCCTTCTTTTATGTATTATTTCTGCGCCCGTGCGCAGGTGGGTACTCATTGACGCGGCTCTTTGAAAAGACCGCGTGACCTACAGGACAATTACGCCTGCGCGTCGAATGCGGCGAAGGCCGCCTTGGCATCCGCAAAGCCCTCGGCCTGGATAGCGTCGGCCTGCACCAGAACGTTTACGGTCATCGTGCCGTCCTCCGATACAAGGATAGCTCCCTTTTTGACAGCCTTCTGGATGTTTGCGCTGGTAGCTTCATCCGCAATACCGATGTAGTTCCAGACGTTCCATTCGGTCATCTCACCGGGCTTCAGGGGCTCGTTGCGGATGAAGGTGTAAACATCGTACTTTACGCCATTCTCATCCACATAGCCTCTGCCGCTGGCATCAATAAACGGGTTGTAGGTCGTTTTGTCATTGTGCATAAACTCGCCGCTTGTGATGGCAGTGGTGCAGAACTGGCTTTCGATCACGCCGCCGCTGCGAGCCTGCCAGTAATCACGGTTCGCATCGGAGGGGATCATGACGCGAATACGGACGTAAGCGTCATTCGCGCCGGTGTTGACGACATAAGGGGACTTGGCAATGTTCTTGCCGGGAACCAGATTTTCGCCGCGCTCGCCGATGTAGGCGGAGTAATTCGCAGCATCCGTCTTGATCTCTTCATCAGTGAAAATCGTAGCGCCGTCGGAGACATACTTCATGCCGCTCGCGGTCTGGGTGGGGGCGGGGATAGAGGTATCGCCGGAGCTGCCGGAGCCCTGACGGTGATATCTGGACTCGATCAGGTCGATCTTGACGTTTCCCACGGTAAACGTATTGGTGGCAGACTTCGTGTCGGTGAAGTAAGCGAGGGATGCGCCCACGACGGCGACCGCCAGCAGGGCGACGCAGAGGCAAAGCGCGGTGACTTTCTTTTTCATGTGCTGTTACTCCTTTTGTGTATTATGTTTTCTACGTACATGCGCAGAAAATGCTTAAAAATCAGAGCAAGGGTTAGCTATTGCTTATGCGGCATACCTTTGCCGAACCATATGAGAACACCCGCGTTCCCCGGGTGCTCTCATATGGTCTGTACCCCGAGGGGTACAGACCACAGAGGTAGGGGGATTAGCGCAGCTCATCGAAGAAGCCGCGCAAAGGAGGAATTATTTAAAGGCAGCCCACGCAGCGGCGGCATCGGCAAAGCCTTCTGCCTGGATGGCGTCGGCCTCGACCAGAACGTTCAGGGTCATGGTCTTAGCGCCGTCGGTCTCGACAACCTTGATGGCACCGGCGTCAATGGCCTTCTGGATATCGGCGCTGGTAGCAGTCTTGTTGATGCCGATGAAGTTCCAGACGTTCCACTCGGTCATAGCGCCGGCCTTCAGAGGCTCGGTGCGGGTGAAGGTGTAAACGTCATACTTCACGCCGTCCTTGGTAACACTGGCCTTATCAATCGCAGGAGCATTGTCCCAGCCGCCGCCCTTACCATCGATGAATTCGCCGGTGCCAATGGAGGAGGAGCACCACTGGTTGGTGATCACGCCGCCGTCCTTCACGGCAACAAAGTCATTGTTGGCTGCGGAGGGGACCATCACACGGATGCGGACATAGGCATCGTTCGCGCCCT
>ERZ824978.3731-NODE-3731-length-10982-cov-3.734236_pt1 | contig 10982 bp, 11 predicted proteins | sample MGYA00519860_ERZ824978 | MGnify/ENA primary metagenome ERZ824978 (study PRJEB31778, sample SAMEA3449184) | human gut metagenome | biome: human gut; feature: human-associated habitat; material: faeces | place: United Kingdom | collected 2010/2012 ... | reverse complement strand
TGATCTTTTTGAATGTGTTCTTGCTTTTGACCATCTTCTTTTTGGTTGTGCCATTTTAATTCCCCCCTTGCTTAAAGATATATGTTTTATATCTATTTGAAATTTTTACTATTTTTATGTCACTATAAAATTATACAAGTATTTTTTATTTTTGTCAACTATTTTTCTAGCATTTTTTCATTAATTTCAATTTGGTCTATACAGTATTTTTTATATAGTGATTTTATATTTTTCTTTGTTAATGTACTATCTATTCCATTTTTGCTAACTTGTTCAAGTACTTCTGTTATCACTTTTTTTACATTTTCATTTAATGGATAATTTACTCTTTCTCTTTTCCAATATTGTAATTCATACTCTTTAGTCCAATCTTTCCCTTGATAAATTATTCCTGCTGCTAATTTATCACATATCATTTCAGCTACATATTGATATGGAATTAATGGATATTTTACTGGTGCATCCATATCTACCCAGTAATCTGCATGATGTCTATTTCTTCCTTTATGATGTAACCATGCATCAGAATAACCTTTGTCTTTTTTGCAATCAGTTATTGGTGAATGGTGTCCATTAAAATATTTCACTCCTTCCCAGAACTCTGTTGGTGAATATTTAGAAAGGTCATGTACTAAGCCTCTCCAAGGTTCTCCTACCTTGGTACATAATTTAAAGACAACCCATCTATGTCTTGTTATTGTACAAAAATGTCCTACTACGTTTTTTAGTTTCACTTATGTTTCATCTCCTATTTCGCTAACATTTTAACATATATTATTTTTTTATTCAATATTATTTTAACTTTTGCATATATTATAAAATAACAGGAGGTATTTTTATGTGTGGATTTGTTGGCATTGCTGACTTTAAAAATGATATTTCTAATAAAAAAGAGATTTTATTAAATATGAATTCTACTCTTTCTAAAAGAGGACCAGATGAAGATGGTTTTTACATAAATTCTCATATTGCTCTAGCTCATAAGAGACTTATTGTAATTGACCCTGATGGAGGCAAACAACCTATGATTGAAAAATTTTCTTATGGAGAATATGTTATTGTTTATAATGGTCAGATTTATAATACAAAAGAATTAAAAGAAACTTTGACACTTAATGGCTTTGAATTTAAAGGACATTGTGATACAGAAATTTTATTAAAATCTTATATCTATTATGGAAATGATGTAGTTAAACATTTGAACGGCATTTTTGCTTTTGCAATTTGGAATAGTCGTACTAAAGAATTATTTTTAGCTCGTGACCATTTTGGAGTAAAGCCTTTATTTTATACTATTAATAATAATACATTGATTTTTGCTTCTGAAATAAAAGCTTTATTTAAATACCCCGGAGTTGAAAAAGTTTTAGACAATCAAGGAATTTGTGAATTATTTGGAATTGGACCGGCTCATACACCTGGTACAACTATCTTCAAAAACATCTATGAAATAAAACCTGCCCATTTTGCAGTTTATAATTCTTCCGGTCTGCATATTGAAAGATATTGGAAATTACATTCAAAAAAACATACAGATAGTTTTGGCACAACTTGTTCTAAAGTTGAATACTTATTGCATGATGCTATTACTAGACAACTTGTTTCAGATGTTCCTTTATGTACATTTCTTTCTGGTGGTTTAGATTCTAGTATTATCACAAAATTTGCAGCTGATTATTGTCAAAAAGAAGGATTACCACCTTTAGATACGTATTCAATTGATTATGTAGATAATGATAAAAACTTTGTTAAAAGCGATTTTCAACCCAATTCAGATAATTACTATATTAATTTGATGAACAAAAACTTGCATACAAATCATCATCAAATTGTAATCGATACTCCAGAACTTGCTGAATATCTTGAAGATGCTATGATTGCACGTGATATGCCTGGTATGGCCGATATTGACTCTTCTCTACTCTTGTTTTGCAAAAATGTAAAAATGGAAATGACTGTTTCTTTAACTGGTGAATGTGCTGATGAGATTTTTGGAGGCTATCCTTGGTTTTTCCGTGAAGATGCTTTGAATAGTGGAACTTTCCCTTGGTCTATTGCTATTGATGAAAGGCAAAAACTCTTAAATCCTGCAATTGGTAAACAAGTCAATTTGAAAAATTATATTGATTATAGATATAATGAAAGTTTGGCTGAAGTTGAAATTTTAGATACAGATTCAAAAGAAACTGCTGAGAAAAGAAAGATTTCGTATTTGACTTTAAATTGGTTTATGCAGACTCTTCTTGATAGGTCTGATAGAATGGCTATGTATAATGGTTTAGAGCTTCGTGTTCCTTTCTGTGATTACCGTTTAGCTCAATATGTTTGGAATATTCCTTGGGAGATTAAGGCTTTGAAAGGTCGTGAGAAAGGATTACTTAGATATATTTGTAAAGATTTTCTTCCTTCTGAAATTGTTGATAGAAAGAAATCGCCTTACCCTAAGACTCATAATCCTACTTATTTGGCTAAAGTTAAGGGTATGCTTAGTGAAATTATGAAAGATAAAGATGCTCCTATTAATAGTTTGCTTAATCGTGAGTATATTTTAGATATTTTAGCTTCTGATGGTTCGGCTTTTTCTAGACCTTGGTTTGGACAATTGATGACTGGACCTCAACTTATGGCTTATTTGTGCCAGGTTAATATGTGGCTTGAGAAATATCAGCCTAAAATTGAATTATAAATAAAAGGTCGCTAATTGCAACCTTTTATTTGTTACAATTGTTTACTTTATTGTAAATACAATATCCAGCTATCTTCTTTCATTTATTAAATGCTGTTATTTATTAATTCATAATATTTACCTTTTTCCTCAATTAAAGTATTATGATTTCCACCTTCCAGTATTTGTCCATCTTCGATATAAATTATATTATCACAATCTTTCACTAAATCTAGAGTATGTGAAATTATTATTATAGTTTTGTTTTGTGCCAACTCTTTCATTGTTTCTTTTATCTTATTTTTACTATAATTATCTAGTGCAGATGTTGCCTCATCAAACAAAATTATAGGTGTATCTCTTAAAATTGCCCTTGCAATAGCTAATCTTTGCTTTTGACCAACTGAAAAATTTGTACTATTTTCTGTAATTATTTCATTGTATTTATTTGGCAGTTCTTCTATGTATGAATCTATATTGGCTAATTTACAAGCATCTATAATTTCTTTGTCTGTTGCACTTTCATTTGCCATTAATAAATTTTCCTTTATAGACATATTAAATAAAATAGGTTCTTGATTTACAATTGAAATTGATTTTCTAAAACTTTCTTTATTTAACTTATTAATTTCAATTCCATCGAATTCAATTTTTCCTGTATAATCCGTTAATTCTTTAGTTAACAATTTAAATATCGTTGTTTTCCCCACTCCACTAAGTCCAACAATTGCATTTTGCGTATGCGGTTTTATTGAAATATTTATATTTCTTAAAACATCATTTTTTGAAGTATCATACTTAAATGATAAATTTTCGATATCTATTTGTCCTTTTATTTGGTAATTTTCTTCTCCAAATTTTTCTGTATCATCACTTTCTAGTATACCCTTAACTCTTTTTATATTGGCTGTGAATTCAGCAATTTCAAAATCATGTTCAATTATTCTATGAAATACATCATCTATTATATTGTCCATATATGTTACAAGTAACATAGCAAGTTCTGTTGAATAAACATTTAATTGAATCATCTTAAGTATATACATTAATAGTAAAGATTCTATTATTGTTCTGACTGTCCATTTAGAAGTATTAATCGTTTTTCCCAATAATCTTCGATGAGTTCTTGTTTTTTTTAAGTTTTCGATATTATTGTAAAATATATTATTGCATTTTTCTTCAAAATTCAATGCCTTTATATCATTTATCCCTTTGCTTGTTTCATAAATAAGTTTAGTATATTCGTCTGTCGTTTTATATTCATCATTTAATGATTTTTTTGATTTTGATAATTCAAATTTAAACAAATATAAACTAATACCACATATTAATGTAATACCAAGTGCAAGTTTATAGTCAATGATATAAATAACAATTAGCATTACAAAAGAACTAAAAACATATGCTGATTCTTGTAATAAACTGTCTATAATCTTAACCATATTGCTTTCACATGATTTTATAATGGTTAAGATTTTTCCTGTTCCTATGTTTTTAAATCCTTTTGAAGATAATATCATTATTTTTTTGTATAATTTTTCCTGCAAATTTGCACTAATTTTTTATCCAGCAATAATTCCACATTTTCTGTATTGATTATGACAAAAGGTTATTCCAAATATTCTAAAAAGCGCACATAGTATTATTAAATTAAATGCTATTTCAAACTCTTTATTTACCATATTTGCTAAAAATTTAGATATGAATGTCTTATATAGCATTTCTGATACTGTAAATAAAATCATAAATACTACTGATTTTATATAAAGTTTTTTATTATTTTTTGAATATTTAAATAAAGTTTTTACTGCATCTATAAAGTTAAATTTTTCGTTCATATATTTATTCCTCTTCTTTAAAGTTTAATGTGTTGTTCCTTAACATCTATATTATCATCATTTAGAGATACCACATAATATACTGCATCTGGAATACCATTATTATTGATGTCTTCTGTAAGAGAACCTATAATATAATAATCTAAATTATCTTCGTTTATTTTCTTTGTCCAATGTTGATGTCCAGAAAAAATTGCTAAAACATTATGTTTTTTTATTATTTCTTTTATTTGTTTTCTATTTTTTAATAAGGCTCTTTCACTATCTTTTGAAAACCACCAATTTCCATTCATATTATCTTCTGCAATGCCATAATGACAAAACATAAGTATTGGCAATTTTGTATTATTTAAATCATATTTCAACCATTTAAGGTCTTTTTCAGAAATAGTATTTGTTCTATTAATTCCTCCATCATTATTTTCTAGGTTGCTATTTATGTTAAGCCCCAAAAATACTAAGTGATAATTATTTACATCTATTGAAAATGTTAAGTTATCGTAATTTAATATTTCTAGTAATTCATTTTCATTATTTAAAGACCTTAAATCATGATTACCAACAACAAAATACAATGGACATTTTATTTCTTTTAATTTTGTATATGCAAAATCATAATTCATAATATCTTGTTTGTAGTCTTCTGTATCTTCAATTAAATCACCTAAATTTACACATATATCAGGTTTTATTTTTTGGTTAATTTCATAAATTAATTTTTCAATTACAGGTATAGCCAATTTAGTTAATTTACGATTTGTTTTTTCTTTATGGTTATCATCTAAATAATGTAAATCAGAAAAAAGAATCATTTTCATATCATCATTCATGTTCTTCTCCTATATTTTATTCAATATTTCAAATCTTGTTTTATATTATCATAAATATAAAATTATTACAATAAATGTGCAAAAAAATAAAGTGCTATTAACTAACACTTATTTTAAAAGCCAATTGGCTAAATCATATTTTTAGTTCCAAGTTTTGCATATTTAAAAGTTTGATCTACCAAATAATATTTATCCACAGATGACAAGTATCTTTTCCCTTGAATATCATATCTTCTTATTTACATCTTTATAAATATATGAACCTGCCATTCCTCCTTCAAGAATATATTTTTCAAAAGCATCTTGTGCATTCTCATAATTAAAGTATTTCATAAATTCTTTAAAAGAAAATGAATACACTTGTATTTCATATGTTTTACCTATAAATAATGTTGCTAAATCACTACTTAATAAAAAAGCATTTGAACCAGTTATATATATATATCATATTTTTCTTCTGCATGTAGACTATTTATTGTTCGTTCAAATTAAAATTAATGTCAATTATATTATAATTCTTTGTGTTTTCTATAATGTAATTTTTAAACATTTCTAATAATTTTGACTTTCCACTACGTCTAACACCAGTTATAACTTTAATATCTGGCGTACCCATAACTTCTATTAATTCTTTTAAATATTCTCTCTTTATTAATTTCATAATAGTTATTCACCGCAAATATATTATAGCAATCATTTCGCAAAAAATAAATATTTTTATTTTTGCGAAGTGATTATTATTATATCTATTTATTAAATTAATATTCAGAATTTGCATTATTGTCTTTTTATTTTAGTAATCACTTATTTTATATTATTTTTTCGCTATTTTTATAAAAAAAGCTTATTTTTGCAGATTGTATTTTTTCTTCTTTTCTTATAGTATCAATATTTATCTGTTCGTGTTATTTTTTGACACCCGAGGACTGGACCTCAACTTATGGCTTATTTGTGTCAGGTTAATATGTGGCTTGAGAGGTATGAGCCTAAGATTGAACTATAAAGTTAATATAGAGGTTCCATTTTGGAGCCTCTTTTTTGATTTTTATGTGTTATTTAAATTCTTTGTTTCAATTACTAGCTCATCAAAATCAGAAATATAATTTTGGTCTTGTATAACTCTATATTTTTTGTACTCTTCTAACGCCAACTTATCCGCTATTTCTTTTTTTATTTTTCCATTATCTTTTAAAATATTATATTCATTTATTTTTAAGAATACTTCTAATTTTTCTTTCCATTCTTTCATTGAAATAATTTTTCCTAGTTTCACTTGTCTTTCTGCATAATCAAGATACATTGATACCAAATTATTTAGTTCTGTAATTTCTTCTTCTGATAAGTAATTTTTTGCTATTGTTACATCTGTTTCAAGTATTTTTCCATCTGGCGCATTTTTCCAAGTTGTTAGTCCCATATTTTCTTTTCTACTATTTACTCTATTATAAATTATTTCAGGAGCAGTCATTCCAGTAATTGCAAAGTGTAATTTATTTTGAACATTTTTATAAAATTCCTGTGTTGTTTCGCTATTTCTATCGTAATCAAAACTGCATTCCTTATATATATCTGTTATTTTTTGATAAAATCTTCTTTCACTTGCCCTAATTTCTTTTATTTTTACTAATAATTCATCAAAGTAATCTTTTCCAAATTTAGGTCCATTTTTTAGCATTTCACTATTAACAACAAAACCTTTTTTTATATATTCTTTTAATGTTTTGGTTGCCCATATTCTAAAATCTGTTGCTTCTTTTGAATTTACTCTGTATCCTACAGCTATAATTGCGTCAAGACTGTAAAATGTTACTTCTCTTGAGACTTTTCTATTTCCTTCATTTTGAACTACTCTAATTTTTTGAGTAGTTCGATTTTCATTTAATTCCCCCGTTTTAAAAATGTTTTGTAAATGATATGTAATATTATTTTCTGCTACATTAAATAATTTAGACATTGACTTTTGAGTTAACCAGAAATCTTCTTCATTATATAAAACTTCTACTGATATATTTTCATTATTTTGGCTTTGGTAAATAATTAAATCCTTTAAATTCTCTATATTATTCAACTTTAATCACAACCTTTATTTTAATATCTAAACTTTTGTTTGTATTTTATATTATATTGTAAAACTTGTCAATAGATTGTAATATATTTTCTTATTTAATTTAAGACCTTTTTTATTATCAAATTTTACAAAAATAAATTTAATATCAATTTAGCATTCATTTCGCAAAAAGTAAATATTTTTATTTTTGCGAAATGAGTATTGTTATTATATCCATTTATTTTTATTATATTTTTTATATACTTTACTTCTTTTAAGTTTTTCTTACAATTAACAAAAAACATATACCAAATCTTATTGATTCAATATATGTTTTTTATAAGTTTACTTTTCTATGCTATTTTCCTCCTGTACAATCTCCACCCTGAAATGGTCGATAAGCGTTATTTTTTTCATAATTAGTGTACTTACTTGTGTTTATTCCCATTCTTCTAATTTCACGTTTGTATTGTCTATAAGCCATCTCATCTTCCCTTGAATCAACAGATGAAGACCAATTTTCAGGAATAAAAAAGTCTGGTTGCAGAACAATACTACCATGGTACCTTTTGGAACTAATTCCAAGTTTTACTTCATTACATTCATTTGGCTTTTTTAATCTATCATCCAATTTGTATCTTCCCTTTAATTCTATATAAAGGTGTCCTCCTGATTTGCAATAATCTGTATCTTCAAACCGAATATATAAATCAAATTTGCTATTTTGAACTTTCAGTATCTTCTTGGTTATGCTCCGCTTTGGAATTACAATTTTTACTTTGTAATTTGGACCATTGTAAAAAACAATTACTTTGATATCACCCTCTGTTGAAACACCACATTCATCATTTTGGGAACAATCTTCTAATTGCAAAATTTCTTTTTGGGTTTTAGTTTGTTTTTTTGAGTTTTCTGACCGTTTCTTTTTTTAGACATTGCTACCTCCTTAAAGTCATTTGGAGGTTTGAAACCTCCAAGTTATTTGTTTTACTTTTTGGTTTCTAAAATAATTTACTTATAGAGTATATCATAATTTTATGTAAATTGCAAACATTTTTCAAATATCTTAATTTATAATATTTGAATTTATATACTTTAAATAATTTTATTTGCTATTTATTTTTATCTTTAAAAAATTTATTAAATAATCCTTTTGAATTTTTATTCTTTTGAGAAGTACTTTCTTTTTTATTTAGTAATGGCTTCTCATGTTTTATTTTTTCTTCTGCTTTTTTACTATCTTCATCGTCATACTCATTATCATCATCAATGTATTTTTCTTCGTCATCTTCCGTTTCTTCTTCATCATCTTCGTCATAATCAAAATCATATATATCTTCATAATCTTCGTCTAAATCATCATCAATTTCGTCATTTTCATCTTTATCGTTTTCTTCTTCCATGTCGTCATCATCGGCTTCGTCATCACCATCATAATCATAGTCTTCTTCTTCGTCATCACCATCATAATCATAGTCTTCTTCTTCGTCATACTCGTCATAGGTGTCTTCCTCTTCGTCATCTTCTTCATATTCCTCATCGTCATCATCATCGAAATATTCTTCTTCATCATCTTCTAACTCATCTTCATCTTCTTCTGGGAAATCATATGAAAGTAAATCTTCATCGCTTTCATTAGTATCTTCGCTTGAATTATAATTTGCTTGTTCTTCTGGTTCTTCTTCTATTTCATCTTCAAGTTCTTCTAATTGATACTCTGATAAATCCTTTCCAAATTTTGTTGTTATTTCATCTTGGAAGACTTCATATATATTTTTGATTCCATCAATTCTCCAATAATTTGAATTAATTATTGTTCCTGCTTTTAATTTTATGTTGTTAATTGCTTCTTCAAAATTTTTCTCTTTCTCTTCGATATTTTTCAAATATTCTTTATTGTATAGTTCATTATAAGCTTTTTTTGTTGATTTTCCAGCAATTTCTCTTAATACTAATTGATATAAATTTCCAAATTGTTCTATATCTAATTCGAATTTTTCACAAGCTTCTGTCATCATTACTTTATGTGCTTTTAAGCCATTTATTGCTGTCATTCTTTCATTATCTAAGAAACTAACAATATATTCTTTTTCTGCTTTTAAAAATTCTAGTTTTACTGAAACATCTCTTAATGTTTTTTGATATTTGTCTAGTTTGATATCTTCATTTTCAATTTCATTTAATAGTCTTCTGGTTTTATCATATATTGCAATGTATGATTCTGCTTCTTTTTGTGCTATTTTGGTCCTTGCATTTACTGATTTTTCAACTACATCTTCATTGAATTTTACTTTTTCATCTTTACCATTGTTTATCATTATTTCTGCAATTTCTTTTTTCATATCATCTAAAGTTTCTGCAGTTACAAATTGTTTTAATTCTTTTATTTTGCTAACATCAATTTCTTGCAGTTCTTTTCTTACTTCTTCTATTAATTGGATATGTGCACCTTCTTCTAGTCTTCTTGTTTTTGAGCATTTGTTTCTTTCTTTTTGTCTTTCATTAAATTCCTTTAAACTATTTATAAATCCATTTTTTAATTCTTCTAAACGTTCGTTATTGCTTAAAATTGTTTGTCCTATTTTTTCTAATTTTTTTTCTAGAAGTGCTGGCTCTTCATCTAAATCATCAAATAGTTTGTTTCTATCTTCCTCGAGTTTTATATTAGATTTATATAGCTTTTTTTGTTCTTGTTGTATGCTTCTAATTTCATTTGCTATTTGGTCAAATTGTTCTATTACTTTTTCTTCTTCTTCGATTATTTCTTGATATTTGCATGTTTCTTCTATTATTGTTTTATAGCTGTTATATAATTTTTTTAAATTATTGCTCTCATTAAATCCAAATACTTTGTTGAAATATTTTTCTAATACTATTGCACTTCTTTCATACATTTTTTTGTCCTCCTATTTTTTTATATTGATATTTTATCACTTATAGTGTCAAATATCAATAACAATAGGAAAAAAGAATGAATTAAGAGTCTTGTTTAGTATATGTAAGTGTTACACAATTAGGGGCAACTTCATCATTCATTGATAAATAGACATTAAGTATATCTCCTTTTACATATGACATTAAGAAATTAAATACTGCACTAGAATCTTCGCCTACATAATCAGCATTGATTAATTTTTTTATATTATATTTTGATAATCCTAAATCAAACTCATACCACTTATTTCCATTAAAGTTCATTGTTTTATTTATTGTTATCCTATATAATTTGCTTCCATCAATCCAAGTTCCTACTTCTTTTTCTGTTGTTGAATAACTCTTACTATTTTTCAATGTTTCATATTCTTCTTTTGAAATCGTTACTGTATCTCTGCTTCCTACTATTTCATCAATTTTTTCATCATAAGATGTCAAAATATTATTTTCTTCTTTAAAAAAATTCACATCATTTATTCCCGTTAAATCCAATCCACTCATAGCTTTTACTAGATTTGATTTTCCTGACTCATTTACCCCTATTATTGTATTTATTTTGTCTAAATTGATAATATTATTATCAATTCCAAATGATCTAAAACTGTTAATTTTTATTTTTTCTATTTTCATTTTATCACATCCTATTCTTGTTCCCCTGTCTCTGCAAT
>ERZ824978.3730-NODE-3730-length-10985-cov-3.446203_pt1 | contig 10985 bp, 10 predicted proteins | sample MGYA00519860_ERZ824978 | MGnify/ENA primary metagenome ERZ824978 (study PRJEB31778, sample SAMEA3449184) | human gut metagenome | biome: human gut; feature: human-associated habitat; material: faeces | place: United Kingdom | collected 2010/2012 ... | reverse complement strand
GGCACGGGGACGGACAGAGCGCGCTCGAGCGCGCGCGATTTGACCGCGCGCTTCAGACACTCGCTGCTGCGGCAGAGATAGGCGCCGCGTCCCGGCACCCTGCCGCGCAGATCGATGGAGAGCTCCCCCTCCGGCGAGCGGACGACGCGGATCAGTTCGGTTTTCGGTTTTTGTTCACGGCAGCCGATGCACTGCCGGAGCGGTACGGTTTTCGGCAAAAGCGCTCCTCCTGAAATGTATGTGGACTGGCGGGGGTTGTTTGATGGGTGGTTTATTCGTTCGCGGCGCTCTCCGGCTTGATATCGATTTTATAACCGGTGAGACGCGCGGCGAGACGGGCGTTCTGGCCCTCCTTGCCGATGGCGAGGGAGAGCTGGCTGTCCGGCACGATCACGCGGCAGCTGTGGCCTTCCTCGAGCACCTCAACGGAGAGAACCTCCGCCGGGGAGAGCGCCGAGGCGATGTACTGCTCGGGATCCTCGCTGTACTTGATGATATCGATCTTCTCGCCGCCGAGCTCGTTGACGATGCTCGCCACACGTCCGCCGCGGGGACCGACGCACGCGCCGATCGGATCGATCTCGGGATCGGCGGAGTAGACGGCCATCTTCGTGCGGCTGCCGGCTTCGCGGGCGATGGAGCGGATCTCCACCGTGCCGTCGAAGATCTCGGGCACTTCCAGCTCAAAGAGGCGCTTGACGAGACCGGGGTGCGTGCGGGAGATGAGCACCTGCGGGCCGCGGGTGGACTTGCGCACCTCGACGACGTAGACCTTGATGCGGTCGCCCTCGGTGAGCTCTTCGCCCTTGATGCGCTCGGTGGCGGAGAGCATGGCCTCGGTGAATTCGCTGTTGGAGCTGATCTTGATGGACACGGCGCCGGTGCGCGGATCGATGCGCGTGACGACACCGGTGAGAATCTCGTGCTCCTTGGAGGTGAACTCGTCATAGATGATGCCGCGTTCCGCCTCGCGGATGCCCTGGATGATGACCTGCTTTGCCGCCTGCGCCGCGATGCGGCCGAATTTCTTCGTTTCGACCGGGATGCGGACGGTGTCGCCGATGCCGGCCTTCTTATCATAGTGACGCGCCTCGTCGAGCAGGATCTGCGTGGCGTCGTTCACATACTCGCTCTCCTCCACGATGGTCTTGAGAACAAACATGCTGATGGTCTTTTTATTTTCGTCCATGATGACCTCGACATTATCCTCGCAGTCGGGGTTGTCGCGCTTGAAGGCGGTCAGCAGGGCCTGCTGGATCTTCTCCTGCATGTATCCGCGGGGGATGCCCTTTTCCTTTTCGATCTGCTCGATGGCGTCAAAAAATTCGGCGTTCATTGCACTCATCTATTTTTGCTCCTTACGTTATATCACGTTGTGATTTTTTACAGCACGCGCAGCCGTACCTGCGCGATCTGGGCCTTTTCAAAGGTGGTCTCTTTTCCGGCGATCGTCAAGGTAACGTCGCCGTCGCGGTATCCGGAGAGCGTTCCGACAAAGGACTTGCTGCCGTTCACCGGCTTATAGAGCCGCACCTCCGCGCCGCTGCCCATAAAGCGCGCAAAGTCGCCGGGGCGCTTGAGCTCGCGCTCGGCGCCGGCGGAGCTGACCTCGAAAACGTAGCTGTCCGGAATGGGGTCTGCCTCGTCCAGCACGGGATCGAGCGCGCGGGAGAGCGCCTCGCAGTCGTTGATGGAAACGCCGCCGTCCTTGTCGATGTACACGCGCAGAAACCACTGTCCGGCCTCGCGGATGTATTCCACATCCCAAAGCTCCAGACCCAGCTTTTCGGCGACGGGCGCGGCCAGCGCGGTCACGGTCTCGGTGACTTTACTCATAAAAAATCCTCAATTTCCAGTTTCTGACAAATTCTTTTAAATCAACAAAAAGAGTGGGTTTTGCCCACTCTTCCTGTTTCTTACGTTCGTACGAGGGGATTATACCACCCTCCGCGCGCGATTGCAAGTGATTTCATTAAATTAATATAGAGTATACGGGAAATTTTCACCCGTTTACCCGTTCATTGCGGTGAGGACGTTGCCGTAGTCCACCTGATAGTTCGCGCCCTCGTAGGTGCCGTTGAGCATGGACATGGCGCGGTTCCAGGCGTCGCCGCCCTCGGTATAGGGCTGGGGCTGGTAATTGTTCAGCGTGTTTGGCCCGAGCACGGTGCTGTCGGGGCCGACGGTGCTGCTCAGCGAGCAGGGGATGAAGGAATAGCTGTCGAGCGTTACCTCGCCGCCGACGCGCTTGAGCGTGAGCTGCGCGATGCCGGTGTCGTAAGCGCCGGGGTCGGTGCCGTTGCCGGGGTTGGTGTGGCCGCCGAAAATAAAGTTGCCGAGACCGTAGAAGATAACGCCGCCGTTATAATCCTCCGCCGGCTGGAGCCGGTGGGCGTGCGTGCAGTACACGGCGTTGAAGCCGGCGTCCACGGTGTAGCGGCAGAGCTCGGTCTGCACGTCGGTGGGTTCATAGTACCCCTCGCGGCCCATGTGCAGGCACGCGATGGTGAAGTCCGCGCCCGCCTCTTCGAGCGATCTGAGCCCCGCGGCAATCTTGTCGCGCGACGCCGCGACGAGCTTTTCCTGCGCCTGCGCGGAGAGAATGCTCATGGCGTTGTAGGTGAGCTGGTTATAAAGGCAGTAAATGCCGACCTTCACGCCGCCGTCCTTTTCGTAGATATACGTCTCGTCCTCGCCCGCGTAGGCGACGCCCACGGCGTCGAGCGCGGCGGCCGTGTCGTCATAGGCGCTCTGGCCAAAGTCCATCGTGTGGTTGTTTGCCAGCGTCACGAACTCCACGCTGCCCGCGGTGAGGATGTTCGCGTAATCCGCCGGGGCGAGAAACACGAACTGCTCAATGGAATCGTAATACTTGTCCGAGAGGTTGCACTCAAGATTGGCGATCGTGAGATAGTCTTTTTCAAAGTACTGCACGGTTTTGGCGAAGGGATAGTCGTAGTTTTTCCCGACGACGGTCTGCAGCGCCGTGCCCCACCCGCGGCGGGTCTTTGCCTCGGCGAGCGTGCAGTCGCCCACCATGGAAACGGTGAAGTATTCAGGGCTCGGCTCCGGCGTCGGTTCCGGTGTCGCGGTAGGCTCCGCGGTGGGCGCAGCCGACGGTTCGGGCGTGAGCTCGGGGCCGGAGGTCGGCGGCACGGGCGTTTCGCTCGCCGCCGGCGCGAGCGTCTCGGCGCTCTCCGCGTTATTTACCGAAACGGCGCGCACGGCAACGAGCACAACGAGCGCGAGCGCGAGCAGACAGAAAACGATCAGCGCCGGAACGGATACCCGGCGGGAAGGACGGTGTTGCATGGCGTATCTCCCGTGTTATTCGGTGAAATGAATGTGGTTGTTGATGTGATCCTGACAGAAGCAGTGATACCCCGCGCAGCGCGAGCAGTAACGGAACTCCAGCTCCGGATGGTCCGCGTCGGTGCGGCCGCACACGGCGCACTTGTAGCGGTACGGGGCGTTCTGCTGCTCGCGGCGGATGCGCTGCGCCTCGCGCTTGAAGTTCACGGTCTTGCGGATCTGCCCGGGCCGCCGGAAGTGTACGGAGCCGAAGAGCATATCCCCGCAGAAGAGCAGATAGTTGAGCGTCGCCACGACCGGCAGAAGATTGAGCGGGAAGCGGAGCGCGAAGATCTCATAGACGAAGTACGCCGCGTTCGCCACGGCGAGCCACTTGATCTTGATCGGGATGATGTACATGAACAGCACCCGCTGGTCGGGATAGTACGTTGCGAACGAGAAGAACATCGAAAGATAAATGAACTCCGCGCCGATGCTCATCGTGATGCCGCCGAACAGATAGACAAGGAAAGCGTACAGGATCGTGAACACCATACCGGCGAGAAAGTACATGTTGAACTTGGCCTGTCCCCACTCGCGCTCCATCGAGGTGCCGATGAAGTAATAGAAATAGAGGAACAGCAGCCCCCAGATGCCGCCGGTGTCCGGGATGAGCACGAAGGTCACCAGCCGCCAGATCTGCCCGCGCAGGACCATCTGCGGATTGAGCGCGAGAAAATAGCGCACCGTGCCGGTGCGGTCCATCAGCGTCAGCAGCCAGACGACGGCGTTGCCGATGATGAGATAGCGCATGAGATTTTCCACGCCGAAACGCGGATGGCGGACGCAGTAGCGCTCGACCCAACGCATGAATGCTTTCAAATCAAAACTCCTTTCCAGAGGAAAACTGTAACGGAATACTTAATTATACCACATCCGGACGAAATTTCAATCCGGGAGTTGGCCGTCTTACGAATGCGGTTATTGTGGGGGTTCTGACGGAAGAGAGAAAGATCGTATATAACACCCGAGGGAAGAGAAGCGCGTGACGGTCACCGCGGGCGTTAATATAATATGGTTAGCTGTTAACTGCGCCAGAGTCGGCCTTTGCTCGAGGATAGCAGTATAAAACGCTGTAAAATTTATTGTTGAATTTTACAGCAGAACGGCGTATACTATTCGCAAAGGAGTTGATCACTATGCCGAACATCAAGCCAATCTCCGATCTGCGGAATTACACGGAAGTATTGCAGGATGTAGCGGTGGGTGCGCCCGTTTTCCTGACGAAGAACGGCCGCGGCCGGTACGCCATTGTGGACATTCAGGATTTCGAAAAAGCGCAGGCCACGCTGAAGCTTATGAGTGAGCTCGCAAAGGGCCGCCGATCCGGTGAGACCGAAGGCTATCTGACCCCGGAGGACATGAGAGCGCACTTCCGCGCCAGAGCGAATGAAGAATAACATCCATTATTCAGCGGAGTCCCGCCGTGATCTGGACGATATATGGGACTATATAGTGTCGGAGCTTCAAAACCGTGTGGCGGCGGAGCGCGTGGTGGATCGCATTCTGGACGCGGTTGAACGCTTGAAAGATTTTGCGGAAATGGGCGCTCTGCTGTCCTCCGTCGCCGACGTCGGCGGGGACTATCGGTTTCTTGTGAGCGGGAACTATATGGTTTTCTATCGTGTGAACGGAAGAGATGTTTTTATCGACCGAGTTTTATATGGCCGTCGTGATTATCTTCGGGTTCTTTTTAGCATGAAGCAGGACGATTAAAAGTAACCGCAGCGGTTCCGATTTTGGAGCCGCTGCGGTTTTCCTATCATATGCTCAATCCATCGGGAGCGGGATGGGCTTTTTTAGCTCCAGACGGCCGTAGCAGACGAGCTCTGCCGCTTTGTCCGGCGGGATCATGCGGTCGTCTTCGGCGTGGGCGCGGTTCACGGCGAAGAGATACACCGTGCCACGGCTGTCGGCGCAGAACTGCCGGAAGACGATCCCTCCGTCCGTTTCAAAAAGCCCGATGTCGCCGTCGTAAAGCTCGGTGCGCCGCCGGAGATACGCCGTGCCGCCCTTTTTGATCCACGGCGCGAGCGAATCGTCCGTGACCGCAACGGCAAAATCGGCGTCCGTGCCCTTCGGCACGGGGATGGAGTCCCAGAGCATGCGCTCACCGCCTTTCGCTTGATCTTTCTTTCAGCATACCGATTCCGGACGGAAAGGTCAAGACGGCAGAAAAAAGAAAAAGCAAAAGTGGCGCTTTCCGTTGCAGATGGCGGGATCGTGTGGTAAAATATATTATCTATACCTATGCGTATACCTATGCGCATTGTTAATATGAAAATATAAAGAAGGAATTTAACGATATGGAAAACCGTGAACAGGAGATCCGTCAGGACAGGGAAGACCTGATTGAGGGGCGCAACGCCGTTGCCGAGGCGATCCGCGCCGGGCGGACGATCGATAAAATTTTTGTTGCCCGCGGCGACACCGACCGCACCCTTGCGCGCATTCTCGCCAAGGCGCGGGAAAACGGCATCGTTGTCACCGAGTGCGACCGGCGCAAGCTCGATTCTCTCAGCGCCACGGGCGCGCACCAGGGCATCATCGCGCAGGCGGCAATGCGCGAGTACGCCTCCATCGAGAATATTCTGGAGCGTGCCGCCGAGCGGGGCGAGGATCCGTTCATCGTCGTGTGCGACGAGATCGCCGATCCGCACAATCTCGGCGCGATTTTGCGCACCGCCGAGTGCGCGGGCGTCCACGGCGTCATCATCCCCAAGCGGCGCGCCGCCGGGCTCACCGCCGTGGTGGACAAGGCGAGCGCGGGCGCGGCGGAGCATATGCTCGTCTCGCGCGTGACGAACATCCCCGCGGCGCTCGGTGAGCTGAAGAAAAAGGGCCTCTGGGTCTACGGCACGGCGGCGGACGCTCCCGCCGATCTGTGGCAGACGAAAATGACCGGCCCCGCGGCGCTCGTCATCGGGTCGGAGGGCTTCGGCATGGGCCGCCTCGTTTCGGAGCAGTGCGACTTCACCGTGGGCATCCCCCTGCTCGGCAAGATCACATCGCTCAACGCCTCCGCGGCGGCGGCGATCCTTATGTATGAGGTCGTCCGCCAGCGCAGAGATTCCTGAGACGGAGGGAGCTATGGCAAAACGCGATACAGGCGGCGTTCCCCGGAGCTTCGGCGTGCCGGGCTTCTCGCTCGAGAGCATTCTCGAGGAGTGCCGGGACAAGGCGCCGGAGGAGACCGCCGCGCCGGAAACGGCGGAAACGGAATACCGGCCGGAGACGGAGGGCTATTCCTCCGAGCAGGCGGATTACCCGGCAGAAACGGAGTATGAGGCCGAATATCCGGACGATGAAGCGGAATACCCCGAATACGAAGAATTTGATACCGGCGAGCCGGAGTATGAGACCGAGCCGGACACCGCGCCGGACGAGCCGGAGGAGACCGGGGAACCGGACGGGCGGTACTATGAGGACGCGCCGGAGCCGGAAGAGGCCGCCGAGGGCGAAATATACGACGAGGGCTTTGAGGACGACGCGGACTTTTACGCCCCGCCCCTTGAAGCGCCGGACGAGCTGGAAGCCTCGGAAGAAGGCGAAGAGCCGGACGAGCCGGAGAAAAAAAGCAAAAAGAAAAAGGGCCTTGGCAGCGTATCCCGCCGCGGGCGGGGCCGCGCGCCGGGGCCTTGGGGCAAGCTCGTGGGGCTTCTCGCCGCGGCGTCGATCCGCCGGGCGAACGATCTCTCCCAGCCCGACCCGGAGCCGGAGGACGTAACGCTTGAAATGCCGCCGCAGCGCGCGGCGAAGCATTATGCCGCGCAGATGCCGAGTCTGCGCCTGCGCTTCTTTGCGGCGGCGGCAGTCTGCGTGCTGCTCGCGTGGATCACTCTTTCGTATGACTTCGGCCTGCCGCTGCCCGGAAGCCTCGGCACGAACGCGAGAGCGACGTCGCTCGTGTGTCTCATCGGGATGCTCTCGGTGATGCTCATCGGACTGGACGTTGTAACGGCGGGCGTCATGGGGCTCATCCGCGGCCGCGCCGGGGCGGAATCCATGATCGTTCTCGCCGCGATCGCCGCGGCGGCGGACGTGATCTATATCGCCGCGAGCGGCGACGGCTCGCACGGCGTCACCTTCGCGGTGATCCCCGCGGCGGCGGTCATGTTCGCGCTGCGCGGCGCGTGGTACAGCTGCCGGGCGTACGCCGATTCCTTCCTTGCCCTGCATCACGCCAAGGACGCCTATGCCGTCACCTCCGAGGTGCTGCCGGGGAAGAAGGAGCGCATCCTCATCAAGTCTCGCCGCTCGTCGGACGGTCTTGTCCGCCGCAGCGAGGAGCCGAGCGGCGCGGAAGCGCTCGCCATGGCGGCGTTTGTGCCGATGGCCGTCGGCTCGCTCGCGCTGGCGCTGGCTCTGTCGCTCGGCGCGCAGGATATGAAGGCGTTTTTCCATCTCTTCTCGCTTATGACGGCGCTTTGCGTTTCCTTCAACTGGACGCTCTCGTTCCCGATCCTCTTCTCCCGCACGGCGCGCCATCTCATGATGCGCGGCAGCGCTCTGGCCGGATGGTCCGGCGCGCGCGATGTCGGCCGGTCGCGCCGGCTCGTGCTCACCGATACCGACATTTTCCCCGAGGACGCCATCGAGATCACGGGCGTGCGCTTTATGGACAAGAGCCGCGCCGCGCAGGTGCTCGGCATCACCGGCAGCATGCTCGATGCGGCAGGGACGGGTCTTGCCGCGCCCTTTGCCGAGCTGATGCGCCGGAAAAACGCCGCCATGCAGACCGTGGAGGATTTCTCCGTCGGCGAGGGCGGCGCGAAGGGTATGGTGCAGGGCGAGGAGGTCCGCATCGGCACGCTCGCGTATATGCATCTGAGCGGCGTGAAGATCCCCGACAAGATCAAGGAGGAAAACGCGCTCTATACCGCCGTATCCGGCGAGCTGGCGGCGGTGTTCCCGCTGCGCTACCGCCCGATGGCGAGCGTGCAGCGCGCCCTGGCCGCTCTGCGCCGCGAGCATCGCAAGCCGATCTTCGCCGTGCGCGACTTTAATCTTGACCCTCTTCTTCTGCAGAAAACGTTCGGCGTATCCGCCGAGGGCTTCCAGTTCCCGTCCTCCGCCGAGCGGTACCGCATTTCCGGCATCCCTGCCTCGGCGGGCAGCCCTGCCGCCGGTGTGATGGCGCAGGACGGTCTCGACACGCTCGTGGACTTTGCCGAATGCGGCACGAAGCTCCATTCCTACGGCCGCGCGTGCGCGTGGTGCTGCGTCATCTGCGCCGCGCTCGGCGCGATCCTTGCGGTGGTCCCGGCGTGGCAGGGACTGTGGACGGCGATCGGCGCGGGGCGTGTGCTGCTCTATATGCTCGCGTGGATCATCGTGCCGCTGGCGCTGCGGACGCTGCTGCAAAAATAATTATTGCCAAAAAAACTGTCATAGTGTATAATTTATCCTCGTGGTGTTCCCCTGTTTTTTCGGAAGAATGACAAGGCCGATTCACAGGACAATGAATTAAAGTTTTTTAAGATAATTATAAGGAGAGGACAACCCATGAGCTACACAACCAAGGACATCCGCAATGTCTGCCTGCTCGGTCACGGCGGCAGCGGCAAGACCACCCTTACCGAGAACATGCTCTACCTGACCGGTGCCATCGACCGTCAGGGCAAGGTCAACGACGGCAACACCGTCTGCGACTATGACGCGGAAGAGATCAAGCGTCAGGTAACGATCTCCGCGGCTATCGCTCCCGTTTCCTTCGGCGGCAAGAAGATCAACGTGATCGACTGCCCGGGCTTCCAGGACTTCGCCGGTGAAGTCGCCGCCGCGCTGCGCGCGGTCGAGGCGGGCATCATCTTCTGCACCGCGAAGGACGGCCTTTCCGTCGGCGCGGAGCGCAACTGGAAGCTGCTCAAGGCCGCCGGCAAGCCGGTCGCCTTCTACGTCTCCAAGCTCGATGAGGAGCACGGTGATTACTTCGGCGTGCTCGAAGCGCTGCAGGCCAAGTACGGCAGTATCGTCTGCCCCGTGACGATCCCCGCCTCCGACGGCACCGGCGTCATCGATCTCGTGCACAACATCGCGTATGAGACCAACGGCAGCAAGACCGCGAAGGTCGCCGTCCCCGCCACCGATGCCGGCAAGGCCGAGGAGCTGCGCGAGGCTCTTATGGAGACCGCCGCGGGCGCTACCGAGGAGCTCATGGAGAAGTATTTCGAGGAAATGACCCTCTCCGAGGAAGAGCTTGTCACCGGCATCAAGGCCGGTCTGAAGGACCGCAGCGTCGTTCCCGTGTTCTGCGGCGTCGGTACGACCGGCGTCGGCACGCAGGCTCTGCTGCAGGCCATTCTGGACTATGTCCCCGCGCCCGACGAGGTCGAGGGCATCGATCCCAACGGCCCGACCGCCGGTCTCGTGTTCAAGACCGTGTCCGACCAGTTCGGCAAGTACAACTTCATCAAGCTCGTCAGCGGCAAGCTGACCGCCGATATGTCTCTGCGCAATTCGCGCACCGGCAACACCGATAAGCTCGGCCGTCTGTACACCATGTGCGGCAAGAAGACCACCGAGGTCAAGGACGCCTGCTGCGGCGACATTGTCGCCATTGGCAAGATGGACTGGAAGACCGGCGACACCGTGTGCGACCCGAAGGCCGAGATCGAGCTTCCCGCCATCGAGATCGCGGAGCCCTGCTACTCCATGTGCATCTCCCCCAAGACGAAGGGCCAGGACGACAAGATCGCCAACGGTCTCGCCCGTCTGAACGAGGAGGACATCTCCTTCACGGTCGTCAACAACGCCGAGACCCACCAGATGGTTCTCTCCGGCGCCGGCGATATCCAGCTCGACGTCCTCTGCGCCAAGCTGAAGAGCCGCTTCGGTGTCGAGAGCGAGCTCAAGCCCGCCCGCGTGCCTTACCGCGAGAGGATCAAGGCGAAGGTCGAAGCCCACGGCCGCCACAAGAAGCAGACCGGCGGCAGCGGTCAGTTCGGCGATGTCTGGATCCGCTTCGAGCCCCAGGAGGAGTCTGAGGAAATGATCTTCGCCGAGGAAGTGTTCGGCGGCAGCGTGCCCAAGAACTTCTTCCCCGCGGTCGAAAAGGGCCTGCGCGACGCCGTGCAGAAGGGTGTCCTCGCCGGCTACCCGCTCGTCAACCTCAAGGCTACGCTGTACGACGGCTCCTATCACCCGGTTGACTCCAACGAAATGGCGTTCAAGACGGCGGCGCAGCTCGCCTACAAGGACGGCATCCCCCGCGCGAAGCCGACCATTCTCGAGCCCATCGGCCTGCTGAAGGTCACCATCCCCGACGCCAACATGGGCGACATCATGTCCGACATCAGCTCCAAGCGGCGCGGCACCGTCATGGGCATGAACGCCGAGGGCGGCATGCAGACCGTCGAGGCCGAGGTCCCCATGGCCGAGATGTCCAGCTACGCTATCGACCTCAGGTCCATGACCCAGGGCAGGGGCAGCTTCACGCTGGAGTTCTCCCGCTACAGCGAGGCTCCCGCCGCCGTGCAGCAGAAGATCATCGACGAGGCTAAGGCCAACGCCGACGAGTAAACCCCCACACTACGACCACACGGGCCGCCGTTTCGACGGCGGCCCTCTTTACAGGTGATTTCTATGACAAAGAGAACCAGAAATGTAAAATTCCTCTCCGCGCTGCTCTGCGC
>ERZ824978.3727-NODE-3727-length-10996-cov-2.966274_pt1 | contig 10996 bp, 10 predicted proteins | sample MGYA00519860_ERZ824978 | MGnify/ENA primary metagenome ERZ824978 (study PRJEB31778, sample SAMEA3449184) | human gut metagenome | biome: human gut; feature: human-associated habitat; material: faeces | place: United Kingdom | collected 2010/2012 ... | reverse complement strand
TCTTGTGGGAAAATAAAATATACATCACCAGAGAAGATGTTGCTACATTTTTTGAAGTTGATATTCGGACAATCAGCAGATATATAGAGCAAAATAACGAGGAACTAACGCAAAATGGTTATGAAGTTCTCCGGGGAAAACGACTTAAAGACTTTCTCGAAGCAGGGCAGGAGAGATTTGCTAAGGACATTTATGTCCCTAGCAAAATTCGTCAACTTGGTGTTTTTGACTTCAAGTCATTTCTGAATTTGGCAATGCTTCTTTCCGAGAGCGATCGAGCAAAAGCATTACGACAAATGATGCTCGATATCGTTATTGATTTGATTAATCGGAAAACCGGCGGTGGAACAAAATACATTAACCAGCGAGATAAGGACTTTGTGTTTGCATCGCTTCAAGAAGATAACTATCGTAGAAATTTTACAGATGCACTTAAAGAATGTGTTGAAGATGACAAATATAAGTATGCTCGGTTTACTGATATGATTTATGTCAGTATTTTTCGTGAGAAGGCGAAAGAATACAAGAAAATATTAGACCTAAAGGCCAACGAGAAAGTTCGCGACACATTTTACAGTGAAATTTTAGATATTATTGCCGCATATGAAAGCGGCCTGGCAGACGCTATTCGCAAAAAGAATACTGAGTTGAACCGCAAAATGACAATATCCGAAACAGAGATATTGTTTCATGAGTTTGAAAATATGGCATTGTGGAAACCACTGATTCAAAGAGGGCGCATTAAAATGGCTAGCCGGGATATGGCGTTAAGAGATGCGTTCCATTACCAGCTTTCTGAGTATATCCAGCCTCTTGAGAAAGACGAGTATCAAAAGTTCCTAGGAGCAACAGGAGATGAACTTGAAAGACTTATGGAGGAAAATAAAGATGTGCTTAAACGGCTAAAGGAGCGTAATTAAATGGAAGGCCTAGTGTATCTTACGCTTGAGCAAGCAGAGCGCACACACGAGAAGACAATCCAATATAGTGGCGGTGGAACTTATGAGCATTTTGATTTAGGACGGTTGGAGAGCGTTTTACATAATATACAAAACGATGATTACTATCCAACGTTTGAGGAAAAACTGACGCACCTCTTTTTTTGTGTTTGCGAATTTCATTGCTTTGCCGATGGTAACAAACGTCTCGCCATAACACTGAGTGCGCAGTTTCTTTTGTTAAATGGTTATATGGCGGTAGCGAAAAGCTTTTTTACGGTGATGGAAAATATCAGCTATCAGGTTGCTGCTGGGAAAATCGATAAAGACCTGTTGCTTCGAATAATTACCGCCGTGATGGATGGCACATATGATACAGATGAGGAACTGAAAATTGAGATTATTCATGCGACCGAGTAGCCAATCAACAGAATACTTCCTTTAGCGTCATGGTAAAATGCCGCACGATGCCTGCATCGGCCACCGTGCGGCGTTTTCCTTCTGTTTCACCCTCTCCCGTATTCCCACGGCTAAGACCTACCATTTCGTCACTATGTACTACTTCCACCCCTGCCTCTTAGCCAAATCGCCCATTGCAAAGCAGAATCTTTCCCACCGTGCCAATGTTATCTGTGACGGGTCGCCTTCACGTATTCTCAGCGTTCTTCGTATCTCCTTGGGTATGACTACGCGGCCCAGCTCGTCAATCCTCCGCACAATTCCGGTTGCCTTCATGGTTCTCTATTCCTCCTGAATAATTCATTTCCATGCTTGCCATATCATGTTTTGTATCGGTAGTATGTGGAAGGATAAGGGGGATTATGCATGAAAGCAAACTATTATGCAGCGGTGCAAAGTTTTTTGCAATTGACGCTGCATTATACGAATGCTAAGATTTAGCTATAAAGTTAGTTGTCGATAACCTTATTGTTTTTCTGTATTTGTGGTTTATATTTTTAGCGGAGGATAGCTATGCTGGAACATTACCTTGACCAACTTGGCGATATGCTGCACCTGTGCGCTGACACAGACGGCATACTTATCGTCAATAAACAAGGCGTTATTGAATACCACAGCATGCCCATGCCCGCCTATTACACACACGAGGACACCGTAGGAAAACATATATTGGATATTTACCCAAGCCTTACCGAAGAAACATCCACCATACTTACCGTGCTGCGCACAGGCATTCCTTCTTATCAAAAAGTGCGCCTTATAAACGACCGCGGGCAAAACGTAACGCTTGAATCAACAACTCTACCTATAATAGTTGGCAGCAATGTTGAAGGCGTTGTAGATTCATCTCACTTTTTTGAAATAGGCCACCGGGTAGTGCGCAGCGGCCCTAATGGCGAGCTTTCAACGCTGGACAGTATAATAACCGAAAACACATGCATGAAAAAGCTGAAACAGCGCATATGGGACGCCGCGCAAACCAATTCTCCCGCCATTATATACGGCGAAATAGGCACGGGCAAAAAACTTGCGGCAGAGGCGCTTCATCGCGAAGGCCCGCGCGCAAACGGCCCGTTTATAGTGCAAAACTGCGCCGCCATGCACGATGATGACAATTCGTTTTACTGCGAATCTGCCGGTGCTGAAAAGAATCTTTTTGAACTTGCGGACGGCGGCACGCTGCTTCTGGATGAATTTGATTGCCTGAGCCACACATTACAGGCAAAGCTGATCAAGGCCCTCAGCCGCAATAAGCGCCACGCTATCAATGCGCCGAACGCCGCGTATGATGTGCGCGTAGTTGCCGCCATGAACGACGATCCTTATGCCGCCCTGCGCGAAAAACGGCTTAGGGAAGATCTTTATTATAAGCTTGGCGTTATAAAATTGCGAATGCCTCCGCTTAGGGAACACGCTGACGATATACCGCTGCTGATGCGCTATTTTATCGATAAATATAATCTCGAGATGAAGCGAAGCGTGCACGTTGTGAGCAGCATGGTTGAGAGCATACTTCGCCAGTATAGCTGGCCAGGTAACGTTCAGGAGCTAAAAAATGTTATAGAGGGCGCGCTCGTATCCATGCGTTCCGATACACTCAGAATAAACGACGTCCGGGAGGTGCTGCTTTCCGTATCCGGCCGCGGTTCTCTCCCCGGTATGCTGGATAGCACTCCTCCCGCCAATTCCGAAAGCTTTTCTTTGAATGAAGCGCTTGAAAATTACGAAAAAGGCATAATACTGCAAGCGTTGCAGGAAACTCACTCCATATCCCAGGCAGCAAGAAGGCTTGGCATTTCCCGTCAAAATCTTCAATACAGGCTGCAAAAATACAATATCTGACCTCCACGCTAACTGAATCTTTAATACACTTTGAAGGAGAATGGACAATGCGCAGATTATGGTACAACGCAACTGTTGCCAGCATGGATGGCAGCATGAACGCCTATCAGGCCATCGGCACGGATAGCGGCAAAATAGTGTTCCTTGGCAGCAACGCGAATGCCGAGCGCCAAAACTGGGACGAGAAGCGCAATATGAACGGGGCAATGATACTGCCCGGATTCAATGATACCCATATGCATATGCTCTATTATGCCACATTCAGCCGCAGCGTTATGCTGTTCGGTGTGGATTCGATAGACGGCATGGTTGGACGGCTGCGCAATCGAATAGCAAAAGAACAATCTTCTTATGTAATAGGCGTGGGCTGGAACCAGGAGTACATGAAGGAAGGCCGCCTTATTACAAAGGCAGACCTTGACCGTGTATCGCGCGACATACCCGTATTTGCCGTGCGCGCATGTATACATGTTGCCGCATGCAATAGCGCAGCACTTGAACTGATAAGCAAAGCGGAGCTTAGCGATGATATTCGCGTCGGTATAGATTACACTACCGGCATACTTCGTGAAAGCGCCGTTGGGCTGTATCGTACGGTTGTGCCGCCGCTTAGCGATGCGGAAATAGAAACGCTTATACTTGACACTCAGAAGAAGCTGAATGCGGACGGAATAACCGCCATACACACGGATGACCTTACATCAGTGCCCGGCGTTGAAGGCGAAAGGCTTCTTAGCATATTCAAGCGCATGGATGACAATAACAAGCTTACCGTTCGCGTTATAGAGCAGGCGCAGGGATATGGCGATGGTTTCAAAAGCGTACTCTCCATGCGCGATGCCACTCTTAACTCAGGCGGACTTTTCCGCGTATATACCCGTAAATTGCTGCTTGATGGTTCCCTTGGCGCAAAATCCGCCGAAATGATAAACGGCTATATTGACGATCCTTCAAACCACGGCATAGCAAATTTCAGCGTGGATGAGCTTTATCATCTCATTCGCGAAGCCAATGCCAACCGCATGGACGTTGCCGCTCACGCGATAGGCGATTTGGCCTTGAAACAGCTTTGCGACATATTTGAGCGCGTGCTCAATGAAGATCCATGGCCGCAGCATAGGCACGGCGTTGTACATGCGCAAATAACCACGCCGGAGCTGCTTAGCCGTATGAAAAAGCTGGGGCTTCAGGCGTATATACAGCCCATTTTTATAGACGCAGACATGAACGTAGTCGCGGAACGCATCGGCGAAAAACGCGCAGCAGAATGCTACCAATGGAAAACTATGCGCGATATGGGCATACATACAAGCGGCGGGTCGGACTGTCCTGTTGAACCTTTCAACATTCTTGACAATATGCGCAGCGCTATCACGCGGAAGAACCGCGCCGGCACAAAAACATATCTTATTGATCAGGCTTTGAGCACCGCGGACGCAATACGCCTGTTCACAAGCGATGCCGCATGGGCCGCGCGCGATGAAAACATACGCGGCACGCTTGAAATAGGCAAACTTGCCGATATGACAATACTCGACAAAAACCTTTTCGCAATCAATCCTGATACCTTTACAAGCGTAAACGTTTTAGAAACCGTTGTAAACGGCATTACGGTATTCCAAGCGTAACAGCCGTTGCGTATACAAAACCACATAAGAAGGAGGATATGCATGACAAACAAAATATTTGAAAAAGCCATCGGCATTAAGGATCAGCTCATTAGCGACCGCAGGGCGCTGCACAGGATTCCCGAATTTGGTGTATCCACGCCTAAGACAGCAGCATATGTGGCCGCACGCCTTAACGAAATGGGCATTCCCAATCGCCATTGCGGCGTACATCGTCCTGAGGACAGGGAAATCGCCGTGCTTTCCGGCTGCCCTGATGCTCCCGACTCAACGGGCGTAGTGGGGCTTATCGGCAAAAGCGGTCCGTGCTTTATGCTGCGCGCCGATATGGACGGGCTTCCCATAAAGGAAGAAACCGGCCTTGATTACAGTTCCGAAAACGACTGCGGACATATGTGCGGTCATGATGCGCACGCGGCAATGCTCCTCGGCGCGGCAAGGATACTTAAAGACATGGAAGCCGAGCTTCCCGGTCAGATAAAGCTTATGTTCCAGCCCGGCGAAGAAATGGGCTACGGCTCAAAGACCATGATAGAGGACGGTTTGCTTGAAAATCCTCCCGTTGAGGCAGCTATGGCGCTGCACGTTTGGCCGCAGATGGACGTTGGACAACTCTATTTCAGTCCCACCGTTACCTCCGGCTCAATGGCCACGTTCTATATCGCAATAGAAGGTAAGGGCGGGCATTCTTCCGAGCCGCAAAAGACAATAGACCCCGTTATGATAGCAAGCGAGCTGAGCAGCGCGCTCAATCTTATCATCCCGCGCGAAGTAAACCCCGATATATTTGCCACTCTTACCGTGGGGCTTATAAAGTCCGGCACCGCATCAAACATAATCCCCGGTACGGCAGAAATGGCCATATCCATAAGGACGCTCGATCCGGATGTATATGATTATTTGCTTAAACGCGTGCCCGAAGTTGCTAATGGCTACATCACAGCATGGCGCGGCAAATACACGCTGAAAATACACAAAACGCCGGGGACTGTATGCAATGCCGCCCTTTCCGCAGAAATGAGCAAATACGTTGGTGAAATACTCGGGCAGGAAAACGTCTGCCAGGCGCCGCCCATGAAGGGTGCGGAGGATTTTGCGTATGTAAGCAAATGCGTTCCGTCCTTCTTCGGCTTCCTTGGTGCGGGCGGTGCGGATTATTATCCGCTGCATAATAGCCGCACCATAATTGATGAAAATGTGCTCCCCTACGGCGCTGCAATACTTGCCAACTGCGCCGTGGAGTGGCTAAATTCTCATAAATAATTAAAAGGAGATAAACCAATGAGCGACAACACCAAGAAGAAAAAGCAGTTCCGTTTGCCGCATATGTATCTGGTAATTGCGATACTTATGCTGTTCGTCAGCCTGCTGACCTATGTTGTTCCCGCCGGCTCATATACCCGCGGAGACAATGGCGCCGTCGATCCCGACAGCTTCACCTATACCGATAGTTCACCCGTCGGCATACTCAGCTTTTTTACATCCATCCATAAGGGCTTTGTGGACAGTGCGAGCATAATTGCCACCGTGCTGCTGGTTACCGGCTGCATAGAAATCCTCAATGCCACCGGAACGTTTTCCGCGGGCATACAGCGCATGATACGCGGGGTCAAAGGCAAAAACATTGTGGTCGTAATATTGTTTTACACCATATTCACCGCCATGGGCGTTATAGGCTACCTTGATGGCCTGTATCCCTTCTATGCAATAGTTATTTCAATATTCATGAGCCTTGGTTACGACCGCATGGTCGGCACCGCGATCATAATGCTTTCCACGGCCGTGGGCTTCACCAGCGGCCTTGTGAACCCCTATACCACCGGCATAAGCCAGACCCTCGTGGGCCTTCCCATGTATTCCGGCCTTGGCTTCCGCTGCATAGGCCTTGTAGTGTTCTATGTTATAGGCCTGTTCTTCCTTGTTCGCTATGCGCGTCAAATTGAAAAAGACCCCGCGAAGAGCATAATGGGCGCCAACTTCCGTGAAGAGCAGGTTGCCCCGCTCAAAATGCAGGAAGGTCTTGATTTCAATGCCAAGCGCATAATAACCCTTGTCGCGTTCGTCGCCAGCATAGTGCTAACCGTTATAGGTGCGCTCAACTGGGGCTGGGGTATGCCTGAAATAGCCGCGCTGTATTTCCCCGTTGTAATATTGGCCGTTATTCTTTTCAAGATGAATCCCAACGAAGCCTGCGGTCACTTCATAAAGGGTATGCAGAACGTTGTCGGTACCACGCTGGTTATCGGCCTTTCCCGTTCGGTATCCGTGCTGCTCTCCTCCGGCAACATAATCGATACGTTTATACACGCCATGTCCTCCATGCTTGGCGACACAAATCGTATCGTTACCCTGCTTGTAATATACCTGTTCGTAACTCTGTTCAACTTCTTCGTGGCTTCCGGTTCCGGCAAGGCCATGATGATGATGCCCATAATGCGTCCCTTGGGCGAAATACTCGGCATCAATCAGCAGGTAATGGTTCTTGCCTATCAGTATGGCGATGGCCTTACCAACACCTTCTGGCCCACCAGCTCCGTTGCGCAGCTTTCCCTGTGCGGCATGGACTACGGCAAGTGGATAAAGTTTGCCTGGAAGGTATATCTCTGCCTCATAGCCGCGGCCTTCGTGCTGATCGTAATCGCAGACAAAATCGGCTACGGTCCGTTCTAAGCCGAATAAACGGCATAAGCAATACCCACGCAGGAGCTTCCCGCGTGGGTATTTATTTGCATCGGTTTATTCTTTCCTCACTCAAACTTCGGCGTATACATGCTCTTGCCGTGCAGCTTGAACAGCTTACCGTTGGCAATAACGGTGTCTATCGCAAGCGCGTCGCTCAGCAGCAGTATGTCCGCGCAGGAGCCTACGGCAAGAAGGCCCTTGTACGGGTAAAGCTTCAGTGCCTTGGCGGGGTTCTCGGTAAGCACCCGTATGGCGTCCGAATACTTATAGCCGAATTCGTTCACCATGGCGCATATAACGTCGTGATCGGCGCTCACGCGGCCTGCGGTGATGCCGATGAGTTCCTTCTTTTCGTTCCACATGGGCAGGCTGCCGTTCCCGTCGGAGCTGAGCGTTACCCTATCCTTGGGCGCGCGGGAGAAGGCTGTGTTCAGTATGCCCGCAACGTATGAAGGATTGGTGCCGGCGGTAAAGTCTATGTAGCCGCCAAGGCTTGCAAATTCAACCGCCTGATCCATGTGGCGGCTCAGGTGAGTGGGCCTGAACACGTTCACGGGCAGGTCGCTGGTTTTCACTATGTCTATTATCTTGCGCAGCTCTTCTCGCCGGAGCCGGTGTGCAGATGCACTATGCCCGCCTTGCCGGAAAGCATGCCGCCCATGCGCGCCGCGTGGCCAAGGCGCGTAAGCTCCTCCTTCGTTATGCCGGAGCCGCGGTGGTCTGATATTGCCACCTTCACGCCTATTATCTCCTGAATAAACGTTATGTCGTCGGTGACGGAGCCTGTAAGGGTGTGCGTCGGGTACCAATATGAGCCGGTAAGGCAGTACGCCGTCCAGCCTTCCTCGTTAAACGCCTTCGTCTTGGCAACAAGGTTGGCAACGCTGCGCGTTGTGCCATCCGTACCAAGCAGGCCCACAACGGTAGTCACGCCCGCATCCACAAGCTGGGACAGCTTCAGCGGGGGCACCTGATTGGAAAAGCCGCCTTCACCGCCGCCGCCCGTTATGTGCACATGCTGGTCAATATAGCCCGGCGCGGCAACAAGGCCCTCGCCGTCTATCGTCTGCTCTATCAGCCTTTCAGGCACGTCTATGTTCGGGGCGATCTCTATTATGTCCCTGCCGCATATCAATATGTCCTGCACGTCCGCCGACTTGTCATACGGCCGAACGTTTTTCAATAAAATCATGTCGTTGTTTCCTTTCTGCATATATGCCGTTTTGTTCCGCTGCTATTTAATCATACAAATGGCAATATGCGCAATGGGTTTTATCAATAAATCGACTCCCCCGAATAAAACTCCCGCATATCGTCCAGCCTTATGCAGGCCAGGCGGCCTATGAATTCGGCGTTTTTATCCTGCACGTCAGGATAGGCGGAGCCGCAGTCTATGTCCATGCGATCAGGGCCGTGCCATATGCGCATGGGCGAACCATCCTGATAATGATGGCTGGTGGTATGACCGAATATCATTGTGTATTCGCCGCTAAGCGGCGCCTCTCCGGACTGCCTGTCCCATACGGAAAAGTATTTTTCGCCAAGCTGCGGCCGCTTTGCAAGGTAGAAAAGCTCCTTCGGCATGGCGTGGACAAGCTTATATCGCCTGCCGTTCACGGTTATGTCCAGCTCCGTCGGCAGCGCGTCTATCCAATCAAAAAGGGATTCCCGCTCCGCTTCGCTCAGCTTTTTTATGTCCCTGTGCGTAACGTCCCCGCCGTTTCTGTACCAATGCTCGCGCCGCTGCTCCTGCGTCCTGTCCGCCGGGTCGTAGTCCGCGCGCAGCAGGCACAGCATCATGTATTCATGGTTGCCCAGTATCATGCGCATGTTCTTCGCCGCCCGTATGCGCTGCAAAAGCTCCACGCCGTGTTCCCCGCGGTCTATAACGTCCCCCAGTATATAAAGCGTATCCTCATCCGTCAGCTTAATCTGTTCCATTACTGCGTCGAACCGGCGCCTGCTGCCGTGTATATCGCTCATAACGTATATCATGCCCGTAAATTCCTCCGTTGTCGTGCCTGTAATTTTAGCAAAGCGCGGCATCGTTTGCAAGCTGTCGCAGGAGGGCTGTTTTATGGTATAATCATATCTGCCTTTTGGCAAAACGAGAATAATGCGAGGTTTAATTATAATGAACGATAAAGAAGCGCGGGAGATACGCCGCCGGTTCAAGCCGGATAAAACATGGATAAACGCCGTTCACGGCTGCTACGTTAATGAATCAAAGAAGGTTATAAGCACCTTCCGTGAAAGTGTTCAGACAATGGTGCAGGATGAATCGGAACGTTTCCTTGCCCTGCTGAAGAAGCCTATTTCCGGCACGATAGGCCGCAACCTTATCAACCTTGAATTCAGCGCGCGGCATGTCATGGAAAGCGAGGAGCATAAGCTGCTCATGGCCATGCGCGCATGCGGCCTTGAAAACGAGGAACTGCTTGCCGCGTTCTACAACCGCGTGGCGCAAACGCTGAACATAGACGGCGGCTATATAATACTGCTCGTGCATGACACTTACTCCGTCCCCTACCGAAGCAGCGACGGCCTTGCGCAGCACGATGCCTCGGACGAGGAATTCAGCTACTTCATTTGCAGCATATGCCCCGTTAAGCAGACCCAGCCCGTATTGAGCTATCAGCTTGCGGAAAACTGCTTCAACGCGCTCAGCAACGGCTTTGCCGTGTCCGCGCCGCAGCTGGGCTTCATGTTCCCCGCGTTCGATAACCGCGCCGCAAACATATACGCAACGCTTTATTACACCAAGAGCACAGCCGATAACCATCCGGAGTTCACCACGGCCGTTTTCGGCATAGAGCCGCCCATGCCCGCAGCATCGCAAAAGGAGGTTTTCAGCGAAATACTTTCGGAAGCGCTGGCGGAAGAATGCCGCATAGAAACCGTGCAGTCCGTGCAGGAGCATATAGGCCAAATAATGGAAATGCATAAGGAAAACCATGTTGAGGAGCCGCTCGCCCTATCCAAAAACGAGCTTGGCGCGGTGCTTGGTCAATGCGGCGTATCGGCGGAGCGCGTGCAGGCGTTCTCCGATGCGTTCGATGCGCACTTCGGCACGGACGCGGCCCTTCCGCCCGTGAACATGATAGACAAAAAGCAATTCGTCATAACCACGCCGGAGGTCACCGTGAAGGTTGACCCGGAGCGCAGCGACATGATAGAGCTGCGCAAAATAGATGGCCTGAAATACATTCTCATCCCCGCGGACGATGTCGTGGAGGTAAACGGCGTAAAGGTGCAGTTTGGGGAGAAATAACGGCAGATCACAAAAAGTCCGGCTTACGTCGGGCTTTTCATATATTCCACGGCGAATATTACCCCGCGTTGCTAGCAGTAAAGCTCAGTGTTGTGCGGCAGACGGTCTCAAAATGGGAGCAAGGAGTTTCCCATAGTTAAAGATACCACACCAAATATGATGAACCCACGCTTATA
>ERZ824978.3726-NODE-3726-length-10996-cov-3.342290_pt1 | contig 10996 bp, 8 predicted proteins | sample MGYA00519860_ERZ824978 | MGnify/ENA primary metagenome ERZ824978 (study PRJEB31778, sample SAMEA3449184) | human gut metagenome | biome: human gut; feature: human-associated habitat; material: faeces | place: United Kingdom | collected 2010/2012 ... | reverse complement strand
CGGCGCTTGTGGGTCAGCTCGGCCAGCGGGTTGGTCTGATCCATGAACTGGCTCAACTGAGAGGAACCGAAAAACTCCTTAATAGCGGCGCTGACGGGGCGGATATTGATGAGTTCGCCGGGGCGGACTTCATCTGCGTCCTGAATCGCCATGCGCTCGCGCACCACGCGCTCCAGACGGCTCAGGCCGATGCGAATCTGGTTCTGCAGCAGCTCGCCTACGCTGCGCAGGCGGCGGTTGCCCAGATGGTCGATATCATCGGTGAAGCCGATACCGTAAGGCAGACCCAGCAGATAGCTGACGGAAGCCACGATATCCTCGGGCAGAATATGCTTGGGGCACAGATCGTGCACGTGTGCCTTCAGAGCGTCGCGCAAATCTTCTTCCTTGGGATTGCCGTCCAGAATCTCCTTGAACAGGGGATACAGAACATACTCCTGAATGCCCACTTCCTTGGGATCAAAGGACAGGTACTTGCTGGCGTCCACAAAGTGGTTGCCGACGACCTTGTGCGCCTGACCGTCGATATCAATGTAAGCGCTGTTGATACCGGCGTTCTGGATGTCGCGGGCCATTTCCTTGCTGATGACGTCGCCGCCCTTGACCATGACTTCGCCGGTCTCGGGGTTGACAATGTCCTCCGCCGCCACGTGATCCTGAATACGGGTGGCCAGAGACAGCTTCTTATTGAACTTGTAGCGGCCCACGCGCATCAGGTCATAGCGCTTGGGATCGAAGAACAGAGAATTGAACAGATTCTGGGCGCTTTCGCGGGTAGGCGGCTCGCCCGGCTTCTGCCGTTTGTAGATCTCGATCAGGCCCTCGTCCCGGCTCTTGGCGTTGTCGCCGCGCTGGATGGTGGCCATCAGGCGCTCGTCCTCGCCCAGCGCGTCGATGATCTCTGCGTCAGTGCCATAGCCCAGTGCGCGCAGAAGCAGCGTCAGGGGCAGCTTGCGGGCACGGTCAATACGAACCCACAGTACGTCGTTGGAGTCGGTCTCGTACTCCAGCCATGCGCCGCGGTTCGGGATGACTGTGGTGGCAAACAGATGCTTGCCGGTCTTGTCGATCTGATCTTCGTAATATACGCCGGGAGAGCGAACCAGCTGGCTGACGATAACGCGCTCCGCGCCGTTGATGATAAAGGTACCGTGCTCGGTCATGAGGGGAAAGTCACCCATGAACACATCGGATTCCTTGATTTCGCCGGTCTCACGGTTCTTCAGACGGACAAACACCTTCAAAGGAGCCGCATAGGTCATGTCTCTTTCCTTGCAGCGTTCCAGAGAATTTTTGGGCTCGTCCAGCGAATAGTCCACGAACTCCAGCGACAGGTTTTCGGTATAGTCCACAATTGGCGAAACGTCGTCCAGCACTTCCTTGAGGTCTACCTCCAGGAAGCGCTTGTAAGAGTTTTTCTGCACTTCGATGAGATCGGGCATGTCCAAAATCTCTTCGATGCGGGAAAAGCTCATGCGCTTTCTCAGCTTCCCCATTTGAACCTCATGCACCATAAATGCCATCACCCCTTATGTTGTCGCAAGCGTCGTCATGAGCTTCTCCCTAACAAGAATTTCTTGTTGCATTTTTGCCGCGGGGCATGTACAATACCAATCAGGCAGTATGCTGGGCACAGCTCGGTTCCGATACTGATGCAATTTTATATTATAGCGCCCGAATCCACCCGTGTCAATACATGTGTGCAAATTTACCTATGTTTATATGGAAAGAGGCGGCCTGACATGACCAAATTCGGCGAAGTGATCGGCTACGACCCCCAAAGCGGCGTGGCCGTCATCCGTTATACCCGTCCGGAGGCCTGCGCCAAATGTGGGGCCTGCGGCGGCAAGGCACAGGAAACCGTCATCCGTCTGAAAACCACCGAAGCCTGCCGTGTTGGCAACTGGGTGAAGGTGGAGCTGCCCGACGGGCGTTTTCTCCATGCCGCGGCGCTGGCCTACGCCGTCCCGCTGGGATTGTTTCTGGCTGGTCTGCTGCTGGGCTACCGCTGGCTGGGCGGGGAAGGCGCGGCGATTTTGACCGGCCTTCTGGGGCTTGCGCTGGGAATGCTTTTTCTCCGCCTGAAAGACCGGGCGCTGGCAGGTCGCCCCGAATGGACGCCCCATATTACCGCCGTCTACGAGGATCGTTCTGCCGTGGACGTGCTGGGCTGCCCTGGCCGGGAGGGTCTGTGACCCTTTCACAAAAAAGGGCGGAAAACTCTTCATATTCCCCAAGGGATAAAACTTGCCAAAACGCTGTTCAAAAGCGGCTTTTTATGCTATACTAACCTTTGCTGGAAGGTTGTGGGCACACGCCTTACGGACAATTGCATTTTTCCGAATGCGGTACGCGGCGGCAGCAGAGATGCCGTTTCGCTCTGCATCTTTCCTTTCGGGCGAATGGAAAGGTTTGGCATTTCAGCTTTTGAAACGCTCTTTACGGTGACGCTCGACGCGCTTTCGCCGTTCCAAATACCCCTGCGTGGCAGGAAAGGAGGCCGTTATGGCACAACAAGCACAACAACAAGAAGAAAAGCTTCGGATCATTCCTTTGGGCGGCGTGGACGAATTCGGCAAAAACATCACCGTGGTGGAATACGGCGAGGATATGCTGGTAGTGGACTGCGGTTCCATTTTCCCGAAGGAAGATATGCTGGGCGTGGATCTGGTCATTCCCGACGTGACCTACCTGATCCAGAACAAGGATCGCATCCGCGGGATGCTTCTGACCCACGGCCATGAAGACCATATCGGCGCCACCCCCTACGTGCTCCGTCAGGTGCCCATGCCCCTGTACGGCACCAAGCTGACACTGGCGCTGGTGGATCTCAAGCTCAAGGAGCACCGCATCGCCGGGATTCCGCTCAACGTCATCAAGCCCCGGGACGAACTGGATCTGGGATGCTTCCATATCAAATTTATCCACGTGAACCATTCCATCGCAGGGGCCGTGGCCATTGCCATCACCTGCCCGGCGGGCACGATCGTTTTCAGCGGCGACTTTAAGGTGGACTTCACCCCCATCGACGGCGAGGTCACTGACCTTGCCAGCTTTGCCATGCTGGGCAACGACGGCGTAATGTGCTTCCTGTGCGAATCCACCAACATCGCCCGCAAAGGCCACACCATGAGCGAGACCAAGATCGGCCAGACCTTCATCGACATGTTCCAGGAGGCCAAGGGCCGGGTGATCGTGGCCATGTTCGCCTCCAACGTGCACCGCATCCAGATGGTGGTGGATTCCGCCGCCATGTTCGGGCGGAAGGTCTGCTTCATCGGCCGCAGCATGGTCAATGTCACCCGCGTCGCCATGACCATCGGCGAACTGCATATTCCCGAAGAATACATGATCGACGTGGACGATCTGGACAATTATCCCGACGAGGAAGTACTGGTGGTCACCACCGGCAGTCAGGGCGAAGCCATGGCCGGTTTGACCCGCATGGCTTACGGCGAGCACCGCAAGCTGCAAATTCGTCCCACCGACATGGTCATCATCTCCGCCTCCCCCATTCCCGGCAACGAAAAGCCCGTGGCCCGGGTCATCAACCAGCTGTACCGCTGCGGCGCGAACGTCATCTACGGTCAGCTGGGCGAAGTCCACGTTTCCGGCCATGCCTGTCAGGAAGAGATCAAGCTTCTCCATGCCCTGTGCAAGGAGAAGTACTTCATCCCGATCCACGGCGAATATGCCAACCTCTGGCAGCACGCCGAGCTGGCGGAAGAGCTGGGCGTAAAGAGTTCCAACATTATTATTCCCGAGATCGGTCAGGTCATCGAAATGAGTCAGGACAGTCTGGCCATCACGGGCGTGGTGCCCACCGGCGGCGTTCTGGTGGATGGTCTGGGCATCGGCGACGTGGGCAACGTGGTGCTGCGCGACCGCAAGCACCTCAGTCAGGACGGTCTGATCATCGTGGTTATGGCCATCGACCGGGACAACGGTACGCTGGTTTCCGGCCCCGACCTTATCAGCCGCGGTTTCGTCTACGTGCGGGAAAACGAGGACATCATCGAGTCCAGTCGGGAACTGGCCCGCCGAATCATTGCGGACTACGGCTGCATCGACGGCAGCGAGTGGCAGAACCTGAAGAACCGCATCAAAGACGAGCTGCACCGCTACATTTTCGAAAAGATCAAGCGCAACCCCATGATCCTCCCCATCATCATGGAAATCTAGCAGGAGATGATCTCCTGCACCTCGGCCTGCGCGCCATTGGTGCGCAGGGGATTGGGGGGACATGCAAGTTGGCCGGGGTTTTACCGCCGCTCGGCAACGGGCCTCGCGGCTCGCGGGTTGGGTAGGGCTAAAGCAGAAACTGTTTTCCTTGACCGTTTGCTATCCGTCAACTTGACAGAGCTAATTCTGCAAGCGGAAAGAAGCTGCTGCATTCCTCGGGAAGTAACGAAATGGTTTTCCCTATCTGCCTCCCTCATCATCCAAGTATCACGACCTTGGCCGGGTGCGCTGGCCTGAAGCAAGCCGCGACAAGTGCCGCCGCTTGCTTTTTTATAGGAAATGTTTTCCCGACGAACGAACCAAAGGAGGGCCTTTATGACGCTCGATCTGGTATGCCGGTATTTTCTGCTGTTTTTCTTCTGCTCCATGCTGGGCTGGCTGATGGAAGTCACCTGCAAGCTGTTCCAATTCCACCGTTTCATCAACCGGGGCTTTCTCATCGGGCCCTACTGCCCCATTTACGGCTTCGGCGCGGTGTTCGTCACGCTGCTTCTGTCCGGCTTCTCCGACCACCCGATAGCGGTCTTTCTGCTGGCCATGCTGGTCTGCGGTACGTTGGAATATGTGACCTCCTATGTCATGGAGAAGCTGTTCCATGCCCGCTGGTGGGACTACAGCCAACGCAAGTTCAATCTGAACGGCCGCGTCTGCGCCAACACGCTGATCCCCTTCGGACTGCTGGGGCTGGTGATGGTCTATTTCCTCAAGCCGCTGGTTTTCGGCTGGTTTGACGCCCTGTCCGAAACGGCGCTGTACGTGCTTTCCGGCTCGCTGGCGGCGCTGTTTCTGACCGATACGGTGATCTCCACCACAGTTCTGGTCCGCATCCGCAAGAACACCTCTCTTTCCGAGAAGGACGACACGGAGGCCATCACCAAAAGCGTGCGGGAGACGCTGGCCCGGGATTCCGCGCTGGTACGCCGCACCCTGCGCGCCTTCCCCTATGCCAAGCTGTATAACGGCAAGGCGCTGGAAAAAGCCCGTGCTGCCCGCGCCAAGCTGAAAGCCGATCTGAAGCAGGCTCAGCTCAAGGCCCGTGCAGATATAGACGCCCGGGAAGAAGAACTTCGTCTGGCGGTAAAGGAGCGCAAGACGATTGTCAAGGCCAAAAAAGAAGAACTTCGGGACAAGCGGAAAAAGGAAGCCTGATTTTCCGACCCCTCGAAACGATTTTCCCGGAAGAATGTTGCTTTCGTGCAGCGTTTTTCCGGGGATTTTTTGCTTTCCTTCCTGAAATTCCCCTACGCCTATTGATACATAGGCCCATTCCAGCGTATAATAGGCTGTATGTTTATGGCGTTTCCGGCCCGTCCGGGCATGGCATACAAGCAGCGGGCCGTCTTTCCCCGGACGAAAGCGGGCCGCATCAGACGAGGAGAGACACCACCTATGAGCACACCTCACATCCGGGATTATCAGGGGAAGCATATCCATATGATCGGTATCGGCGGCTCCAGCATGAGCGGTCTGGCCCAGATGCTGCTGGAAAAAGGCTACCGGCTGACCGGCTCGGACAATCTGGAGACCTACGCCACCCGGCACCTGCGGGACGATCTGCATATTCCCGTGACCATCGGCCACAAGGCGGAAAACGTCCACGGGGCCGATCTGGTGGTCTACACCGTGGCTATTTTACCCGACAACCCGGAGCGGGTGGAAACGCGGCGGCTGGGCATTCCGGCCATCGAGCGGGCCACGCTGCTGGGGCAGTTGATGGAGGGCTATGAGACCGCCATCGGCGTGTGCGGCACCCATGGCAAGACTTCCACCACGTCCATGCTCAGTCAGGTGCTGATGGAGTGCGGCAAGGATCCCACCATTCACATCGGCGGCAATCTGGATTTTATCGGCGGCAGCACCCGCATCGGCAAAAGCCACACTTTTTTAGCCGAGGCCTGCGAGTTCAACGCCAGCTTTCTGCACCTGCGGCCCACGGTAGCGGTGGTCACGAATATCGAGGAAGATCATCTGGACTTCTACAAGGATATTGACGATATTCAGCAGACCTTCGGCAAATTTCTGGCCCTGCTGCCGGAAAAAGGCGGCTTGGCCGTAGGCAACGGCGACGACCTCCGGGTGGTGGAGGAGCTGGAAAAGCTGCGCTGCCGTCATTACACCTTCGGCTTTGGCGAGGGCTGCGACTACCGGCCTGCCAACCTGCGCTACAGCGAGTTGGGCTGCGGGGAATACGACCTCTCCTTCCGCGGGGAGGATTTGGGCCATGTGAAATTGAAGGTGGCCGGTTTCTTTCAGGTGGCCAACTCGCTGGCGGCGCTGGGCTGTGCCCATCAACTGGGGGCGGATATGGCGATCGCCTGCCGGGCGCTGGACGAGTTTGCAGGTGCGCACCGTCGCTTTGAGCTGACCAGCGTCGTGGAAGGGGTCAAGCTGTATCACGACTACGGCCACAACCCCACCGAAATGCGCAATGCCTTGAGCGTAGCGGCCATGCAGCCCCACAACCGTCTTTGGGCGGTAATGCAGCCCCACACCTACAGCCGGGTGAAGCGGCTGTTCAAGGACTATCTCACCTGCACCAAGGCGGCGGATATCACCCTGGTGACGGACATCTACGCCGCCCGGGAAAAAGACCCCGGCGACATCAAGGCGGAGATGGTGGTGGAGGGCATGAAGGAACACGGTGTGAACGCCATTCACACCCCCTCCTTCGACGACACGGAGAAATACCTGCGGGCGCACTGGCAGCCGGGCGATCTGGTTCTGACCATGGGCTGCGGCAACATCAACCAGCTCAACGACCAGATCGCCGACCACGAAAAGGCCAAAGAAACAAAATAAAGGGGAAAAGAAATGCTTCAGTTAAACGACATCAGCCTTCAGTTTGCGGGAGACCTTCTGTACAAGCATGTAGATCTGCTCTTCCAGCCGGATCACTGCTACGGCATCATCGGAGCCAACGGCGCGGGCAAGTCCACCCTGCTCAGGATCATCTCCGGCGAGCTGTCCCCCACCACCGGCACCGTGACCATCCAGAAGGAAGACCGCATGTCCGTGCTGGAACAGAACCACTTCAAGTACGACGAATACTCCGTGATGGATACGGTCATCATGGGCAACCGGCGGCTGTACGACATCATGAAGGAAAAAGACGCGCTCTACATGAAGCCGGATTTCAGCGATGAGGACGGCGAGCGGGCCGCGGTGCTGGAAGGCGAATTTGCCGAAATGAACGGCTGGGATGCGGAGACGGAAGCGGCGCAGCTGCTCAACGGCATCGGCATCCCCACGGAGCTGCATCAGGCCCAGATGAGCGCGCTGGACGGCCGCCAGAAGGTGAAAGTCCTGCTGGCGCAGGCGCTGTTCGGTCATCCGTCCATCATCCTGCTGGACGAGCCCACCAACGGTCTGGACGTGGAAAGCACCGAGTGGCTGGAAGATTTTCTGGTGGACTGCAGCGCCATTGTCATCGTGGTCAGCCACGACCGCCACTTCCTGAACGCGGTGTGCACCAACATCGTGGACGTCGATCACGAGACGTGCAAGATGTACGCCGGCAACTACGATTTCTGGTATGAATCAAGCCAGTTAGCATTGCGCCAGCAGCAGAACCAGAAGGCTAAGGCAGAAGAGAAGAAGAAAGAGTTGGAAGAATTTATTCGTCGTTTCAGTGCCAATGTGGCGAAGAGCAAGCAGACTACCAGCCGTAAGAAGATGTTGGAGAAACTGAATGTGGAAGAAATCAAGCCTTCTTCGCGTAAGTATCCGGGCATTATCTTTACTCCCGAGCGCGAACCGGGTAATCAGATTCTGGAAGTTTCCGGGCTGACCAAAACTTTGGAAGACGGCACTGTGCTTTTCCGCGATGTAAACTTCAATATAGAGAAAGGGGATAAGGTGGTATTCCTTTCCCGCGATCCCCGTGCCATGACTTCATTGTTTGAGATTATAAATGAAGAAATGAAGCCGGATGCAGGAACTTTCAGTTGGGGTGTCACTATTACCACTGCATACTTGCCGCTGGACAATACTCAGTATTTCAATACGGATCTGAACCTGGTGGACTGGTTGAGTCAGTTTGGCGAAGGAAATGAAGTTTATATGAAGAGTTTCCTGGGTCGTATGCTGTTCTCCGGTGAAGAGGTTTTGAAGAAAGCAAGTGTGCTGTCGGGAGGTGAAAAGATGCGTTGTATGATTGCCCGTATGCAGTTGCGCAATGCCAACTGTCTGATTTTAGATACTCCTACCAATCATCTTGATTTGGAGTCCATCCAGGCATTCAATAATAACCTGAAGACGTATAGAGGGAATATCCTGTTCTCTTCTCATGACCACGAGTTCATACAGACCGTTGCCAACCGTATTATCGAGCTGACTCCGAACGGTATTATTGATAAGATGATGGAATATGACGAATACATCACTTCTGACCATATTAAGGAATTAAGAGCTAAGATGTATGCACAGTAAATATCTGCTCTTTCAATAAAAAAATGTCGCCTTGCAATAACCGAATATTGCAAGGCGATGTTTTTAGGTGATTAAGCGTTCTTATGATCAGATAGTTCTTCTTTTTTGCTTTGCGAATAAAGGAGCTAAAGAAAATAGTGGTTGAAATCGAAGAAAAAGTCGGTTAAAGTTGTACTATATTGAAACATTTATTATTTTTGTACTATGAGAAGAAGAGTTGTAGCATACGGTCATTATTATAAAGAGTTCCTTGCTACCCTTACAGAGAAAGAAATTCAGAAAGTCAAATATGTGCTTTCGTTACTTGAAACTGACGACCGTGTACCGGTGAAATTTATAAAATCTATACGAGACGGATTATATGAGTTGCGTATAGAATACAATAGTAACATTTATCGTATCTTTTTCATTTTTGATGAAGGGCAAATAGTAGTTCTATTTAACGGTTTTCAAAAGAAGACACAAAAAACGCCGAAATCAGAAATAGAAAAAGCATTTAAATTGATGGAGGAATATTATGAGTACAAAAAACAGTATGATAACAGACATTAGTGCTGAACTTGAAAAAGAGTTCGGAGCACCGGGAACCCCCGAACGCGCTAAGTTCGATGAAGAAGCATACGCTTTTTATACCGGACAAATACTGCTTGATGCAAGAAAAGAGGCAAAGGTAACTCAATTAGAACTTGCAAAGCGAATTAATGCTACCAAATCTTACATTTCCCGTATTGAAAATGGTTCAATAAATCCGAGCGTAGGCACATTCTACCGAATAATGAATGCGCTGGGATTGAGAGTCGAAATCGTAAAAACAATAGGAAGTCTGTAAACAGAAAAGCCGGAGCACTAACCCCGGCTTTTTCATACTCCGATAGAAATATTTTCCCATTCACTCTCCCCATGTTTATTTATAAATCAGCTTATTCCTCCCGTCCTCTCCGAACAGGCTATCTCCCAAAGTCGTAATCTTGTTTCCTGTAGCTACAACATAACGCAGGTTGTCACATCCCATAAACGCGCCATATTCGATGGCAGTCACTCCGGCTGGCAATTCAAGCGTACCGCACAAGCGACCGCATCCACTGAATGCACGTTGTCCGATGCTTTTCAAACCTTTGGGAAGCTGGATGCGCAACAGATATTTTTTCTGGGTAAATGTATATTCGGGAATAACCGTAGTGTTACTTTTGCTCAGATCAACAGCCACAAGATTGGGCATATAATCACGTATTACGGTGAAGTCAGCTTCGTCCAGTTTCCCTTCTACGGTCAGGAAATTCACATCTTTCGGTTGCAAGCCCGCAGCCACTAATTCACTGGCAAGACTTCCCATTAAGCCTACTTGCACGAAAGCCTCTACAGGTTCTCCCTCTATCACGGCAAAGGTGTCCCAATGCTTCTTGCCACGGTAGGAGTCGCTGCTACCCAACGGAACGAAAATGGCCGTTATGCTATCCGCCAAAGCGGCCGGTAACAGGTTGGGAGCAGTCTTCTTTCTCAACTGGCATATTTTCAGATTTTCGCAACCCTTGAAGGCCGCGTCTTCTATGTTCTTGATTTTCTCTGAAAGAATAATTTTCTGGAGAGTTGCTTTTCCGGTGAAAGTACTGTCGCTGGTCTGCTGGCAGAATGCATAAGCCGGTACACAGTTGGGCGGATAAATATAGAAACGGTCGGGGTAAGTGCCGCTTTTACCTGCGTATGTACTGATAGATGCGTTGGAGATATCCAGCACTTTCAGATTCTTGAATTCATCGCGCAGATGTTTGAAGTCAATGGCATTTAGTTTTCCGGTCAATGTAAGATGGGTGACGCTGTTGGCTTCATCCTCAGTGAGCATGGATACCAGAGTGCCGGGCTTGGCTACAAAAAAAGTTTTATTATTAGCTGGTGTGCCTGCATTTTGTGCAACTGCTGCGTAAGTACATGCAGCCAGCATTATAGTGGCTAATGTTCGTTTTAGTTTCATGACAGTAATAGATATGTTTAGACAAATATACGCTTTTTGCAGGAATTTGCTTTCTATTTTTAATTTTATAGGTATTTTTGCTGGGGTATTAACATATAGAAACTAAGGATATGGAATCAATGAACAAGAATATAAATATTGCCCCGCAAGACTCGAAACTTATCATTTATCTGGTTGTTGCAGCAAAAGTTATCGTTTATATACTTTTGATGCTGGGATTTGCCGGAGTATTGGGAGCTGTTTGCATCAAAGCAGTCTCTTTTTTTAAGATAGATGGAATTTTGAAAGAAGTTGTCATGCAAAGTAGTTTTTTGGCGGGAACTTTCCTGGCGGCCTGGGTTCTGCTGAAGAATTGGG
>ERZ824978.3721-NODE-3721-length-11016-cov-5.425782_pt1 | contig 11016 bp, 9 predicted proteins | sample MGYA00519860_ERZ824978 | MGnify/ENA primary metagenome ERZ824978 (study PRJEB31778, sample SAMEA3449184) | human gut metagenome | biome: human gut; feature: human-associated habitat; material: faeces | place: United Kingdom | collected 2010/2012 ... | reverse complement strand
TCTGGCCCGTGTCTCGGCATGGGTGAGGCTTAAATATGCTGCTATGAATCTCAAATTTATAGATAGCCAGAGGCACCCGTGTACTTCCGTGGGGCGGGGTTCTACCCCGCCCGCCGTTCACACCTTTTCGTAGGGGCGGACGACTCTGTCCGCCCTACGCGTCTGCACAATGCCTTGCGCTGTCATTGCGAGCCAGTGCGCACACTGGCGTGGCAATCCGTTTTTTATTTCATTTCTCCGGCGTTTTCGGTCTGCTGCGGCGCTTCCGCCGCCTTTTTTCGCTCCGCCAGCGCCATCAGCACCAGCGTCACCGCGACCACGCCCCACCGCAGCACCGCGAACCACCGTGCGGCGTTTGTGTACGCTGCGCTGATCGCCGGATCGCTGAAGATACCATTCTCCACATACGCCGCCAGCCGGGGCGTTACCACCAGCCAGCGGGGGATCTCGATCAGCAGCGATGCTGCCCAGCCCGCCAGCGCCCAGCGGAAGGCCACAGGCCCCAGCAGTTTTGCGCCATCACCGTGCCGCCGCAGGATGCACCGTGCCAGAAAATACAGCACCGCCAGCAGCACCAGCATTTCGTCCCAGACCACATGCTCGACGACGTAGTTGAACAGCGTGAAGCCGCTCAGGTCTTTTACCGTGGCCGCCACCCTGTCATACACCGATTGTGAGGGGAAGCACTTCCCCAGCACCATAAACCCCAGTGCCGCCGCCAGCGGAAATAGCATCAAAAGCCGCGTTCGCAGCTCGTCCTTGCCGCACCGGCCCCAGCCGATCCATACCGCCGCCGCGGCTCCCGCCAGCAGCAGCCAAACCCAGACGTAAGGCCGGAACAGCACCGCCGCCAGCAGACACAGTGCCGCCACGGCGTAGCCGATGCGCCAGCGTAGGCCATATCGCTGGGCTAGGTACTGTTCCACCTGCCGTCCGCCGGTGCTTTGCCGCACCGTCTCGCCCGCCAGAATGTCGTCTGCCGTCACGCCGTACAGCTCTGCCAGCGCCGGCAGAATGGCGATATCGGGGAATCCCCCACCGCTCTCCCATTTGCTGATGGCCTTGTTGGACACGCCCAGGCGGTCAGCCGCCTCCTGCTGGGTCATCCCTGCGTCCTTTCGCAGCGCCGCCAGATAGCCGCCTGTTTTCGTGGTATCCATGTGGTCACGCTCCTTTCAATGTGACGCCAGTATGCCGTAAGACCGCTCCAACTGTCCACCCCGCTGTTTCAGAAATCAGTCTGCGCAGCGTAGAGTCGCATAAAAAGTCCCGTTTTGCGGCGCAAAACGGGGCTTTCACGATTTGCCGCGGGCGCTTGCGCGGATCAGTATTTCCAGCTCCGTCCCGGCTCCATAAACTCCGCCACCCGCTTGCGATAGCTGTCCATGGCGGCGTCCTCAAAGGCCAGCGCGTCGGACACCGCGCCCATCTCCCGCAGCAGCCACTTGCACAGGGGCGGGTTCAAGATCAGCAGCGGCCCGATGAGATACGTGGCCATCAGTCCGCCCCGGCGGAAGCCCTCGCCGCTGTTTTCCTGACCGTCCCGGCCCACGCCCTTCACGGTGTCGAACAGCGCCTCGCCCATACCGTGGGAGTGGCCGAACAGGCTCTTGAAGCCCACAATGTCCATCTCCCCGAACTTGCCCACATAGTAGCTGTTGTGCCGCTGCATCATGTGGTACTCGGCGCGGGTGGGCAGCAGGCCCAGCCCCTCGATCCGGGGCGCGGCGTCGCTGTCGATGGCGTCGCCCAGAATGTCCAGTGCGTTGCCGGTGGCCAGAAACAGCTGTCCCGCGTCGATCCTCTCCGCGATAGCGTCCCGATAGGGCCGCAGGGCGTCCGCCGCCAGCTGTAAGCCCTGCTCCGTGGTGGAGCCCATGAACACCAGCGTCACGTCCCCGTCCAGAAAGGCGGGCCGGGACTTCAGGTCGGTCTCCACGATCTCCAGCTCCGGGCAGCACCGCTTCAGATAGTAGATGTTCTGCAAGTCACCGTAGAGGTTGCACACCTCCGGGAATAGAATTTCCGCTCTCATTGTGCCTGTCCTCCCTTCGCCAGCAGCTTTTCCTTCAGCTTCGCCTTCACCCGGAAGGCCAGCGGCGTGCCGTCCACGCCGTACAGAATATACACGTCGTCGCCGGGCGTCAAATACAGCTTGTCCAGCGCCTTGAACTCGTCGTCCTCCAGAAAGATCTTCTCCTCCGGAATGCCCGCCAGCAGCAGCCGCAGCTTATAGTCCCGGGCTCTCGGCCCGGCGCACACCAGCTGCACAATGTCGTCGTGGTTCAAAAATTCAAAGTCCGTGTCGTACATCCAACTGGGATTCTCCGACCAGTTTTTGGACACGCCCATGCAGTTCATCATCACCAGCAGCTCCTTGCGGCCCGGCTTGGACTGGATATAGTCAAAGTTCCGGCTGCATGCCAGCGCGTTCTTGTCCTTGGACATCTGCATGATGACGTTGACGCCGCCGATCCTCTCCTCGGATAGACGGCTCTCCAGAATTTTTGTCCCGGCGAACCGCTTCCGGATGGTCTCATGGCGCAGTCCCAGCTGGCGCAGTGCCGCGATGACCGCCATCATATTGTAAATGTTGAACAGGCTGTCGGTAATGAGGTCGTAGGGATAGGTTACCCCGTCCTTTTCCCGCACCTCCATGGTGCGCGCCTGCAAGTCCACCCGCTCCGCCAGATAGTCCGCCTCCGGGGAGTGGAAGCCGCAGCTTTCGCACACCGCGTGGCCAATGTGGTGATACCGCCGGTACTCATACCGCAGCTTGCCCGCACACTTGGGGCAGATGCGCATGTCGTTCAGCAGGTTCACGCAGTCCGTCACGTCTCCTGGCATCCGCCCAATGCCGAAATAGCACCGCTCGTTCCCCTCCGCCACGCCGCAGGAGATGAGGTCGTCGGCATTCAGGATCAGCTTGCTCTCTTTCGGCAAATTCCGGCTGAGAATGCCCGCAATGTACCCCGGATGGGCGTTGCGCATGATGGAATCCCGGAACAGATTGGTGATCAGGATATAGTTGGGCCGCACATAGGGATAGATCTTCGGCGCCGACCGCTCGTCGATCTCCAGCACTGCCATGTCGCAGTTCTTCACCCGGCCCAGCATGTCGCAGTTGCGGATGAAAGCCGTGGACACGCCGGAGGTGATGTTGCTGCCCGCCCGGTTGCTGAGGACGCGGTGGCCCTCCGCCTCCAGAATGTCCACCAGCATATTGCTGACGGTGGTCTTGCCGTTGGTGCCGGTGACGGCCACCATTAGGGGCGGCTTGCCCACATATTTCAAAAAGTCAGGGCACACCTTCACCGCCAGCGAGCCGGGGAAGTCCGTGCCGTTGTGATGGGTGATCTTCAGCGCCGGAATGGACAGCTTGCCCAGCCACAGCGCCAGCAAAAACCGCAGCTTACCCATTGTATCATTCCTCCATGGCGATGGCGCGGCAGGAGCAGCCATCAGAATTTTCAAATTTCAGCGGCAGCGTCACAAAGGTGAACCGCCGTCCGATCAAAGCGTCCAGCCCCGTCAGATTCTCCGTGTTGACGAAGTCCGCACCCAGCAGCGCGATGTGGTTGGGGAAGTCCACGCTGTCGCAGGGATCCAGCGAGATGGTATCCTCGCCCACGCCCTTCAAAGGCAGGGTGGCCAGATACGCCGCCGCGTCGGCTGTCAGACAGGGGAAGCCCTCGTAGTAATCGGGGCTGCCCCACTTTTTATCCCATCCGGTGCAGAACAGCACGAAGTCCACGCCGTCCAGATCATAGCTTTGCAGCAGGGGAAGGGAGATACTCTCCCGTTCCCGGCAGTCCACCACCACCGCTGTCCCGGCAAATTTTTCGCCCGGATAGCTGTCCAGCGCCGCGCCGTCCAACAGCATGTGGGCCGGCGCGTCCATGTGGGTGCCGGTGTGGGAGAACATGTGCAGCAGCGTCTCCTGATACCCCACCGCTTCGATGGTGCAGGCGGTGGTCAGCTTCGGCTGCTCCGTGCCGGGATACACCGGCATGTCGTTTTGTATGGTGTGGGTCAGATCGTATACCTTCATCACTTCACCCTCCTTATTTGCCCAGATAGATCATCAGCGCCGCCATATCGGCGGGGGATACGCCGGAGATACGCCCTGCCTGTCCCAGACTCCGGGGCCGGATGGCGCTGAGCTTTTCCCGCGCCTCCAACCGCAAGCCCTGAATGTGGCCGTAGTCCAAGTCCTCCGGCAGCAGCCGCTGCTCCAGCCGCTCGAACTCCGCCACCTGCTTCTGCTGCCGCTGGATGTAGCCCTCGTACTTCACGGTGATCTCCACCTGCTCCACCACGTCCGCCGCCAGTTCCTGTGGCGCGGGATCGAAAGGGCGCAGATCGTTATAGCTTACCTGCGGTCTCCGCAGCAGGTCGATAAGGCGGCACCCGTCGTTGACCGGCGTGGTGCCCCGCTCCGCCAGCAGAGCGTTCAGCGCCTCGCTGCCGGGAATGCCCGTGTGCTCCAGCCGCCTGATCTCCTGCGCCACAGCGGCGTATTTTGCTTCCACCGCCGCCAGACGCTCCTCGCTGACCAGGCCGATCCGGTGGCCGATGGCCGTCAGCCGCTGGTCGGCGTTGTCCTGCCGCAGCACCAGCCGGTACTCCGAGCGGCTGGTCATCATCCGGTACGGCTCCTCCGTACCCTTTGTCACCAGATCGTCGATGAGGGTGCCAATGTAGCTCTCGCTGCGTTTTAAGACCAACGGCTCACGGCCCAGCAGCGCCAGCGCCGCGTTGACGCCTGCCGCGAAGCCTTGCGCCGCCGCCTCCTCGTAGCCCGAGGAGCCGTTGAACTGCCCCGCGCCGTACAGTCCCGCCACCGCCTTCGTCTCCAGCGTGGGCTTCAGCGCCAGCGGGTCGATGCAGTCGTACTCGATGGCGTAGGCGGGCCGGGTCATCACCGCGTGCTCCAAGCCGGACACGGTGTGCAGCATCTGAATTTGAATTTCCTCCGGCAGGGAGGAGGAGAACCCCTGAATGTACAGCTCCTCCGTGTCCAGCCCCATGGGCTCGATGAACAGCTGGTGCCGGGGCTTGTCGGCAAACCGCACCACCTTCGTCTCGATAGACGGGCAGTACCGGGGGCCGATCCCCTCAATGACGCCGCTGTAAATGGGGCTGCGATCCAGATTCTCCCGGATGATCCGATGGGTTTCCTCGTTGGTGTAGGTGAGGTAGCATACCGCCCGGTTCTCCGGCGGTGTTTCCGTCTCGAAGCTGAAGGGCAGGGGAGAGGGGTCGCCCGTCTGAAGTTCCATTTTGCTGAAATCCACCGTCCGTGCGTTGACCCGCGGCGGCGTTCCGGTCTTGAACCGCCGCAGCGGCAGACCCAGCGCCAGCAGCCGCTCCGTCAGCGCCGTGGCGGCGTGCATGCCGTCGGGGCCGCTCTCCTCAATGCACTCGCCGATGATGGTGCGCCCGTGGAGATAGGTGCCCGAGCAGATCACGGCGGCCTTCACCTGAAACACCGCGCCTGTCCGCAGCACCACCTGTGCTACCCGGCCGTTCTCCGTCCGGATATCCACCACCTCGCCCTGCCGCACCGTCAGGTGGGACTGGCGCTCCAGCGTGTGCTTCATCACCTTCTGGTATTCCCGGCGGTCGGCCTGTGCCCGCAGGGACCATACGGCGGGGCCTTTGCCCCGGTTCAGCATCCGGTACTGGATGCAGGCCTTGTCTGCTGCCTTGGCCATTTCGCCGCCAAGGGCGTCCAGCTCCCGCACCAGATGACCCTTTCCCGTGCCGCCGATGGCCGGGTTGCAGGGCATGTTGCCCACCGCGTCCAGATTGATGGTAAAGCAAACCGTCTCCAGTCCCAGCCGTGCCGCCGCCAGCGCCGCCTCGATGCCGGCGTGTCCCGCGCCGATGACGGCAATATCAAATTGTCCCGCAATAAACTCTTTCATACGCGTCCCCCGCGTCAAACTAAAATTCAATCTTATATTATAATGTATCTCTCTCGAAAGTGCAAGAGGTACTGTGCAACATGCTAAAAACAAACAGAAGAAAACTGTGAAATATATCTAAATTGAAGCTTGCAAAATAAAACCCGAAAGCATATAATACAAGTGTAAAATGCGAATAGGAAAGGAGTGTGATATGTACGATGCTGAACAAGTTCATCACGGGTGATCTGGACGACATGATCTTCGCGGATTGCGATTGGCAGCCCAGCGAGCGGTAAGATCCCCCACTTACGAAGGAACCACGACACATCGGTGCCGTGGCGATTTGCTTTTTATGGAGGAATTTTCTCCGTTGAAAATACAATATCCGACAAAAACCGACCGTTTTCTACAGGAGGATCGGCCGGTTTTTGCTCTTTACGGCGGCGTGTTGTAAAGAGACAGTAAAAAACAGCCTCTTAACAATATTTTAACACCACATCAACAAAATTCTGTGATACAATACAGAGTAATTGCAGTGTCCGGCACGGGGAGGGCGATACATGAAAAAATGGAAGATCCCATGGCCAGGGCAATGGACAAAAAAGCGAAAGCTGTTTCACCACTCTTTACTGTATTCTGGCAAGGATTTCATCGTGTCCGCGGCGCTGTTCTTTTTGACGGTGCTGCTGTGCCTGCTGCTGCGGTCGGTCGACCCCCACAGCGACACCAGCTATGTGGCCGTCCTCTTCTTTCTGGACGTGTTCCTGACGGCGCTGCTGACGGACGGCTATCTTTTCAGTATCCTCATCGCCGTCACCGGCGTGCTGTGCGTGGACTATGTGTTCACCGAGCCCTACTGGGAGATCAGCTTCACGCTGGCGGGATTTCCGCTGACGTTTATCGTCATGATGTTCATTTCGGTGGTCACCGGCATGCTGACCAGCCGCGCCAAGCAGGTGGAAAGTCTTAAGCGCGAGGCGGAGCGGGAGCGTATCCACTCCAATCTGCTGCGGGCGGTGTCTCACGACATCCGCACGCCGCTGACCGGCATCGTGGGCGCCACCGACGTGCTGCTGGATCAGGAAAACGCCCTGACGCCGGAGCAGCGCCACCAGCTGCTCTCCTCCGCCAACGAGGATGCCCGCTGGCTGATCCGCATTGTGGAGAACCTGCTGTCCATCACCCGCATCGGCGCGCAGGGCGACGCCAAGGTGACCAAGACGCTGGCGGTGGCCGAGGAGGTCATCGAGGGCGCGGTGGCGAAGTTTACCAGCCGTGGCGGCAAGCTTCCGGTGTGTGTCCATCTGCCCCAGGAGGTGCTGCTGGTGCCCATGGACGAGCTGCTGATCGAGCAGGTGCTGCTGAACCTGCTGGAAAACGCCGCCATCCATGCCGAGGGCGCCACCGAGGTGGACGTGACCCTGGAGCGAAAGGGCGATGTGGCCCGTATCACCGTGGAGGACAACGGCGTGGGTATCGCCCACGATAAGCTGAACAATCTCTTTGACAGCTCCGCCCACCAGAGCCAGCAGGGCGACCGCAAGCGGAACATGGGCATTGGCCTTTCCGTGTGCAAGACCGTGGTGCAGGCTCACGACGGCATCATTTACGGCGAAAACGTCTCCCGCCACGGCGGGGCGCGGTTTGTGATCGAATTACCTATGGAGGAGGAAGACCATGAAGATTAAAGACAAAGTACTGATCGTAGAGGATGAGCAGAGCATCAGCAATTTCATCTCCATGATCCTGACAGCCAACGGCTATGATACCATCGTCGTCCGCAGCGGAGAGGAGGCGCTGACCATGATCTCCTCCCATTGCCCGGATCTGATCGTGCTGGATCTGGGTCTGCCGGATATGGACGGCATCGAAGTGCTGAAATCCGTCCGCAAATGGTCCAGCCTGCCGGTGGTGGTGGTCTCCGCCCGCCATCACGAGCATGACAAGGTAGAGGCGCTGGACTACGGCGCGGACGACTATATCTCCAAGCCCTTCGGCACCTCCGAGCTGCTGGCCCGCATCCGCACCGCCATCCGCCACACCCGCACTACCCTGTCCGATCCCCAGATCGCCCAGTCCGGCAAGTTCACCACCGGCGACCTGACCATTGATTACGACAAGCATCAGGTGCTGATGAACGGCGAGAATGCCAAGCTCACCGTCAACGAGTATAAGATCGTGGCCCTGCTGGGCAAGTACGCCGGAAAGGTGCTGACCTACGACTTCATCATCCGCGAGCTGTGGGGCCCCAAGGCCAAGACCGACAACCAGATCCTGCGCGTCAACATGGCCAACATCCGCCGCAAGATCGAAAAGGATCCCAGCCATCCCGAGTATCTCTTTACCGAGGTAGGCGTAGGTTACCGCATGCGTGAGGGCGATTGAGACCGAAAAATCTCCTTTCACGAAACTTACATATTTTGGATAAAAGACCTCCGCTTCCTGCGGAGGTCTTTTTGTGATTTCGTTCACAAATAACGGATTATTTATAAGGGAAGGATAAAGGAAAAATCCCGCTTCGCAAGGGCTGCGTTAAGAACAGCTCCGCCTTATTTACAGCCGCTTCCAGAAATAGTAAACTCACAGTACACCGTATTTTTCCCCGGACGGTAACTAAGTATTAAGGAGAGAAAACAATGGAAGAAAGAAAAGGCTTTGGATCCAATTTTGGATTCCTGATGGCTGCTGTCGGTTCGGCGGTCGGCCTGGGCAACATCTGGGGCTTCCCCAATAAGATGGGTGCATGCGGCGGCTTCACGTTCCTTCTGATCTACCTGGTCCTGGCTGTCTGCTGCGGCTTCATCGTCATGGTGGGCGAGCTGGCTCTGGGCCGTAAGACCGGTCACGGTGCTGTCGGCGCCTACAAGGTGCTCAGCAAGAAGTTCAGCTGGATGGGCTGGCTGGGCATCCTGTCCGCGTTCTTCATCCTGTTCTTCTACTGCGCGCTGGGCGGCTACTGCATCAAGTACACCGTCCTGAACGTGGGCGATCTGTTCAACGCTGGCTTCGGCTCTGCCGGCCGCACCGGTGCCGAGATCTTTACCGACTTCATGGCCAGCCCCACTGAAGCTATCATTTATGGCCTGATTTTCGTGGCTCTGACCATGATCATCGTTATGGGCGGTATCGGCGGCGGTATCGAGAAGGTCTGTTCCGTTGGTATGCCCGCTCTGTTCGTGGCACTGCTGATCTGCATCATCCGTTCCTGCACCCTGCCCGATGCTGTGAACGGCCTGAAGTACATGTTCGTTCCCGGCTGGGCTGTTGCCAACGGTGTTATTGAAAAAGCACCTAGCTTCTTTGAAGTCCTTTCCACCGCCGGTGGTCAGATGTTCTTCTCCCTGTCTCTGGGCATGGGCGCCATGATCACCTACGGCTCCTACCTGCAGAAGAAGGAGAACCTGCAGAAGAACGCCATCCTCATCATCGTCATGGATACGCTGGTGGCTCTGATGGCCGGTCTGTGCGTCATTCCCGGCCGCTTTGCCCTCGACCCCGACGGCACGCTGGGCGGCCCCAAGCTGCTGTTCATCACCATGCAGAACGTGTTCAGCCGCATGGATGCCGTGGGTCCCATCTTCGGCATCCTGTTCTATCTGCTGGTGGTCTTCGCCGCCGTTTCCTCCTCCATCTCCCTGCTGGAGGTCATCGTGGCGCACTTCGTGGATAAGGCCCGCGACGCCGGCAAGGGCGACAAGCGTAAGACCTACACCCTCATCGCTGCGGCCTGCGTGGGTCTGGGCTGCATTCTGGTCTGCGCCGATGCGCTGGGCTCCACGGGCTTTGCGCCAGGTAATCTTCTGGGTATGACGGGCGAATTGCCCACATGGGCTGCCGACTGGCTGGACTTCTGGGATATGCTGTCCGAGGGCATCATGATGCCGCTGGGCGCACTGCTGATGTCCCTGATGATCGGCTGGGAGGTCGGCCCCGAGATGGTCAAGGCGGAGTGCGAGCAGTCCGGCCACGCCATGAGCGGCTACGGCTTCTTCAAGATCTGCGTGAAGTTCATCACCCCGCTGTGCATGATCCTGATCCTGTACGGCCAGATCAAGGAATTCTTCTTCTAAGAAAAGCGCAAAAAAGCGCCGGTGCTTCGCACCGGCGCTTTTTTGCGCTTATTTCAGTGTCACGCTGTTCTGAAGAACGGTGGCGCTGTACACCAGCAGCACGTCCGCTTCCTCCGGGAATGTCACCACCCGCGCCAGCGCGTCCGTGGCCAGATAGCGGATATCCACTGCGTACACGGTGCCGTACCCCTGCGCCAGCAGCGGTATCAGGCTGCTGCCGAAGGAATCCCGGAACACGATCAGCGTCCGGTCATTGCCCGCCGCCGGGTTCTCGATGCGCAGCAGCGCCTTGCTGCCGCTGAGGAACAGGTCATAGGGCGCTTTCTCCGCCGCCGTCAGGTCGTACACGCCGCCGGTGGAATCCGTCTCGTAGTCGTACACCGCGCAGCCATCCAGCAGCGGAGAGGTGATATAGGACAGGACGTCCGCCGCCAGCGGCTCCGCCGTCTTGCCCCAGTAGCTGCCGTGGAATTCGCCCGCCAGCGTGTGCAGCGACTCCTTTGCCGTGTCCGGCAGAGATACGCCCATGGCGTCTGCCAGCGCCTGCGCCACCGGGTGCAGCCGCTCCTGCCGCCAGTGGGGGTCGGTACGGTAATAGTCCTCCAGCGACAGCAGCGGCGCGATGTCGATCTCCTCCACCGGCAGACGCTGCGCCAGATAGTCCGCCGTCTCCTGCGCACCGGCGGGCGTGTAGCCCTCCGGCGGCTCCGTGAACTGCGCCTTATCCGGCACCACCGCCAGATAGCGGCGATAGCCCTCGCCGGTGAAATATGTCTCCAGCAGATGGCCAAGCCGCTTGGCGGCGAAGTCCAGGGACTTTTCGCTCCACGACGCATCTGTGGCGGCGGCATAGCCCCGGTACACATATATCTCCGGCTGCGTATCCTCCTGCACCCGCCGGGTGGGAACAGCGGCAGCGGCTATGACCATAGCCGCTGCCGCCAGCAGAAATACGCCTCGCTCTATCCAGCGGTTCACTGGATGGCCTCGTCGTAGACGGGCTGCACGCCGAAGATGCCGTTCAGGTGGGACAT
>ERZ824978.3720-NODE-3720-length-11021-cov-2.676637_pt1 | contig 11021 bp, 12 predicted proteins | sample MGYA00519860_ERZ824978 | MGnify/ENA primary metagenome ERZ824978 (study PRJEB31778, sample SAMEA3449184) | human gut metagenome | biome: human gut; feature: human-associated habitat; material: faeces | place: United Kingdom | collected 2010/2012 ... | reverse complement strand
GCAGAATGTGCGGCGGCTGTCCCTTTCCGGCCGCGCCCCGGTGAAGGATGGGGCGTTTGAATTGTGATTTCCACTTGTTCATTTACAATGGTTTCTAAGGAGAAGGTTTTATGGGAAAATGGAAAATGGTTGCAAAGCCGATCGTATTCCTGTTGCTGTTTTTGTCGCTGGGGTTCGGTTTTACCCGTTTGTTGACTCCGTACTGGGGAACAACCACAAACCAGTCAGAGACCTTTTATGCTCTTCCTGAGGATTCGATTGATGTTATGACGGTGGGAAGCAGTTCGCTGCTGGTGAGCGTATCTCCGCTTGTCATGTGGGAGTCCCGCGGCATTACCTCCTATTCGCGTTGTACAAGCGTCCAGGCGCCGCTGATCACTTATTTTAACGTGGCGGAGGGGCTGGAGTATCAGACCCCTGAAGTGGTCATCATCGGAACGATGTTCTTATTTGACGAGTATGATGTAGACACCGAAGAAAACGAGGCCAGGCTGCGCGCCACGCTGGATACCCGCAGGCTTTCGAAACAAAAGCTGGAAACAATGCAAGCCATTGTTCAAAAAAGCGATTATCAAACATTTGGCGAGTACCTTTTCCCTTTAATAAGACATCATGCCCAGTGGGCTTCCATCAATGAGAGTTCGTTTGAACGGGAACACCATTACACAAGAGGTTATTTGCCTGTTTATAAGCTGGAGGTATTGGAAGACCAGCGCAATATGACTCCGGTAGACCAGCCGAAGGCAGTCAATGAGGACTCGGCATATTATTATAGAAAAGCGATTGAAGCTTGTTTGGAAAAGGGCTGTGATGTGCTTTTGCTGACCGCGCCGCGGGCGAACTGGACCTATGACCAATATTTGGCCATACAGCAGCTGGCCGACGAGTATGGCGTTGATTATCTGGATTTTAATCTCGACGAAGTATGGGACGCCGCAGGGGTGGATGTGCAGACGGATTTCTACAATAATACGCACATTAACACGTATGGGGCTGTGAAAACGTCACAGTATTTGGCGGATTATTTGACGGAGCACTACCAGATCCCGGACCGCCGGACGGACGAAACGGTGGCGGCTTCCTATAATGCGGACTATGAGCGGTTTCGGACTGAAATGGAAGAGCGCCGTACGAAGCTGTTTCCGGAAGAGTCCTGAGGACAGATGAGGATAGCGTGCAGAATTCTGCGGCTATCCTTTTCTGTTTGCGGGCCCGAACGGGCCTTTGTAGTTCGGCTTTGGGTGTGCGGCTTAAACGGGCCTTTTCTCCTGGCCGCCCTGTGCTTGCTGAAAGAAAATGTTTGATCGGGCCGCTGTTTGTGGTAAGATTATTGCAGGGATTTTCCGGCACATGGAGGAGCGCAGTCCCTGCGAGCGGTTTCCAATAACCATACGGGAAACAGACGATGGAGGTGCTCGGTCATGCGTTTTGAAAAATACACCGGTGCGCGGCGAACATGAATGCGGACGTTCCGGAGTCGGTTTTGGATATTTATGAGCACGACGGTTGACAACCGTATATTGCATGCAGGGTGTTGGATATGGAGACAAAGGAATCTATGAACAAAAAACAGGTTTTGGATATCAATCCCGATCATTTGCTGGATTTCACCTGTGAGCTCGGCATACTGCTGCTGCGCAACGGCGCGGAAATCTACCGGGTTGAGGAATCGGTCCAGCGCGTTTTGGAGATCTATGGGATGTCCGGGATTAACGTGTTTGCAATTCCCTCGCTGATTTTAATCAATTTTTCAGCCGACGGACACAACTATTCCAAATCGGTCCGGGTCCGGGGCACGATCAATAATATGGAGCGTTTGAACCGCTTGAACGCTCTGTGCCGGGACATATGCGGCGGCGTCCTTGATTTTGGGCAGGCAACGCGTGAACTGCACGAGATTGAGCATTGCCCTCTGTATCCGCGCTGGGCCAGTTACCTGGCCTACGGCGCGGCCGCGTTTTTCTTCACGCTCTTTTGGGGCGGCACGGCATGGGATGCGGCTGCCGCATTGGTTGCGGGGCTGACGGCGAAGCTGGCTGTGAACGTAGCGGCAAAGTGCAGGACAAACCTTTTCTTTTCCAATGTCGTCGCCGGGTGTTTTCTGGCTGTGGTACCGATTTTGTGCCACACGTTCTACCCTGCGTATTTCCAGTTTGATAAAATTATTATCGGAACGATCATGCTGCTGGTGCCTGGGGTCGCAATCGCAAACGTCATACGCGACGTATTGGCCGGCGATACGCTGACCGCGCTTACAAAGTTCACTGAAGTGCTGATTATCGGCCTTGGAATTGCAATTGGAATTGCGATACCCATGTCGCTGCTGAAAGCGCTTTTCGCTGCGATCGGATAAGGAGGAATATGGAATGGCCGATTATCTGCCCTGCGTTTATGCGTTTCTGACTTGCGCGGCTTTTTCCGTTATGCTGGAAGTAAAGCAACTGAAAATGATTGTTTCCTGCGCGCTGACCGGTTTTATCGGCTGGTTTGTTTATCTGGTGTTCAGGTTTGCGGGGGAAGGCACCTGGGCCGTTACGATTCGTTTTTTTATTGCCACAATCGTAGTCGCTGTTTGTGCGGAGATCTTTGCGCGCATTCACAAGACCCCGGCGACCCTTTTTCTGATTATCGGAATTATTCCCATGGTCCCCGGCGGCGGCGTCTATTACACGATGGAGGCCCTTTTGGACGGGGATATGACGGCGTTTGTTTCGCAGGGCATAAAGACTGCGGCGAGCGCGGGGGCGATTGCCGTCGGCTGTTCCCTGGTCTCATCCGTTGTGCGGATCATTCGCCGCCGGTAGGCTGCGCAGACCGGAGGCCTGCGTCTATTGCCGCCCGTCCCGAAACGATGAATGAGCTGCGCCGCCGGCGTTTCAACAGGCGGAAGCGCGCGGTTTGCATAAAAAAGCAGGGGGAGCGCTCCCCCTGCTTTTTTACGCCTGCATATTTCCGGGCGGAAACTTGCCCTGCCCTGACCGGCGTTTGCAAGGTCATCCCCCGGGAGGAGCTGTTCGGCCTGACGGGCATCGCCTTCAACCAGTTCAACACCCTCTTCCAGCTCTACGCCATGAAGAAGGCCGGCGACCCCGCGCTGGAGATGGCCGACCGCGTTGCCGGAGGGAGTTTCGACGAGCCTGCCGCCGCTGTAATGGACCCGGGTGACGAGCCGCAGTTCGGTGGGGCCGTCGAAGCGGACGGGGACGGTGACGCTGGCGGCGGCGCCGTCCAGCGCAGCCTCGCCGGAGGCGTCCGCGATCTCGCTTGCGGGCAGGGACAGCGACAGGGTGAACGCGCTCTGTTCCAGGCCCTGTTCCCAGAATTCCCGGAAGCTTTGAGGCTGCCCGTCCAGGTTGGCGGTGGCCAGAATTTTATCCGCGTCCAGCGTGACCTCCATGGCGTACCCCTGTTCGCTCTTACCGCCGGTATGGTTCATGGAAACGGTGGTGAAAGGGGTGAGGGATTCGTCTGTCAGCATTTCTTTGAGCTGCGCGAATGCTTCCTCGTGGCTGTCCGCCGGGCGGGTCAGCGTCATCCGCACCTGCGCAAGATCGGTTTCCCCGTCCAGGTTCTCCTGCACGTCATAGCCGAGTTCACTGCGGTAATAGGAGGCCAGAAGCCGCAGCCCGGCGCGTATTTCCTGCGCCCTGTCCGCGTCCGTCCCGGACAGGTCTGCCTGCATATCGATGCGGATATAGGCGCGGCAGTCTTCGGTTACGCCGCAGGCGAGGTCCGCCTGCACGCATCCGGCCGCCGTCAGCAGGCACAGGACAACGGTCAGCGCAAGCACCAGTCTTTTTTTCATGGTCAGACTCCCTCCTGAAACGTATAATCAAACGGTTCGGATTTGTACATCGAGCCGTCCGGCAGTACGGCGGTCACCACAAACGTGCGCGTCCCCTCGTTGAGTCCGTCGTCGCAGTATGTCACGCTGCTGCCGCGGTCCAGCACTACATTGCCGATATAGGCGCGCGCTGGGTCGCCCGGATACACGGTTTTGATGGGCACAATCGTGTTCGCGTAGTCGTCTGCGTCATAAGTCACCAGGGTGTAGATTGCATCGTCCCCGTAGGCCTTGTTCCAAGTGAGCGTGTGGCTGGTAAAGGTTTTGTACCCGCCGACAAGATCGTAGCCGACGGAATAGCGCTGTATCTCAATTTCCATATCCCGTGTTGGACCGGTCTGCGGCGGCTGCCGGCCGATAAAGCTGTAAAAGTATTCGGCCAGCCCCTCCTGCTCATAGGGCATGGGAAGCATGAGATTCTCCTGTACGATACAGTTGCGCAGCACTTCCTCCTCGCCGGTGATATCGTAGAGGCTGTCCTGTACGTCGCAGTAGTTCCCGACCGCCCGCGAATTCGGCGAGCCCATTAGCACGACGTAGTCCTCCGCTGCGATTTCAAACAGGAAACGGTGGTGGTTTTCGTTGTAGAAATCGTCGTTTTGGGAGAATACCTCCACGGTTTCCGGATCCAGACCGCGCAGCCTGAAGTATTCGCTGTCCAGGTACTGTTGTTCCCGTGTGAAGCCGGGAAACATGTGGTAAAACGTATAATGGTGCCCGTATTCATGGCTGAGGCTGTCCGCCATGGATTCGGCCGTCGTGTTCCGGTCTCCTCCGTAGAGGGAGATAACGCCCGTGTCGCGCTGGAAGCTGATCTCAAAATCCGGGGGCAGGGCGGGGAAGCGCAAGCGGAAGGCGTCCCGCTCCGACGTCTGCTCGTGGGTGGCGAGCGCGTCGTCGTCCTCCTGCGGGTAGACAATGACCTTGGACAGGGAATAGAGTTCCTCGCCGTGTTGGTTCAGCAGCAGCTCTTCATAGAGCCGTTCGAGGCCGGTTTCGTCCCACGCGGCGGATTGGCTGACAAATTCTATGCCCTCCGGGCTTGTGTAGACATACAGCGCGCCCTCTTCCGACCCGGTCGGCGCGGGCCGGGAGAACGCGTCCAGGGCCGCCTGGTTTGTGAAAGGCGTGCCGCTGCAAAAACGCGTCTACCGCCGCCATGTCGGCCTCCAGCGTTCGGATGCGCTGCGCAATGACCGGCAGCAAAAATGCGCAGACGGCGCATAAAAGGGCGCAGATTCCCGCTGCCAGGTACAGACAGCGGCGGTTGTTTTTCATCATAGACGGCCTCCGGTGATATTTGTATCTTTCATTGTACTGTCCCCGCGCCGATTGGTCAAGGGCCCGGAAGGCAAAAAAGCAGTGGCATGGGGCGCGCCGCCGCCCAATTCCGGCGGCGCCGGCCGTTTGGTCGCGCGCTTGCCGGCCGCAAAACTTCGGATGAAGAAAAACCGTCCGCGGCTTTGCCGTGAATTTTCCATGAAGTTATTGACAGCAAGAAATAGCAATGTTAAAATTGTGATAGATTTGGAAAACCACTCAAAAAGGTTGGTGTTTTGCCGTGGGTGCCATTACGGAGGAGCGAAGAAGCCAGCTCGCCCGTATTCTTGTTACAGAGGGAAGCGTCAAGGTCGGCGTGCTTGCCGAACGCTTTGGCGTTTCCACCGAAACCATCCGCAAGGACCTTATCTTCCTGGAGAAGGAGGGGCTTGCAAAAAAGAGCCACGGCGGCGCCGTGTCGTCCGGCGCGCTGTTTGAGCGCCCGCTCTCGGCGCGGTCCACGGGGATGCCCATGGAACACGTGGCGGAGAAGGCGAAAATTGCCCGCGCCGCGGTGGAGCTCATTCCGGTCGGCGGCGTGGTGATCCTGGACGCGGGCAGCACGACTTATCAGGTGGCAAAGCTGCTCACGCTGCACAAAGGGCTGACCATTCTCACAAATTCCGCCAGTATTGCGCACGTTCTGTCCGGCTCGCCCAACACCGTGTTTTCGCTCGGCGGCGAGATGCGCGGCACGAGCATGGCCTTTGTCGGGCCGTGGACGCTGCATGCGCTCGAATCGGTGCGGGCGGACGTCGCCTTTATCGGTACGGACGGATTCTGCGGGCGCACCGGCCCCACCTGCGCGGCCTATGCGGAGGCGGAGGTGAAACGCGCCATGGTGCGCGCCAGCCGTGCGGCCGCCGTCGTCTGCGACAGCAGCAAGTTCTCGGCGGACGGCATGTTCCAGATCTGCGGCTGGGACGAGATACGCTTTATCATTACAGACAGCACGCCGCCCGCGCCGGTGTGGGAAGCGCTGGGCGAGCGCACGGAGCTGGTCATCGCGGAGTAAGCGCATATAGCGGCATAAAAGCCGTTACATAGAATTATTCTTGAAAGGAAAGGCGAATATGGAACTGCAACTGGCATTGGATTTTATCAGCATTGAGGATTCAATCGAACTGCTCAAAGAAGTGGGCGACAGCATCGACATCGTCGAAATCGGCACACCGTTTATCGTGAAAGACGGTATGCGCGCTGTGCGCGAGGTGCGCCGGGCTTTCCCGGACCTCAAAATTCTCGCCGATCTCAAAATCATGGACGCGGGCAAGGAGGAGACCGCCTGCGCCGTGGAAGCCGGCGCTGATATTGTGACGGTGCTCGGCGCTTCCAACGACACGACCATCCGCGTATCCGCCGAGGCGGCGCACAAGGCCGGCAAAAAGATCATGGTGGACATGATCGACGTGCCGGACGTGGAGGCGCGCGCCGCCGCCATCGATCAGCTCGGCGTGGATTACATATGCGTACACACGGCTTTTGACGTGCAGAGCACAGGCCTCAACCCGCTTGAGGAACTGCAGAAGGTAAACCGTGTGATTAAAAACGCGCGCAGCGCGGTCGCAGGCGGCATCAAGCTCGCAACCATTGAGGGGATCGCCGCGGAAAAGCCGGCCATTCTCATCGTCGGCGGCGGTATCACCGGCCAGGCCGACAAGCGCGCCACCGCCCTTGCCATGAAGAAAATCATGAATCAATACGACTGAGGAGGAAATGAATATGAACACCACGGAATATTCCAAGGAAGTCCTGGCGGAGCTGAACCGCACCCTTGCCAATGTCTCGGCTGAAGAGGGAGAAAAGCTCGCCCAGCTCATACTGCACGCGGGCAAGATTCTCGTGGCCGGCGCGGGCCGTTCCGGCTTCGCGGTCAAGGCGTTCGCCATGCGCCTGATGCACATGGGCTTTGACGCCTATGTCGTCAATGAAACGGTCACGCCCAATATTGAACCGGGCGACGTGCTCCTTGTCGGATCCGGCTCGGGGGAGACGGGCAGCCTGGTCGGCATGGCGCAGAAGGCGAAGAAGATCGGCGCGGACCTCGCGCTCGTCACGATTTTCCCGGATTCCTCCATCGGCAAGATTGCCGACGCCGTCGTGCGCATTCCGGCTCCCACGCCGAAAGTTGCGACCGACACCGGCTTCAAATCCATTCAGCCTATGGGCTCGCTATTTGAGCAGAGCCTGCTGCTGTTCCTGGATTCCGTCATTCTGCGGCTGATGGAGCTGCAGGGCAACGATTCCGACACCATGTTCACCCGCCATGCGAACCTCGAATAGGGGAAAGGGAGTAGAAGAATGAAAGCTGCTGTGTTTTACGGCCCGCAGGACATGCGCGTGGAGGAGCGGCCCGTTCCGAAATGCCCCGAGGGCGGCGCGCTTGTCAAGGTGCACGGTTCCCTCATCTGCGGCACGGATACGAAAATATACAACAACGGGCACCCGCGAGTCGTCCCGCCCCAGACCATCGGGCACGAGGCCTGCGGCACCGTGGTTGAAATAGACGACCCCGCCTACGGCGTGAAGGTCGGAGACCGCGTCACGTTCCAGACCTCTATTTTCTGCGGCAAGTGCGAAATGTGCCAGAAGGGGATTTACAACCTCTGCGAGGACATCCACGCCATTAGCTGGGACTATGCCGGCACCTTTGCCGAGTATGTCGCCATCCCCAGGGCGGCGCTCAATCTGGGCAACCTCGTCAAGGCTCCCGCCAACCTCAAAGACGAGCAGGTCGCGCTTGCCGAGCCGCTGGCCTGCGTTATCAACGGGCAGGAGTTCCTGCACATCATGCCGGGCGAGACCGTGCTCGTCATCGGCGCGGGCCCGATCGGCATCCTGCAGGCTGAACTTGCGCGCATGCAGGGCGCCAGGGTCATTGTCGCCGAGTTCTCGGAAAACCGCCTGATGATGGCGAAAAAGTTCCACTATGAGTTCTACATCCACACGGCAAAAGAGGACCTCGTCGCCGAGACGAAAAAGCTGACCGGCGGCAAGGGCGCGGACGTCACCATCGTCACAGCGCCGGTGCGCTCCGTACAGGAGCAGGCGCTTGAGACGCTCGCCCTGCGCGGCCGGCTCTCCCTGTTCGGCTCGCTGCCCTCCGGCAAGTCCGAAATCACCATTGACAGTCGGACCATCCACTACAAGGAGATATCCGTCTACGGCGCGGCTTCGTCCACTGCCTATCAGATCCGAAAGGCGCTCGATATCCTGTCCGTCGGCAACATCCGCACGGATATGATTGTAACGCATACCGTGCCCCTGGACCGGATCCTCTACGGTTTGCAGCTTGCCATGTCCGGGGAGGCGCTTAAGGTCTATATCAAAAACGAAGGAGTATGATACCATGGCGAAAAAGGCTGTACTGATCGGCGCGGGCCAGATCGGCCGCGGATTTATCGGCCAGGTGCTGTGCGAAGCCGGCTATGCGCTGACCTTTGTGGACGCGTCGCAGGCGCTTGTGGACGATATAAACCGCTATCGTCAGTATAAGGTAATCGTGATGGGCGCAGGCGAACAGGAGTATGTGATCGACAATATCAGCGCCTGTCTGCCCGACACTGAGCAGGCGGTCGCCGCACTGTGCGAAGCCTCGCTTGTGACAACGGCGGTCGGCCCGACTGCGCTTGCGAAGACGGCGACGACCATCGCGGCGGGTATTGTCCGCCGCATGGAGCGCGGCAGCACCGAGCCGATGACTGTGATCGCCTGTGAAAATATGGAGTTCGGTTCTTCGCAGCTCTTTGAGAGCGTGAAGGAACACCTGAGCGCGGAACAGCTCGACTACTGCGCGCAGTATGTCGGGTTCCCGGACGCGGAAGTGTCCCGCATGGTCATGCCCATTGAGGATGAGAACCCGCTGACCGTCAAGGTGGAGCAGTACAAGGAATGGGTGGTGGACAGCGCGAAGGTTAAGGGCGATCTGTTCGGAATCCGGGGCATTGAGCTTTCCGACAATCCGACCGCCTTTATTAAACGCAAAATGTTTACCCTCACCGGCCATGCCATGCTCGGCTACCTTGGCTACCGCAAGGGGCTGCGCTATATCTATGAGGCGGCGTATGACGACGAGATCTTTCACACCGTGTTCCAGGCGCTCACCGAATGCGGCAAGGGCTGGTGCGGCGAATACAACATGCCTGCGGAGAATTTTGACGAGTATATCTGCATTATGATGCGCCGCTTTGCCGATACGCGCATGGTTGACCCGTGCGTGCGTCCCTGCCGTCAGCCGATGCGCAAGCTGTCCCAGGGCGAACGCTTTATCGAGCCGGCCCTGACCGCGCTCAAGCACGGCATAGAGCCCGCCGGAATTGTCGCGGGAATACGCGCTGTGCTGGATTATGATTACGCTGAGGACGAACAGGCGGTCGAACTGCAGCGGCGCATTGCCGCGGACGGGCTGCCGGCTGTGCTCGAACAGGTCTGCGGCCTGCAGCCCGGCGAACGGCTGACGCAGATGATCCTGAACGCGTAAGCGGGAGGAGAAAGCGATGCGGAAAAAGGTAGTATCGGCAGGGCTTGTGTGTCTGGACGTAACCCCCGTATTCCCGCCGACCGGGAAGACGGCGGGCGATATTTTCGTGCCGGGACGGCTAGTCGAAGTCGGCGATGTGGAGCTTGCAACGGGCGGATCGGTGGCAAATACCGGCCTTGCCCTGCGCAAGTACGGCCTGGATGTGACGCTGATGGGCATGGTGGGCCGCGACCCGTTCGGCCGCATCGTCGTCGACATCCTTGAGAAGAGCGGGAACGCCGACGGCGTGATCGTGACGGATAAATGCAGCACGACATACAGCATCGTGCTGGCCCCTCCTGGCGTCGACCGCATTTTTCTGCACTTCCCGGGCTCGGACGACGTGTTCAGCTATGACGATGTGGAATATGAAAAGGTGCGCGGCGCGGACCTTTTCCATTTCGGGTACGCGTCGCTCATGCGCAGACTGTACGAAAACGGCGGCGACGGGCTGATCCGCATGTTCCGCCGGGTCAAGGAGCTGGGGGTGATGACCTCGCTCGACATGGCGGCGATCGACCCGCATTCCGATGCGGCGAAGGCCGACTGGCGCGCCATCCTTGAAAAGCTGATGCCGTATGTGGACTTCTTTGTCCCCAGCGTTGAAGAGCTGTGTTTCATGCTCGACCGGGACCGGCATGCCGAATGGCTGCGCCGGGCGGGCGGGGAGGACGTGACCAGATTCCTCTCCGCAGAGCGGGATGTGAAGCCGCTGGCGGAACAACTGATCGCCTGGGGCGGCAAGGCCGTATTCATCAAGTGCGGCCGGCCGGGCCTGTATCTGCACACCGCGCCCGCCGCACGCATGGCGCAGCTCGGCGAGCATTTCCGCATGAATCATTTGCATTTTTTCAAATATAATAGCTTTTGACTGTTTCAAATATTCCTCATAAGTACAAACCATAATAAACCCCACCTTTCCTTTTTAGAAGTATAGCTTACGGCATATTTGGCAGGAAGTCCAGCGGATTCTTAATTAATATTTCGGCAAAATCAGCCGCTTTTCTACCACCTCAGCCACCAACTGCAAGGTGTTCTGGTAGCCCGTTTTCTGCAATATATTCTTGATGTGGTACTTGACGGTGTTTGGCGTAATATCCAGATCTGCCGCAATCTCTTCGTATTTTCTGCCTTGCGCCAGCTCCCGAATAATATCAAATTCCCGACTGGTAAACTCAGCGCTGTTGCTGTATCCAATGCGAATCACCGGCGTATCCTCGGGATAAACATATTCACCATTCATCACCCGGTCGCAAACCTCCATCAAGGCAGTGCTGCCATATTCCTTGTACCAAAAGCCGTTACAGCCACAAGCTTTTGCTTTTTGAATAAAGGAAT
>ERZ824978.3716-NODE-3716-length-11026-cov-94.924619_pt1 | contig 11026 bp, 11 predicted proteins | sample MGYA00519860_ERZ824978 | MGnify/ENA primary metagenome ERZ824978 (study PRJEB31778, sample SAMEA3449184) | human gut metagenome | biome: human gut; feature: human-associated habitat; material: faeces | place: United Kingdom | collected 2010/2012 ... | reverse complement strand
CTTCCAAAAGAAATCTATCCTCATAAATCTGACACAAAATTTAGTTCAACTTATTATTTAACGTTTACTAAAAAAACGGCAGGCAATCTCAGATTGTCTTTCAGGGCGGAAGAACCAATTATGTTACCGTGCCGATACCCTACTTTTTCAGGGCGCCTGTGTAAGTGACCGGATAGTCTCCGAAATTGAGGCCAAGGATGAGACCGGTGGCGGTCAAAGTGCCGGACAGGGCTGTCACAGTGTACTTCGGGAACGGGACAGTGCCTCCGGAAAGAGGGACGATTCCGTCACCGGAGAACACGACCGTGCCGTTTTTCTCAGAATAGGCGACATCAGGAATTGTCACGTCAAGAGTGATGGGCATCTGAGGGACGAACTTGACTTTATGGAACAAGATCTTCATGGTTCTGGTGTCCTCGTCCAAAAGGCAATCCACTGTCACGTTCTCCGAGACATTGTCAGATCCGCCGGACGTGACGGTCATAGTGCCTGAATATTCATATTCATTGGCGACAAGAGGTTCCTCGTTCGATCCGTTCCCTTTGGAGCAGGACTGGGGCAGCAACATTGCCGCAGCCAGTAAAAGCATTGCGATTCTTTTCATAAAATACTACTAATTAAAGATTTATTGACATTCCTATCGTCAGTCTGCGAGGCTTCCCCATCTGAAAGAACGAGTTGCCGACAGACTTGAAGTAAAACACTGAATATTCCGCCCCGGTAAGGTTCTGCCCTCTGAGCCAGAACTCCACCTTCGGAGTCGAGAGGCGGATGTCGGCTCCTATCAATGAATATGGCGACTGCCAGACATCCCCGGACTCGTTCCAATTCGTTCTTCCGTAATGATTCAGATCAGCGTTCAACGACACGGAACGAAGATAGCGTCCATTGAGCGCTAACTTGTACCCAGCCCTTAAATTAAGGGTTCCGTTCGGAGAATAGGGTATCCGTTTGCCGGACCAATCGTTGCGTCCGTCGTCATATTCAATGAAACGGGCATCCATCAGACTTCCGGAGATTGTCAGCGAGATCCCTTTCCAGATCCAGCACGTCTCGATCTCCACTCCGATGCTCCGGGATTTCCCGGCATTCGTCATTATACGGCCTGTGCCTTTCTCGTAGGGGAACACGGTCATCTGCTGATTCCGGCAATCGATGCGGTAAGCGGTGAGAGAAGATTCAAGAATATGCCCGGCTGACCTCATCCGGTATTTCCCGCCTACCTCATAGTCAAGACAACTCTCCGGCTTGTATGTCAGTCCATCGGTTGACAGATCTCCTTGACCGTCAAGATGCACGCCGAGCGACTCCATCATTCCAAGCATCATTTTCCGCTGGAGGACATCCGAGAAGATCTGCGTGTTAAAGCCTCCGCCCCGATAGCCCTTTGACACGGTGGCAGAGAATGTCAACCCGGTTCCCAGGGTTTTCATCCTCTCGGTAGCGGCATCGTAAATCGCTGAGATCTTGGGTTGTAGCTGGACACAGTCAACCAACTCGTTTCCTTCGAGGGAAGTGCTGAAAGGAATGTGGTCAGGCATCACAGGAGCAAGGATGAAATGGATGTTGGAATTGGAATCATAGCGCATCCTTCCGCCCTCATAGTCAAGCCTGAGTCCTGCCGTGAGCATCAACCTGCCAAAGGTGAGAACGGACTCGTGATAGACGGCCAGATTGCCTGACAGAATGTCAAAATCGCTCGAGATCCGAAATCTGTCCTCAAGGATGTCCAGTCTTCCAAAATCCGCAGGGATTCCGGAGTTGGCGTTGTCAAGGATCAAGGACTTTATCCCGTCCTCAAGAAAATCCACGGGGGCGCTCATCCTGTTGAACTTGGCCATAAGGAAGACACCCGTCTGGCTGTCCCACCAGTCAGGATGGACCGAGGGCTTCAGGATTAACTCCTGAGTAGCCGCGAACTGCCTCTGGGTCTGATTGAGGGTGAATATGGACTCCGGAGTGAAGTCCTGATCCATATTCATTGAATCGAAAAGCATCTGAATGCTTGTGACAGAGCTTAGTTTCCAGCTTCCAAGATCTGCTTTAAGGCGAAGTCCATCCATCACGGTCAGCCTTTTGTAGCCGCTCTTGTCATTATAGTCAACAGGCAGCAGCCGTTTCTCATCCGGAAGCCACAACCTGTAGGGGTAGCCGATCTGGTCCGTGAAGGAGATGGTCATTATGTTGTCATAAGCGGCTCGCCCAACCTTTCCGACGTGGACCACACGGAGTGAGGCTGCATCCGACAGGCCGCAATGGGAGTTGTCATACTCATTGACATAGAATCCGTTGCTATGGGAGCATGTCGCAGCCAGGCCGAGTTTTCCCTTGTAGAACGAGACTTTTGCAGACATCGTGGCTGCGCCGCCATATTCAATGCTTGCCCTTGTCCCTTGATAGACAGTGGGAGACAATGTCTCGACCGATAGCACACCAAGCATGGAGTTGCGGCCGTAGAGCGTGCCTTGCGGGCCGCGCAGGAATTCAAGGCTGCGGATGTCCGCGAACGAGAAATCGTAGCAGTTCTTGTCCAGAAGCGGCACATCATCGACATAGAGTCCGATGACAGGATTGTCCATCCGGGAACCAAGTCCTCTGACGTAAATGGTTGAAGTCATTGATGTTCCGTAATCGGGAATATTCAGTCCCGGCACAACCGCAGACAGGTTCTTCGGGGATGCTATTCCGCGTTCCTCGATTTTTTTCATCAAGAAAGTGGAGACTCCGGGAATGTCTGAGATGAAGTCTTCGCGCTTCACGGAAGATGTCACAACCGAGCCGGAGATTGTGTCTTTGACCTCTGCCACGGGGGCGGAGGCTATCAGGAAAGATGTCAATAAGGATGCAAGCATATCGGACAAATTCGGGCGCAAAGATAGTCCAGACGCTTCCTGCGGACTTATGATAATCAGATTTCGGCTTGGACTTTTTATACAATCAAGTTAAATGTTTTCCGATGCCGATAGGTCATGGCGGCCTATGCGCTTCGCGCTCCCTATCCGGGTGAATGGCCGCCATGACCCGCCAGCTCCGGAACGCCACGTAATTATTTAAGGAGCACCTACATGCTTCTGAAGTCAGTCGGAGACATCCCGACCAGTTTCCGAAAGAAGCGGGAGAAATAGGCGGGATCCTCAAAGCCAAGTCTGTAGGAGACCTCGCTGACAGGGATGGACGGATCGTGCAGAAGGGTTCTTGCCAAAGACAACCTTGCATTATCCACCCACTCCCCCGCGCTTCTTCCGGTCTCCGACTTCACGGTGCGGTTCAGATGGCTTGGAGTCACACTTAGCTCGGCTGCATATTCAGATACTTTCCCGAAAGGGTGAGAGGGGTCGAAGACTTTGCCGAGATAGGCGGCGCTGAGTCTGGACGAAGCCGAGCCGGTGCTGCGAGGGACAGCATTATCGAATTGGCACAGAATGACTTCCAGCAGACTTTGAACCGTAGGTAGGTCTTCGGCAAATCTGGTCAAGCGGATCATCAACTCGTCAAAGAAGACCTTGTCTTCCATCGGAACCGTCATCACGCTCGGAGCACCAAGTCTCAGGATTCTGTGACCAGTGTTGCGCAACAGTGTCTGCGAAAACGCACCCATATACCCGACCGAATCCTTGAAATGCTTCACTGAATATGCCTCCCCTGGCTGAATCAGAGCGCAGTCCTGCCCCCGCAGCAGATAAGGCTTTCCGTCAACATCAGTAAGAACCTCTCCTGAAATAAGATAGATGAATGACCAGTCATCCCTGACCATCCTAGGCATCGGCATTGCCGTCACATGTCCCGCCGCATTGAGCGGACGTATCACAAACTGTCTCATTCAAGCGCAAAGATACGGCAAATGTTTAAGAAGCAGTCTATTTTGAAGGTTTTTTCTTCACTTTATCTTCTTCACTTTATCTTCTTCATTTTATCTTCTTCACTTTATCTTCTTCACTTTCATCAACTGCCATGCGCCACAAGCACACACCTTCTTCAAACTGACATCTACTCTCGATAATATTGTCAAATCTTTACCAAGTTATTAGAATTTGCTTGGATTTGTTTGAAATGCTCTTTGAGGTGAAAAAATATTCATTTCCTTCCCGTTCCCTCAGTCAGACTGCATCGCTATCCTCCTTGGAAGAAACAGTCGAACATAAAGTACTTCTCTCTCAACCCATCAAACTTGTTTTTACAGGTTAGGCGAGCCGGTAACAGTCACCTGATTTTTTTGCACTTTGTTGAAACAAATCCGGAATATTCATCGTATATTTGCCACAAATCGCTTGGGGATGTTCTGGTTTTGACAGCAATGATTCTGAGCGGTAAGCACGTCGGGCTCCCGGAGGGCCGGCCCGCAAAACTGGATCTCCAAAAATTTAGTTGCTGATAACAACTACGCACTCGCTGCCTAATCGACCAAGTCGCATTAGCTTAATCCGAGCCGCCTAGGATGCGGTTCCGACGAGTATCCCGCGGACTTTACGCCTTCTCTGTTCCGAGTTCGGGGTATCATTCAAGAAGGACGCACCGGAGGACTCCTTTAAATCCGGCCAAGCCTCAAAGGATAAGCTTCGGTTAGCCCGTCTTCCGGCAGGCCGCGGCCGACAACCAAAGGACGACTAAACGTGTAGAAAGCCTCTTGGTGCGTTGTTTGGACGGCGGTTCGACTCCGCCCATCTCCACTAAACACTAACCAAACATCAATTGACCATTTTTTACGAACAAATTTACCGAACAAGCAAGTTTGTTCGTATTTTTGTGCCTCTCCCCTCCAGACTGTCTTAAAAATCCCGGCGAGAACTGAAAAGTCTGTACCCCTATACAGGGGCGACAACGAATTTTCAATCCTCGGAGGTGGTAATTATACTTTTAAGACAGTCTCCCTCCCCACCGACTGTCTGAAAAGTCCCGGCGAGAGCTGAAAATATGCCCCTACAGGGGGTTCTCAATCCTCACAAGGGGTAGTTTTACTTTTAAGACAGTCTCTCCCGACTGTTTCAAGTTCCTAAGTAAGCGTTAAAGAATAAATTGGTAAAGACTAGGCAGTATTTTCGAGAATAGATGTCATGGGGGAAAAAGAATTGCGCCGATGGCACATGACCCGATGAGAAATCCAGACCGAAAAGACAACCAAAGACTACCAAGTTTTTTAAGGATTACGAAAAACCTACTTTCAGGCTTGATCCCTTGATGGGACGGACCGACAGATTTGCGGTCGGACATGTCCGTACAGGCTTCCGGCTGCAATTCTGTCGTGGAACAAGGCGTTTTACGGCAAATGTGGCGACAGAATTGCAGCAGAACTCCGAGATAAACCCTTTGTAGACATCTCAACAATGAAATTCCGTCATCTACGCGGGCTTTCCGCAGAAGACCCTGAATAACGCCTCCTACATTCTCTCGTGCACAAACAGGCTTGAAATCCACGGGAAAGGCGCCCGCGGAAGAACTGGCGGGACGATGAGGGCGGGAATCTGCGGGAAAGGCGCTCGCGGAGGAGCTGGCGGGACGATGGGGGCGGGAATCTGCGGGAAAGGCGCCCGCGGAGACACAAGCGGAACGACGAGGGCGGGAATCTTCGGGAAAGGCGCTCGCGAAGACACAAGCGGAACGATGAGGGCGGGAATCTTCGGGAAAGGCGCTCGCGGAGGAAAGGGCGGGACGATGAGGGCGGGAATCTTCGGGAAAGGCGCCCGCGGAGGAGCTGGCGGGACGTTGGGAGCGGGAATCTTCGGGAAAGGCGCCCGCGGAGGAGCTGGCGGGACGATGGGGGCGGGAATCTGCGGGAAAGATGCCCGCGGAGACACAAGCGGAACGATGAGGGCGGGAATCTGCGGGAAAGGCGCTCGCGGAGACACAAGCGGAACGATGAGGGCGGGAATCTGCGGGAAAGGCGCCCGCGGAGGAGAGGGCGCGCAATTCCAGTTTTTCTTTGACAATGTCCCTGTTGCTCTAAAGGTCAACAAACGGTTTATTTTATGATTGGCAAACAGCATCTTGAAATAAATTCATTATCTTGCGTAAAATTCTTCAAAGACAATGACTGACAAAAAAAGGAAGAACTCAGGAAAGCGATCTGCGCTAGCTATCCTGGGGTGTCGGAGGCGGAAATCTCGTTCATGATTTCGTTCTTCGACATGATGCAGGCTAAGGCTAATGGCTTTTCATCAGCGAAGGGCGGCGGAAAGACCGAAGCGAAGGGCAACGGAAAGACCGCAGCGAAGGGCAACGGAAAGACCACGGACGAGGGCGGGATAAAGACCAAGGCCAACCGGCTTGTGGACTCCGGCAGGTCGTCCAAGACTTACTCTACATCTCAATCGAGCAGTGTCCGGTCAAGGTGTTCAGGCGGCTTAGGGTGCCGTCAAACCTCTGACTGGGGAATTTGTCCGAGATGCTCATCCCAGCGGTTGGCTGGGCGGGATATCATCTTTCCCAGTACACCCAAGGCAATGTGGATTACACATCGAAAAGCAACATCGACGAGAATGAAAGGCTCGGTTTTGACTTCAACCACAGACAGATCGACGAGATGAGCGTCACTGTCGAGGACGTTCTGCCACTGAAAGGCAGCAAGATCATTTGGGAATATGACTTCGGGGATAGCTGGATCCATAACATCAAAGTCACATCGATCAGCGACGAACCGTGCGCGGCCGAGGATATTCAAGTGACATCGGGCAAGGGAGCCTGTCCTCCTGAGGATGTCGGAGGTGTGTGGGGCTATGCGCGGATGCTTGATGTCCTGTCCGGCAAAGTCGATGACCCGGAAGAGAAGGCTTCCTTCGAAGAGTGGCTCGGGCTGGAGAAAGGCGAGCGATTCGATCCTGATGAGTTTGATCCAAGCATAGCCAACGAGGACATCGAGGATCTTGTCAAATTGTTCGAGGAAGGCAAAGACGACTTTTAGGAATATAGAAATTATAGAAATTCAGGAATATGTTGGAGATTGGAACAAAGGCGCCGGAGTTCGTGGGTACGGACGAGAATGGCAAAGAGGTCAGCCTCAATGACTTCAAGGGACATAAACTTGTACTTTACTTCTATCCTAAGGACAGCACTCCGGGCTGCACGGCGGAGGCGTGCGACCTGCGGGACAACTACCACCGCTATCTGTCGCTTGGCTATCAGGTACTCGGGGTCAGCAAGGACTCTCCGGCTTCCCACCGGAAGTTCATCGAGAAATATTCACTCCCCTTCCATCTGATCAGCGATCCGGACTGCGTCATCCTGAAGGCCTACGAGGCCTGGGGACTCAAGAAACTCTACGGCAAGGAGTCGTGGGGAACCCTGAGGACGACCTACGTGATAGACGGCGATGGAATCATCACCGACGCCATCGGCAAGGTCAACACCAAAGACCACACCTCCCAGATTCTCGGAGAAGAATAGGTGTTTCCCCTACCGCAACAGTTCTGCATGTAAAGACACGCCAACATGCTTCTGGCTGAAATTCTGCCCAGAAAATGGGCACTTGACAGCAAAAGGGCGGAAAGAATTGCATCCGACGCTCGCAAAGACCCCCTCGCATGCGGCCATATGGTGATATTCTGTCGTCCGCCGCAAGGCTTTCAACGGAGATCTGCCGGCGATCAGGCACGATTCATGTGGACTAAGAGCGGCTGGGGATCAGACGGACGCCGTTGACGATAAGCCCGAAGACGGCGAAGTCATTTCCACGGACAAACACTTTTTCCCGAAAGCGAAGCAGCCAATGCCGTCACATCCAGCGAGGCTGGACGCGGCGGCCCGGGAGAAGGACGGCATACAGCAATATTCAGGAATATGCGAATTAAATCACTCATAGTCATCATCTTGTCGCTTTACGCCATTTCATTGGAAGCGCAGGACATGAAAGCGACGAAAAGTAACCTGACCGTCAGGGAATGGAACATTGACGCAGGATCCAACCAGAAAGTACTCGACCATCTGACGATCTACAACGAGAACGGCAAGAAGATTGAGGAGGCTGAATATGACCGCAAAGGGCAGAAGTGGCGCAAGCGGTATGAATATTCCAGGGACGGAAGGTTGGAACGCGTGCTGACCTACAATTCCGCGAACAGACTCGACAACATCCGGAAATTCGAATTCAACGAGTTAGGCCGGAAAAAGACTGAATATGTCTATGACTCCAAGGGGAAACTCAAACGATGCAAGGTGTATGAATATTCCGTCACGACCTCTGGAGATTGACCGCAGCCTTCTTGATCGCTTCGATCCCATCACACTTGAGAGGATGGACGCCATAAGGCTCATGAACCGCATCGACACAAAGTACGTCACTGACATTCTGCTGCTCAGGGAAATACTGGAAGACGCGCAAAGACAAGGCTACCTTGTCTTTGAGTCAGACGGGGAACGGATCCAGGCCTACGACAGCATCTACTTCGACACTTCCGACCTCAGGATGTTCCGAGAGCATCGCAGAGGGAAACTCGTCAGGCAGAAAATACGCACCCGTGTCTACCTCGGTTCCGGTCTCTGCTTTCTTGAGGTCAAGAAAAAGAACAACCACTCAAGGACACGCAAGAAGCGTGTCGGAGTGCCTCCGGACGATTTCCAGGACTTCCGGGAAGATCCGGAAGCATGTCTGTGGCTGGCCTCCCACTCGTGTTATCAAAGCGGTGAAATCTTCCCGTCCGTGGAGACAATGTTCAATCGCATAACACTGGTGAACAAGAATCTCACCGAGAGGCTTACGATAGACATTTCGGTGACATTCAAGAATCTACGTACCTCATCGGAGGCCAGTCTCGGCACCGCCGCGATCATCGAGATCAAACAGGACGGGAGGCTTGGAAGCAAGATGAAAGACATTCTCCTCAAACATCGGGTCAAGCCGATGAGGGTCAGCAAGTACTGCCTCGGAGTCGCACTCACTGACCCGAAAGTACTTCCGGGCAGATTCAAGTCCAAAATCAGATTTATTGACAAACTGAACAAAAACCGCTACACAACATGCTACAATCCAGTTTTACACCGACCGCTTTAGACGAAAGCGAACTGCTCGGAATCCAGACGCTCACCGACCCGGTGATGAGTACAGCGCAGAGCCTGTAGGAACTTGCGATAAGGTTCTTCCTCAATCTTTTGTCCTGCTGGGTGATTGTCAGGCTGCTGTACTACCCGAAGAGCCGCAGGAAAGACTATGTGTTCACATTCCTGACTTTCTCCTCGGCGATGCTGCTACTGCTCTATGCGATGGGCAGGGTGGATGTCGGGGTAGGTCTGACCCTCGGACTTTTCGCGATCTTCGGAGTGATCCGCTACAGGACGGAGACCGTCCCGATCCGTGAGATGACCTATCTGTTTGTCATCATCGCCATCGCCGCCGTCAATGGTCTGACTCCACTGTACGTGGTCGCCGGTGTTCCGGACAACAATCCTCATTATGCTCTCAGCTCAGGTGACGTGCTTCTTGCCTTGGCAGCCAACGCCTTGTCCATCATCCTGATACTGGTGCTGGAGAACAGCCGCGGCCTTAGAAGGTCGGCTTCAAAGATCATCCTCTACGACAGGATAGACCTGATTGTACCGGAGCGACGTGACGAACTCTTCAAGGACATTGAGGAACGATGCGGGATAACTCCTGTCGATGTCACCATCGGCAACATAGACTTCCTCAAGGACTCCGCCTACATCAAAATCTACTACAACACAGAGTCCTGTGCCGACACGACACTTGACTCCATCATAAGGGACAAGCAATTAATCGATAATCAAACTTTATAGGATTCATGAACAGAATAACCAAACTCTCAACCAGTGTGTTTCTCCTGCTCGCTATGCTGGCATATTCAAACACAGAGGCATCCGCACAGGAAATCAATGGCCGCGTCTATGCGGAGGCTGACTGGAAGGTCTCCAAAGGCTTCCACCTTAACGCCGAGTACCAGCTACGCACCAAGGACTCGTTCTCGGGCATTGAAAGGAATCAGTTCGCCCTCGGCGCATCCTACAAGATCAACAAGTACCTCAAGGCCGGAGCCGACTACACATTCATCGGCCACTATGCCAACTCCACAGGCAAATTCAAGCCCCGTCACAGGGTGGCCGGCAATCTGACCGGCATGGTTGACGCCGGCTACTGGCGCTTCTCGCTGCGGGAAAGGCTTCAGCTCACCCACAAGGCCTATGGTGTGAATCACTATCAGGAGGTTCCCAATCATCTGGAACTCAAATCAAGGCTGATGGTAAAATACAGAGGATTCAGGACAGTGTCGCCCTATGCCTACATCGAGTTGCGGAACACATTCAACGATCCCAAGTGCGACGCCAACTACGACTCATCCACCGGCACGTGGAGCGGCTACGAGTTCCTCGGCTACACCCACGCCTACGTCAACCGTGTCCGCGGAGCCCTCGGTCTGGAATGGATCCTGAGCTTGCGGCACGCACTTGACTTCCGGTTCATGTACAACTACTACAACGAGCTGGACATCGACACGGACAAATCCGGCACCATGCTCAAGTCCCTCGCATGGCAGAACCCGAAAGTCGCGACTCTCTGCTTCGGCTACAAGTTCGCGTTTTAAGTAAGCGTTAATGAATAAGTTGGTAAAGATTTGGCGGTATTTTCGAGGATAGCTCTCTTTTGGAAGAAGGAGTGTGCCGGTGGCACATGACTGATGAGAAAAGACATTTAGACCGATGGGTATATTCCGGTTACAGGCACGAAGATGCGACAAGGATCAAAAAGTTCCTTGTCGCTTTTTCTTGTCACTGTCCAACACAAGATGACGTACCTGAGTAGGCGGACAAAAGATAAGCGGCAGAGAAGGGTGAATAATTTCTCATCACAATTGCTTTCCAGTTGAAATCCAAATAAAAATGGATCTCGATTTTAACAGTTAATATGGTAGTGTTTCATCGAGTGTGTCCGGAGCCGGTCCCTCGGACTCTTTAGATATGCAAATATAATCAGTTTTCTTTTGGTTCGTCATCTTCGGCAACGGCCGAAGCGGAGCGAGCCATTTCAGCGAGCTCGCGCAGCTTCGGATCGTAGCAGCCGGAGGTCGTATATTCCGGCTGCGGTGCC
>ERZ824978.3712-NODE-3712-length-11050-cov-3.415462_pt1 | contig 11050 bp, 6 predicted proteins | sample MGYA00519860_ERZ824978 | MGnify/ENA primary metagenome ERZ824978 (study PRJEB31778, sample SAMEA3449184) | human gut metagenome | biome: human gut; feature: human-associated habitat; material: faeces | place: United Kingdom | collected 2010/2012 ... | reverse complement strand
TCGTAAGTTTCGCCATTGTGAATCCCTTCCTTGTCCATTTTTCTTACCTATTAGATTAGCACAAACGCGGCGGCATTTTCAACCTGTAATTGTTAATTATAGCTTTTCTCCCGTTTCCGGATCGGCGTAGAGCACCCACCAGCCGTCCGCCGCGCCGCCGTTCCAGGCGTAATCCTCCAGCCCCTCCGGCGGCTGCGCCGAATAGCTGCCCGGGAAAGCGTATGCAATTCCAACCGGCGCGCCGTTTTCCAGTTTTACGCCGATATTCATAAACGCAAATTCCGAACCCTCCGGCATGGGCGCGCGGACATAGCTATATCCGTCGCCGAGCATCAGTTCCTCCGGTTCCTCGCTTAAAAACAGCGTGCGAATGTTCTCCGCCGCGCCCTGCCACGGGGTTTGCGCGGCGATTTGAAGCTCGGAATCGACATTTGGCGCGGGAAAACCATCCTCCGTCGGTTCAGGAAGATCGTCGGCAGGGATTTCCATTTCGCAGGATTCGCACGCCGAAACGAACGGGGTTTCCTCCGGCATGGATTCGGACGGAGGATTCCATTCAGGTTCGAAAGTTTCCGTCTCCGCCGTGTTTTCGCTGCCGGACGTTGCCGCTTCTTCCGATATATCGCTGTTTTCGCGATCGACCGCCGTTGCTTCCGGCATAGCGCTGTTTTTGCGGTCGTCTGCCGTTGCTTCCGGCATAGCGGCGAGACTTTCCCGGCTGTTTGTCGCCGCTTTGGGATTGCATACGGCGCAGACCGCTTCGCGTACGCCGTCGAACCGGAAATCACGCGAGCCGTTTACGTTTCCGGTCAACACAATCACACAATCGCCCTCCGAAATCGCCGTGATTGCAATCAGGATATAATCGTCCAGCGGTTTGCCCGCGATATTACGCGGATCGAACGAATAGGCGAGCGCGCTCTGTCCGCGTCCGTCCCGGCGGAGATTGCCGAGCTTCACCGCCGCGTATCCGCCGCACGCGTCCGGACGCACGAGCAGAGCGCAAAGCCTCTGCGACGCATTTTTCTCCGAAACGGTAAAATACATGCTCCCCATCATCACCCGATGCTCCAGCCGCACATGGCCGGAATAGCCGCGTTCATGCGCGCGCAGCATGATCAGCGAGCGCCGGTAATCGTTTTTCGCCATACTGCTCCCTCCCTTTGGGGCATTTTACGTTTCTTCCCGCACGGGTATGCGACGAACATTCGCGCTCCCTGTAAAGATTTTTAGGCGAATCCGCGACAACGCTTGCAAGATTTCCTCATTCCAGTTATAATAAAAGCGTATAGATATGTACAATCAGTGATTCGAGAGGCGGTTTCGCTTATGGATAACCAACGCGCCCCGATGGATCTGGACGAGCTCCGTCGCAGACACGAGGCATACAGACAGCGTCAGGAACGCCTGTCTCCCCGTCGTCCCGTCGCGCCGCAGCCGGCGCGTCCCGCGGTCGATCCGGTGAAGACGGCGCCGATAGAAGAACAGCCGGTCGAACCGGTCGCCGCGCCGGCAGAAGAAGAAAAGCCGGTCGAACCGATGGTTGAAGAAGCGCCGGTTGAACCGGAGATGCAGGAAGTCGAGCCGGAGGCTGAATCGGAAACTGAGCCGGACGAGCCCTTGGACGACGAGCCTGAGGTTGAATCCGAGCCCGCTTCCGACGAGCCTGAGGCGGACGACTGGAGCGACGAAGACGATGAGGAATACGAGGAAACGCCGAACGCATTCGCTTCGGTCGCGCCGGTGTTCAAGCGTCTGATCGGCAAGGTCTTCCATCGCAATCATGAAGAGGAATACGAGCCGGAGGACGAGGACGATTCGGAGGAAGTGCCCTCCGAGGATGAGGACGAAGTTCCCGAAAAGAAAAAGGGGCTTTTCTCATTCCTGAAGCGCGGTCACAAAGACGATTTGCCCGATTACGACGATTCCGATTACGCTGAGGACGATTACGAGGCGGAGGATTTCCCGGAGAGCGCGCCCGTTCCGGACGTTGGCGACGCGCCGATTCCGGAAGAGCCCGTCGAAGCGCCGGAGGATGAAATCGAAACCCGCGAGGAGCCCGCGCCGGAAGCGCCCGCGGACGCACCGTTCGACGCGGAGGATGTTCCGGAGGATGAGCATCAGCCGTCGTATCGCAAGGATTCCTATTCGTTTGAAAGTGTGGTCAATCCGTTCGACGACGATGCAGAGGATGAGGATACGCCGCCCGAAGATGAGGAAGACGAAGATGAGGATGGCGAGGAGCGCGAATCCGCGCTGTCGAAATTCAGAAAGCTGTTCTTCGTTCGCCTGGACGAGCTGGATCCTTCCGATCTGAAGCCGCAGGATAAGAGCGACGATCCGGATGAATGGAAGCCAGAAGAGGACGACGAATGGGAACCGACAGAAGACAGCGATTCTGTGGAGGACAGTGGGCCTGCGACGGAGGAAACGCCGTTTGAAGCGGAGCCCTATGAGGACGAGCCGTTTGAATTGCCCGAAGACGAAGGAGGAACTGACATGGACGAGATGAACAAGCTCAATATTGAAATGACCGAGCAGATGGCTTCGGGCCTTGAATCCAACGGTATGTCCCGCCGCGCACGCCGCGAACTGGCGGAAAAGCGCGCCGCTGAGGAAGCCGCGAAGAAGGCGGCGGAGCAGCCGGCGACCGCGCCCGTTGAAACCGCGCCCGAAACGCCGGTTCAGCCTCTCGTTCCCGAGGTTCAGCCGCTGCCGGAGGACAAACCGGAGGATGTATTCGCTTCCGTCGACGAACCGACGCGCGAATTCAAGCCGCTGTTTAAGAAGAACGTTGAAAAAAACGTCGAAAAGGTTGAAGCGCCTGAAGAAAAAGTAGACGCGCTGTTCGGCACGGACGACGATGAGGACGAGGACGACGAAGAGGAAGAGAAGAAGCCGCGCCGCGGTCTGTTTTCCAGAAAGCCCCGCTACGACGAGGATGACGACGACGACTTCGATGACGAAGACGACGATGATGAGGGCGAGGACGAAGAGGACGAGGACGAAGAGCCGAAGCGCAAAAAGAAGTCCCGCCGCACGTTCTCCCATCGTTCCCGCCGCAGCGAAGAAGACGACGATGAGGACGACGAAGACGAAGACGATTACGACGACGATGAGGACGACGACGATTACGATTACGACGAGGAAGAGGAAGATTACGACGACGATGAGGACGAAGGCTCCTTCGGCCGCAGCGTTACCGGCTTCTTCAAGGGGCTGTTCGCGTTCATTCTAATTCTGCTGGTGATCATATTTGCGCTGAATGCGCTGGATTTCTTCAATGTCGTTCCGCTGGACGGCGTATTTGAGCGCTATTATGACAAGGCGCCCGGCGTATTCGACACGCTGTTCCCGAGTCACGATCTGAAGGCGCTGAAGCAGCCCAATGAAACGCTGAGCGCAGTCGATCCCGCGCAGAATCCGGTCGCGACGGTCGTGCCCTCGATCGCGCCGCTGGAGCTGGTTACGGAAGCGCCGACCGAAGCGCCCACGGAAGCGCCCGTCGGCAGCGTCGGCTGAATTAAACTTGAATCACGGGGGTTGCTGCGCCGGTTTGGGCTGCGGGCAGCCCTCTGTTTTATCGCTTGAAGGAGGCAACAACGAAATGAAGTATATCGTCTCGCTGGATCAGGGAACGACCAGCTCGCGCGCCGTCGTATTCGACGAGCACGCGAATCTGATTGCATCGCACGGCATCGAATTTCCGCAGATTTACCCCAAGCCCGGCTGGGTTGAGCATCGTCCGCAGGACATTCTGGACAGCCAGCTGAACGCATTGAAAATCGCAGTTGAAAAATCGGGCGTAAGTGTAAACGACATCGCGGCGATCGGCATCACGAATCAGCGCGAGACGACGCTGCTCTGGGAGCGTGCGACGGGCAAGCCGCTTTGCAACGCGATCGTATGGCAGTGTCGCCGCACCGCGCCGCTGGTCGAACGCCTGAAGAACGACGGACTGGGTAATATGCTGCGCGATAAGACGGGTCTGATTCCGGACGCGTACTTCTCCGGCACGAAGCTGCAATGGATGCTGGATTCCATTCCCGGTTCGCGTGAACGCGCGGCGAACGGCGAACTGTGCTTCGGCACGATCGACAGCTTTCTCGCATGGAACCTGACGGCGGATCACGTGCACGTGACGGACGCGACGAATGCGGCGCGCACGATGCTTTACAACATTTACGAGCAGCGGTGGGACGACAAGCTCCTTCAGGCGATGAACATTCCTGCGCAGCTTTTGCCGGAGGTCGTCGATTCCTCGCAGGTGATCGGCTATCTGGACAAGAAGATTCTCGGCCGCGAGATTCCGATTGCGTCTCTGGCGGGCGATCAGCACGCGGCACTGTTCGGACAGGGCTGTTTTGCGCCGGGAATGTGCAAAAATACCTACGGCACGGGCTGCTTCGTTCTGATGAACACGGGCAAAAATCCTGTGCGCTCGCAGAACAATCTGGTCACGACGATCGCCTGGCGGATGGACGGGCAGCCGCGCTATGCGCTCGAGGGCAGCGTATTCGTCGGCGGCGCGGTGGTTCAATGGCTGCGCGACGAGATGAAGCTGGTTGCGAAGGCGTCTGAGACCGAGGCGATTGCGCAGGAGATTCCGGACAATGGAAACGTATATTTCGTTCCGGCGTTCACCGGTTTGGGCGCGCCGCACTGGGATATGTACAGCCGCGGCACGATCGTGGGCTTGACGCGCGGCACGGGGCGCGCGCACATTGTTCGCGCGGCTTTGGAATCGATCGCGTATCAGTCGGCGGACGTAATTTCAGCGATGGCGGCGGATTCGAGCATGAAATCGACGGTACTGCGCGTAGACGGCGGCGCGAGCGCGAACAATTTCCTGATGCAGTTCCAGGCGGACATTCTGGGCGTTCACGTGCTGCGTCCGAAGGTCATTGAGACGACGGCGATGGGTGCGGCGATGCTGGCGGGGCGCGCGGTTGGCGTTTGGAATGATGCGGATCTGACGAAGCTACAGCAGCCCGATCGCGAATTTGTTCCGAACATGGATGATGTAACGCGCGAAAACTATCTCCGTCAATGGCAGCGCGCCATCGATCGCAGCCGCTCCTGGGTACAGCAGGACTGAGTCCTGCACTCCTCTTGCTGCCGCGCTTGGTCGCGGCGAAATCGGGTAGGGAAGCGACCCGATTTCTTTGTTGGTTCGCGAAGGTAAGTCGTTCCCAATTTTCCGCAAATTGCACCGGATAGCGGCGCAATTTGCTTGGTTTCAGCTTTAATTGGGATAAACGACAATAAAATGATAGAAAGCGATTGCATCAGTTTCAGTGCAATCGCTTTCTATTATATTCCGCTTTCAATATTCAAAACTGCCATTCCAAATTCCACACCTGAAGCATAGAACGCAAGCCGCCACCACGGCGGCGCAGCGATCGGAAAATTGGGTACAACCTCCCTTTTCGCTCTATGAAAGGTTTTGAGTCGCTTCCCGACTCAAAACCGCCGCGACCAAACGCGGCAGCAAGTGTCAGCGGTCACCGACCGTCTTCTATTCGGCTCATGTCCAGCTTTTTCTGGAGCGCGCGAATCAGCGCATCCGTGCCTTCGCGCTTTTCTACGTGCTCCCATACCAGAGTGTAAAGATCCGAAAAGCTTCCCGTGGGGAGATTTAGCAACACTCCGTTGGCGTTTGCCTGATACCGCGCCAGCGATTCTTCCGAAATCGCCCAGTACCAGTCCTCCATCTTCAGGCGAATCGCGCGCTCGTGATCGAGCTTTTCCTGAAGCTCCTGCTTTGCCGATTCCGCCGCAGTGCCAAGCGCCGTTTCAAGCTGCGCAATCATCTCGTCCTGCTGGCTCGTCTGCCTGTCGTATACAGCTTGATCCAGCAGCGGCTCTGCATTCGCCGGAGCAAACGCTGCACGTACATCCGCATCCATTTGCCCGATCAGAATTTCCAGAAAATCATTCGCCAGTCCAACATTTTCGCTCGCAGGATTCAGTATCGCGACATTGCAGTCCATCGGCAGGCGCGCCGGAGAATCCTTCGAAAACGATAGCGCCAGCGGAATGAACTGATATTCATCCAGATACTTTTCGCCGCACGGCGCCGCGCACGCGCCGTGCCAGCCGAACATCGGATTGTAATGGCGGTTCGCTTCCTCGTTTGCGCGCTGCGCCTGCGCGTTCAGCGCCTCGAGATCCAAATTGTCGAGCGCCTCCAGCGCCGCACGCAGCTCCGGCGTATCATAGCCCGATTGCGCGCCCGATTGAATTTCCAGATCATAACTCTCCAGAATCGCCTGCAGCAGATCCGCGCGCAGATCGTCCGCACTGTCCTGCCAGTCCACGAGCGGAACAGTCGCCGTCGGAATCAGCGATTGAATGTATTCGAGCAAATCCACCCAGTTGGCCGGAATATCCTCGATCGATAGGTTCATCGCATTCAGGCAGCCGACATTTACGCCCGCACTGTAGCAGTCCACATCGAGCGGCACGCCGAGTACCTCGCCGTTCTGCATCAGCGGCGCGGAAACGCCGGGCAGCGCGCCGGATACGAACGCGCATACCGATTCGCTCTGAATCGGCAGCGCCCAGCCGCGATTCAGGATGGGGCGGAGAATCTGCGCGTCGTAGTGCGAGTTCAGAATCAGAATGTCCCATTGCGCCGATTTCGTCAAAAGGCCATCCAGCGCGTTGTCCGTGTCGTAAACCAGCCGAACGTTTACATTGTCGTGCGCGTTCTGAAATTTTAGAATTGCGTTCGTAAGATCGCCGCTATAGCTGATTGCAAGCACCGTTTTCGCCTCTTCGCTCCGCTCGATCTTGCGCACGACCACGCCCCCGTATTCGCCGGCGACATAGCAGCCGCTCGGCGTGATGACCGCCGGAACGCCGATATTGGGGTTCAGATCAATCGGCACATCGGCAATATTGCGCACGCCGGATTCAAAATTCACCGCGCGCAGCATATTTTCATCCACGAACAGAATCTCGCTCCCATATTGCACCAGCCCCTGCGGATAATAGAACCCCTCGGGAATCGGCGTCCATTCGGCGGGCGCTTCGCCGGTCAGCGGCATTTTACCCGCGCGCATCTGGCCGCGGTTCTGCCTGTCGGACGCGATCAGGAGAATCCCGTCGTCCCACGCGATGGCATAGCTCACCGAAACGTCCACGTCCGCCGCGCGCAGCGCATTCGCGCCGGGGTCGAGAAAGTACAGTTGTCCGAGCCCGACCATCGCGGGACTGAACAGCACGGCGGTTCCGTTTACGGTAAAGCACGCTTCGATTTGCGGAAAATACCCGTCGTCCAGCGGCACGGCGCTCACGTCCAGCTCGCGCACGCGCTCAAGGCAGGCTTCGTCATCGCGAATGACAATCTTTTCCAGCGTGCAGCCGAGGTTTTCAAAGATCGAGCGGCTCTGGTTGAATCGGAACCACTGAGCGAGCATGTGCGCGCTGCCATCCAGCATGAACCACGCCTGTTCGCTCGCGGAAACGGTCAGCCCGTCCGAATCCAGCGCGCTGTGATGAAGATAGCCGCGCGCTTCGGCGTTCAACGGATAGGAATGCAGCTCACCGGTCGATGCGTCGTAGGTGTGAACGGCGTTGTAGCCGTACATCCAGATCAGGTCGCCGTCTGCGCAGATTGCCCGAACGTAATCGTCAAATCCGTCGAAGCCCTCGCGCGCGACGATCGCGTCGCCCGCCGCCATTGCGGGAAGAGAAAGCGTTGCCAGCAGAATCAGAACCAACAAACAGCGCAGCGTCTTCATTCAAAAAACCTCCTTTTCGTGCGCTTATTCTACAGATTAGACCCGCGAGAAGGAGGTTTTTATTCAAAATTTATAATTTAATTGCAAAATCGTGAAAGCCGCTGCCAATTTCATGCGTTTCGCCGCCGAACGCGACCTTTGCGCGCGCTCCGAACGGCACGGTTACGTGCAAATGCGTTTCGCCATAGCGCTTAAACCAGCGGACGGCGATTTCGCCCAGCGGCGTTTCAAACGCGGTCTGCGCGCTCATGAGTTTTTCCGGAAAATGCGGGCGCACGGTGAATTCCGCCCAGCCCGCGCCGGTCGGGTACACGCCGCAAATCGACGCCTGAAGCCATTTGTCGATCGAGCCGAACATCGGGTGGCTGTGCGAATTCATCTCCGGATTCTTTTTCAGCTCGAAGCGCTCCCAGACCGTCGTCGCCTCCTGCTGAATCATGAATCCGTAGGAAGGGTAATCCTCCCTCGTAATCAGATTCCATGCTTCGTTCACATATCCGTATTCGGTGAGCATTTCGAGCATATACAGCGTGGTCAGATTGCCGGTGGTGAATCGGTAATCGCGGGAAACGAGGTCGTCGCGGAGCAGCTTTGCCGCGCGCGGCGCGTCCTGTTCGGGAATGATTTTCAGCCACAGCGCGAACGCCTGACACCCCTGCGAGCCGGTCGCGATTCGCGCGGTTTCGGAATGATACCATTTCTCCAGCATCGCGCGGCGAATCTTTTCCGCCATTTCATGCCAGAAATTGGGATTCTCACCGAGAATTTCCGCGCATTGCTCGAGGATTCGGCAATTGAGATAGGAATAGCCCGTGGACATGAATATGCCCGGCGTAGCCGCGGACTGCGCGCCTTCGCCCGATTCGTTCGTAATGCACGCATAGACCGGCGCCGCCCAATCGCCATAATACGAATAGTTCACGATGAATCCCTCGCTGCGCGAAAGCAGGTATTTTTCCCACGCGCACAGATGCGGATAGGCGTTTTTGAGCAAGCGGAGATTGCCGCCGTGTCGATACGATTCAAACGCCGCCATCAGAAAGCTCGAGCAGACCGGATCCGCCGGCCGGCAGCCGAAGATATACGGCGCGGTACAGGTAATCGCGCCGTCCGGAGACTGCGCGCCGATCAGGTCGCCGACGATCTTTTCGAACATCCGCGTAAAATCGAAATTATAGGGCGTTTCCTGAAAGCGGACGGTCGCGTCGTTCATCCAGCCCTGCCGCTCGTCGCGCTGCGGGCAATCGGTGAGAATGCCGTGCTGATTGGCGCGCTCGGTGGCAATTGCGAGATCGTGAATCCGCGTAACCAGCGCCGAGCCGCAGCGGAAAAACGCGCGCTTGCCCATATCCGTGCGCAGCGAAACCGCCTGCACGTCCTTCGGCGAAAGCGCCGGAACGCCGTCGATTCGCGCATAGCGGAAGCCGGGATAGGTGAATTCCGGCTGCCAGACGCGCAGGTCGCGCGCGTCGCCGGACGCGATGTAAATATCTTCCGCCTTCGCGCCGCGCAGGGGCGCGGTAAACAGCGATTTGCCGTCCTCCTCGAGCTCTTCGGAATGCCGAATGCGGATGGTTTGACCGGCGACCAGCTCCTCCGGCAGCCGCAGCCGCACCACGCCCGCGATGTTTTCGCCAAAATCGATCATCCATGCGCCGCCGACGTTCCAGATTGCGACCGGCTCACGCGCTTCGCATTCGACGATCGGTTCGACGATCATCGGCTCCATCCTTCCGCCCGGCTTTTCGACTGCCTTTGCCGCCGAAAAGCCGGTAAATCCAACCCTGTTCCAATCGGGGACTGCGCGCCGCGCGTCGAACGTTTCGCCGTTAAACAGGTCGTTATTCGCAATCGCGCCCGCGCCCGCCTGCCAGTCGGAATCGGTATACAGCCATTCGGTCGAGCCGTCCGAATACGCAATTTTCAGCATCGCGGTCAGCTGCGGTATGCCGTTAAAGCGCACTTCGCGGCCGTCGGACAGCGTATGCAGCGTCTGATCGTTGCGCCGCCAGCCCTCGCCGACGATCGCAGATAAGCAGTTTTCACCCTGTTCGAGCGCGATTTCTTCCATAATATACTGGCATTCGCGGGTATAATCGGTATGCGCGGGATCGAGCTTCGCGCCGCCGATGCGCCTGCCGTTCAGGAACAGCGCGTGGTATCCGATTCCGCAGGCATAGAGAATTGCGCGCGCGACCGGCTTTTTCGCGCTGAATTCGCGCCGGAAATAGACGGCTCGCCCGCGGACGTCCTCGTTTGCCGCAATCCAGCCCGCGCGCCAGTCCGCGCGCGCGTTGTAGAAAATCTCCGTTCCCGGAATCGCGGTTTCGCCGAAATTGTCGCGTATTTCGACGGTGATTTCGATCGGCACGCCCTCGGGAAGCGGCGCGCCGCCGTATTGAATCCACATTTGCTCCCGCTGAATCCAGCCGCTGTCCCATTCGCCCGCGCGCACGCGGCAGGCAGTCTGGCGCGCGTTTTCGCGATCGGAAATCGCGCCCCACGAGAAATACACTTTCCCGCGCGCGTCGACCAGCCGCGTCCGCATTCCGCCCTTCAGGATATGAAAATTCGCACCGATGCGATCGATCTGAAGCATGAACGTCCTCCTTCGAAAAGTGAATTCGCTGCATCCATTTTAACACAAAATGCGTTTACTGGGAATCCCTTCGGCGAAAAAACGCGGCGCGGGCGGAATACTTTCGGGCAAAAATTTCTCGAAAATAATGAAAAAGACCTGTACAATTCGAGAATACTGTGTTATAATATCTTCAGCCCCGAGAATAGCTTCGAAACCGTATCCCTCCGGTGGAACCCTACCGATGACAGGACTCGGCATCAAAGACAGGATCGTATGGGCACACAAATTAGGAGGGTATATCCATGTTCGAAGACAAGACCTTGAAGTGCCGTGAGTGCGGCGCGGAATTCGTTTTCACCGCTTCTGAGCAGCAGTTCTATGCTGACAAGGGCTTCCAGAATGAGCCCGGTCGCTGCCCGGCTTGCCGTGCTGCGCGTCGCGCCCAGAACGGTGGAGCTCCCCGCGGCGAGCGCCAGATGTACGACGTCATCTGCGATGCGTGCGGTCAGCCCACTCAGGTTCCGTTCCAGCCCCGCGGAGATCGTCCGGTCTACTGCAGAGCGTGCCTCGAAGCCAATCGTCCCGCTCGTTACTAATCGACGTTTCCGCTTTGGATCGCTTGCGGTTCAATGTTGAATGCGAAGCCGAGGATTTTCATCCCCGGCTCAGCCTGTCAAAAAAGGTCGCACAAAGCGGCCTTTTTTGATATAATGGGAACAGG
>ERZ824978.3699-NODE-3699-length-11083-cov-5.170747_pt1 | contig 11083 bp, 9 predicted proteins | sample MGYA00519860_ERZ824978 | MGnify/ENA primary metagenome ERZ824978 (study PRJEB31778, sample SAMEA3449184) | human gut metagenome | biome: human gut; feature: human-associated habitat; material: faeces | place: United Kingdom | collected 2010/2012 ... | reverse complement strand
GGGTGTGGACGGTCATTCCCTGGAACTGACCACCCTCTGCGATGTCCTCGTCGATAAAGTTCAGAATAAAGTTTTTGCTCTCCGCCACCGCCTCGGTCTCGGGGGTATTGGTCTTTCTTTCCTCGGTCATTGTCTCACACTCCTTGTAGGTCGTATTTTTGTATTGTTTCCGGTAAAAAAACCAGACCTATATTATACGCTGTTCGCCGTGGGATTGCAAGGGGTTTGCGGCGGAAATCCGCCGTTTTACAGCGCAGCCTCCAGATTCTGCCGGATGGCGGCGATAAACTGGGCGGAGGTAACGGCGTGAGCCGTAAAGCCCTCGTCCACCAGACCGGCCAGATCTTTGGTCATGGTGCCCTGATTCAGCGTGGTGAAGCAGGCCTGCTCCAGCTTGCCGGCAAAGGCGGACAGGTCGGTAAGGCCGTCCAGCTGACCGCGTCTGCGCAGCGCGCCTGTCCACGCGAAGATGGTGGCCATGGGGTTGGTGGAGGTCTCCTCGCCCTTGAGATGCTTGTAGTAGTGGCGGGTCACGGTGCCGTGGGCGGCCTCGTACTCCGTCACCCCGTCGGGGGACACCAGCACGGAGGTCATCATGGCCAGAGAGCCGAAGGCGGTGGAGATCATGTCGCTCATCACGTCGCCGTCGTAGTTCTTCAGCGCCCAGATAAAGCCGCCCTTGGAGCGGATGACACGGGCCACCGCGTCGTCGATGAGGGTGTAGAAATAGGTGATGCCCAGCGCTTCAAATTGGGCCTTGTAGTTCTGCTCGTATTCCTCCTCAAAGATGCGCTTGAACTCGCCGTCGTACACCTTGGAGATGGTGTCCTTGGTAGAGAACCACAGATCCTGTTTGTTGTCCACGGCAAACTGGAAGCAGCTCTTGGCAAAGGCGCGGATGCTCTTTTCCGTGTTGTGCTGGCCCTGCCACACGGCGGGGCCGCTGACGGTCTGCACCGTCAGAGTCTTTTCCGCGCCGCTTTCGCCCTTGAAGGTCAGCGTGGCGGTGCCGGGCTCGTCCGTCACCATGTCCACGGCCTTGTACATGTCGCCGTAGGCGTGACGGGCCACGGTGATGGGCTTTTCCCAGTTTTTCACCACCGGGTGGATAAAGGGCACCACGATGGGAGCCCGGAAAGCAGTGCCGTCCAGATAGGCGCGGATGGTGCCGTTGGGGCTCTTCCACATCTCCGTCAGCTGGGGATACTCTTCCATCCGCTGCTTGTTGGGGGTGATGGTGGCGCACTTCACCGCCACGCCCAGGCGCGCCGTAGCCTTGGCGGCGTCGATGGTCACCTGATCCTTTGTCTCGTTCCGGTGCAGCAGGCCCAGATCGTAGTATTCGGTTTTTAAGTCCACGAAGGGCAGGAGCAGCTCATCCTTGATCATCTGCCACAGTACGCGGGTCATTTCGTCGCCGTCCATCTCCACCAGCGGCGTTGTCATCTTGATCTTATCCATAATGTGTCCTTTCGTTGTATGTTGTGGGGAAAGTGGTGGGAACCAAAGCCTCCCTTGTGTAAAGGGAGGTGGCGCGGAGCGCCGGAGGGATTGTCCAATGATGTAACAATCCCCCAGTCAGCTTCGCTGACAGCCCCCTTTACACAAGGGGCCATTGAAACCGCCGTATAAACCTCGTTTTTACCCCCGCTTGGCGTAGTAATTCATCAAACAGCCGTCCAGCAAAATCTCCTTTTCATCCGCCGTCAGACCCCGGACATGGAGCAGCAGATCGTGGACGCTGCCGTCAGCGCAGATCACCTGGGCGGGGATATCCTCCCGGCCCTCCTCGATGGCCTGCCGGATACCGGGAACAAACACGCAGTCACCGGGCGCGTAGTCAAAGGGTGTGCCCTGATCCAGCGTGAAGGGAAGGATACCCCAGTTGATGCAATTGCTGCGATAGCGCTTGGTGGCGAACTCGTAGCAGATGTTGGCGAAGCCGCCCAGCACCTTCTGGCAGGAGGCCGCCTGCTCACGGGCGGAGCCGTCGCCGGGCTTGTTGGCGAACACGCAGGAGCCGAACTGGGTGCTGGCGGCCAGCGCCTTGGCGTCGCCTACCTTACCCAGCACCTCCAGCACATGGGCGGGCACGTCGCCGTGGCGGCGCTGCGTCTCCTGCGCCGCCACGGCCTTGGCCCGGGGCACGTACTCCGGCACCCGGCGGCTGAGGGTGAACTCCGCCAGACGCAGGGGGTTGGAGCGGTAGGAGGAGGTCTCGCCGGAGGGGATCAGCTCGTCGGTGGTGGTCACGTCGTCGTGGATGACGGCGGCCAGCTCTACCAGCAGATTCTCGGTGAGGTCGTACATTCTGGGCCAATCGGTGATGTTGGGGCCCATCACCAGCTCCACGCCGGGATCGGCCTTGCCGAAGCCGTAGTACAGCCGGTTGTCGTACACGGATTTATCGAAGTGATAGGCGCGGTGCACCGGCGCATAGTCCACATCGGTGGCGGCGGTGATGCGTCCGCCGTTGGCGGCAGTGGCGGCGATGGAGCGGGCGTCCATCAGGCACACGGCGGCGAACTGACCCTCGCCGGGCTTGGAGCCCTCACGGTTGGGGAAGTTGCGGGTGGTGTGCCGCAGGGACAGGCCGTTGTTGGCGGGCACGTCGCCTGCGCCGAAGCAGGGGCCGCAGAAGCTGGGCTTGATGACCGCGCCGGTGGTCAGCAGATCGGCCGTCACGCCGTCGCGGGTCAGCTCCAGCGACACGGGCACGGAGGTGGGGTACACGTCCAGCGTAAACGCGCCGTTGCCGGTGCTGCCGCCCTTGAGAATGTCCGCCGCCTCGGTGATGTTGTCAAACAGGCCGCCGGCACAGCCGGCGATGACGCCCTGATCCGCCCACACGCCGCCGTCGTGGATCTTGTCGGTAAGGTGGGGGTGGGTCTTGGGGAAGCGCTTGGCGGCGTCGGCCTCCACCTTGGCCAGCAGCTCCTGTGCGTTCTCCAGAAATTCGTGGATCGTCCACGCGTTGGAGGGGTGGAAGGGCAGGGCGATCATGGACTCGATCTTGCTCAAATCGATGGCGATCATCCGGTCGTAATAGGCCACCTTTGCCGGATGCAGGGGCGCGTAGTCCTCCGGCCGCTGGTGGGCGGCGTAGAAGCCCTGGGTCTCCTCGTCCGTCTCCCAGATGGAGGAAAGACAGGTGGTCTCGGTGGTCATCACGTCCACGCCGTTGCGGAAGTCGATGGGCAGCTCACGGATGCCGGGACCCACGAACTCCAATACCTTATTATTCACAAAGCCGCTTTCAAACGTGGCCTTCACCAGCGCGATGGCCACGTCGTGGGGGCCGATGCCCCGGCGGGGCTTGCCGGTGAGATACACCATCACCACCTCCGGCATAGGCGCGTCCCACGTGTTCTTCAGCAGCTGCTTGGCCAGCTCCGGGCCGCCCTCGCCCACGGCCATGGTGCCCAGAGCGCCGTAGCGGGTGTGGGAGTCGGAGCCCAGGATCATGGCGCCGCACTTTGCCATCTGCTCCCGGGCGTAGGAGTGGATGACGCTCTGGTTGGCGGGTACGTAGATGCCGCCGTACTTCTTGGCGGCGGACAGGCCGAACACGTGGTCGTCCTCGTTGATGGTGCCGCCCACCGCACACAGGCTGTTGTGGCAGTTGGTCAGGGCGTAGGGGATGGGGAACTCCTTCATGCCGCTGGCTCTGGCCTGCTGGATGATGCCCACATAGGTAATGTCGTGGGACACCATGGCGTCAAACCGGATCTGAAGTCTCTCCGGATCGCCGGATACATTGTGGCCTTGCAGGATACGCCATGCCATGGTGCCTTGCCGCGCCTCCTGTTGGGCAACGTCCGCCTGCTCACAGGGAACGCCGTCCACCAGATACATGCCGTGGTTCGTCAGTTGGATCATAGTTGATAACCTCCTCGGGTACGTATATTCATTGCCCCTATTTTATACGCATCGGGCGGCAAATGTAAACTGCTTTTTCGCCAAAAAAGCGGCGGCGGCGTGGATTTCTCCCTTTTGACGGTATGACTGTCCTTCCCGGAAAGGCAAATGGTGGATTTTGTTTCTTGTAAGTAAATAATTCGTGAGAAATGTTGACGAACGATAAAATTTGTGCCATACTGTATGCTAACATACCGCCCTATATACTTTTACAGGGCGTCAGAGAGGAAAGGAGTGACCACCCTTTGAGCAGACTTGATATCAAGACGCCCAGCAAAGCGCAGACTGTGGTGGATAACCTTTACCGCGACGTTGAGCGCCGCATCGCGGCCTCACCTCCCGGTCTGTGCCCGGTGGATATGTCGCTGACCTTTTTGCAGCTGTGCCATGCCCAGACCTGCGGCAAGTGTGTGCCCTGCCGTATCGGACTGGGCCAGCTGACCAAGCTGATCGAGATGGTGCTGGACGGTCAGGCGGACATGTCCACGCTGGCAATCATTGAAAAGACCGCCAGCAGCATCGTCAACACCGCCGACTGCGCCATCGGCCGTGACGCGGCCCGTCTGGTGGTGGACGGCCTGGAGGGCTTCCGGGACGATTATATCGAGCATATCGAGCATCACCGGTGTCTTGCCAGCCTGGCCCTGCCGGTGCCCTGCGTGGCGCTGTGCCCGGCGGGCGTGGACGTGCCCGGCTATATGGCACTGGTGGGCGAGGGGCGCTGTGCCGACGCAGTGCGCCTGATCCGCAAGGATAACCCCATGCCTACCGCCTGCGCCTATATCTGCGAGCACCCCTGCGAAGCCCGGTGCCGCCGCGACATGATCGACGCGTCCCTGAACATCCGCGGCCTGAAGCGCTACGCCGTGGACAACGCCGGGGACGTGCCCCAGCCGGAATGCGCGCCGTCTACCGGAAAGACCGTGGCCGTCATCGGCGGCGGCCCCAGCGGCCTGAGCTGCGCCTACTATCTGGCGCTGATGGGCCACAAGGTGGTCATCTTCGAGGAGCGCCACCAGCTGGGCGGCATGCTGCGCTACGGCATCCCCAGCTACCGCTTCCCTCGGGAGAAGCTGGACGCGGAGATCCACTCCATCCTCTCGCTGGGTATCGAGGCCCACACCGACGTGACCGTGGGCAAGGAGATCACCTTCGAGCAGCTCCAGCAGGAGTACGACTGCCTGTACATCGCCATCGGCGCCCATCAGGGTAAGGGCGCGGGTATCCCCGGCGAGCACAGCAAAAACGTCATGTCCGCCGTGGAGATGCTGCGGGGCATCGGCGACGGCGACATGCCAGACTTCACTGGCAAGCACGTGGTGGTCATCGGCGGCGGCAATGTGGCCATGGACGTGACCCGCAGCTCCATCCGCCTGGGTGCGGAGAAGGTGTCCTGCGTCTACCGCCGCCGCATCGAGGATATGACCGCCCTGCCGGACGAGGTCACCGGCGCTATGGCGGAGGGCGCGGAAATGTTGACGCTGATGGCGCCTGTCCGCATCGAAGCCAACGAGAACGACGAAGCCGTTGCCCTGTGGGTGCAGCCCCAGATCCCCGGCGAGTCCGACAAGACCGGCCGTCCCCGCCCGGAGAAGGCCGACCTGCCGGAAGTGCGCGTGGAAGCGGACGTCATCGTGGTGGCCATCGGTCAGGGCATCGAGATCGCCGGGTTCGAGCAGTCCGGCGTGCCCATCAAGCGGGGCACCTTTGTGGCCGCCAGCTCCAGCCAGGTGGGCAATATGAATAATGTGTTCGCCGGAGGAGACTGCGTCACCGGCCCGGCCAGCGCCATCCGCGCCATCGCAGCCGGCAAGGTGGCCGCCGCCAATATCGACGAGCATCTGGGCTTCCACCACGATATCACGGTGGAGGTGGACATTCCCGCACCGCGGCTGAACAACTCCCCGCCCCATGGCCGCATCAATACCACCGAGCGGGAAGCCGCCCAGCGGAAGAACGACTTTGAAGACATCGAATGTGGTCTCACCTGGGAGGGAGCCTGCACCGAGGCGTCCCGCTGCCTGCGCTGCGACCACTACGGATACGGGATATTCAGAGGAGGTCGGAACAGCAAATGGTAACGTTGACCATCGACAAGAAAACCATCTCCGTGCCGGAGGGCACCACCATTCTGGAGGCCGCCAGAAGCGCCAACATCAGCATTCCCACCCTGTGCTATCTGAAGGGCGTCAACGAGATCGCCGCCTGCCGCATCTGCATGGTAGAGGTGGAGGGTCACGCCCGGCTCGTCCCCTCCTGCGACAACGCGGTGGTGGAGGGCATGGTGGTACATACCAATTCGCCCCGTGTCCGTGAGGCCCGGCGCGTGAACCTGCGGCTGATCCTCAGCCAGCACGAGAACAACTGCACCAAGTGTACCCGCAGCGGCAACTGCAAGCTGCAGACCCTGTGCAACGACTATAACCTGCTGGGCGACCACTATGTTAAGGATCTGAAGAACATCCCCACCGACTTCTCCAACCCCGTGGTGCGCATCGAGAACCGCTGCATCCGCTGCATGCGTTGCATTCAGGTGTGCGAGAAGATACAGGGCATGAACATCTGGGACGTGGTGGGCACCGGTATCCGCACCACCGTGGGCGTAGGCCGGTTCCGCACGCTGGGCGAGGCGGACTGCACCTTCTGCGGCCAGTGCGTCACCCACTGTCCCGTGGGCGCTCTGCAGGAGCATGACGACACCGGCAAGGTCTGGGATGCGCTGGCCAACCCCAACAAGATCACCGTGGTGCAGGTGGCCCCGGCCGTCCGCGCCGCGTGGGCGGAGTACTATCACCTTGACCCCAAGTTCGCCTCCGCCCAGCGGATGGTGACGGCGCTGAAGGAGATCGGCTTCGACTATGTATTCGACACCGATTTCGCCGCCGACCTGACCATCATGGAGGAGGGCAGCGAGTTTTTGCAGCGCTTCACCCATCATGACCAGTATAAGTGGCCCATGTTCACCTCCTGCTGCCCCGGCTGGGTGCGGTTCGTCAAGGGCCAGTTCCCGGAATACACCACCAATCTCTCCACCGCCAAGTCCCCGCAGGCCATGTTCGGCGCGGTGACGAAAAGCTACTTTGCCGAGAAGCTGGGCGTGGATCCCCACAATATCTGCGTGGTGTCCATCATGCCCTGCACCGCCAAAAAGGCGGAGCGGGCCATCCCCAATCTCAACAGCGCCTGCGGTGATCCGGACGTGGACGTGGTGCTGACCACCCGCGAGTTCGTCCGCATGCTGCGGGGCGAGCAGATCAACCCCGCCGTCATGGAGGAAACGCCCTTCGACAGTCCTCTGGGCACCGGAACCGGCGCGGCGGTGATCTTCGGCGCCACCGGCGGCGTCATGGACGCGGCGCTGCGCAGCGCCTACTTCATGGTGACCGGTCACAACCCCGACCCCGACGCCTTTACCGCCGTCCGGGGCATGGACGGCTGGAAGGAGGCCGCCTTCGACATTCCCGGCGCAGGTCGTGTCCGGGTGGCGGTGGTCAGCGGTCTGGGCAATACCCGCAAGCTGATGAACGCCCTGCGCAGCGGCAAGTCCAGCTATGACTTCGTGGAGGTCATGGCCTGTCCCGGCGGCTGCGCCGGAGGCGGCGGTCAGCCCATCCGCGACGGCGTGGAGCTGGCGGGATCCCGCGGCGATATCCTGTGGAATCTGGACAAGAACGCCGATATCCGCTTCTCCCACGAGAATCCGGAGGTACGGGCGCTGTACAACGCCTACTTCCACAAGCCGCTGAGCCATCGCTCTCACGAGCTGCTGCACACCGACCTGACCGCGTGGAAAATGCCCACGGAGGAGTAAACCGCCCTTTCTGACGGAGATAACGCCATGAAAAAGCTTGCATCCTTGCTGCTGACCGCGCTGTGCGTTTTCGCACTGGCGGCCTGCGGCAGCAGCACCGAGTGGACGATGATGGATATGAAGGGGCAGGAGAGTCGGCTCTCCGCCCAGGACGCCGCCGCAGTGGATCGCTGCTTGAAATCCAAGGACTGGCAGGACGACCTGAGGGACTGCATCATGGTGCGTCTCACTGACGGCAGCGGCAGGCGCATCGACTACTGCGCCGACTGCGGGGTCTTCAACGATCTGGCCGCCGGACGGCACCTGGAACTCAGCGACAGTGCCAGAGATGACATGAATACCCGTCTGGGCCGATACGGTTCGCTGTGGGTCACGGGTTAAATAAAAAAGGGACTGCATCTGCAGTCCCTTTTCTGTAAAAATCTCTTGCACTTACCGTCGGCAGTGGCTATAATAAATGAGACAGGAAGCAAAAAAAGAATATTCTTTTTTTGCTGGTTATTCTTTAACCAGCAAAAAGGCTCTGGTACAAAAGGAGAAAGAACATGAAAAAGAAAATAACAGCCCTTCTGCTGACACTGGCGATGCTGCTGGCGCTGGCAGTCACCGCCTCAGCAGACGAGGCGACACCCACCCGCACGGAGAACCTGAATCTGAGCGCCTATACCGAGGTGACGGACATGCTGGATACCGAGGGATGGAAATATGAACCCGGCCAGAATGGCGGCACGCTGACCCTGCGCGATTTCTATTTGAAGGGCGCCCACAATGCCGATGGCTTTTCCGGCCTGCTGACGGGCGAGGGCACCGTCACCATCGTGCTGGAGGGCGCCAACGTGATCGAGACGACGAGCGATTGGTATCGTCCTCTGATGAGTTCCACCTCCGGCAACATGGATGTTTCCTGGATCATCAAGGCGGGCGAGAGCGGCGGCAGCCTGTCCATCCGCCACTGCGGCACGGTCAAGGACAAGAATAATCCCTATGCCTTTGCCGGTGACGATCTGACCATCCAGTCCGGTACGGTGGATTCCAATATGGAGTTCTGCAATGTCGAGGGCGACTTCCGTCTGGAGGGCGGCAGCCTGACGGTCACGGTGTCCGACGTCATCGCTGACAGCTATCCCGTCCGCACCATCGGCTCGGAGCAGGGCAAATCGAACGTGGTCATCAGCGGCGGCAAGCTGTCCATCCCCTGCGGCGACTGGGCCATCACCGCCGGCTCGAACCGCAGCGGTGATATCATCATGACCGGCGGCGAGGTCAACGTGGCTTCGGATCAGGCCGCCCTGTACGCCGCCAACATCAAGCTTAGCGGCGGCCACCTGATCGCGGTGGGTCAGGCGAGAGCCACCCTCTTCGCCGTGGATACCAGCGATTACACCGGCACTGGCGTTGTGATCGGCTCCGTCAACGCTGACGGCAGCGATCCCACCAGCTACGTGGCCGACAACTACAAGACCTACAAGTGGATCGAGTTCCCCCACCAGCACACCTTTGGCGACTGGGACACCGTGAAGAAGCCTACGACCAAGGAGACGGGCCTGAAGATCCGCACCTGCACCGAGTGCGGCTATGAGGAACAGCAGGAGTTGCCTAAGCGATCCAACGGCGGCTCCGGCGACAGCCAGACCCCGCAGGATACGGAGACAAAGACCGGCAGTGTCCAGTCCGCCAAGACGGCTGACGGTATGGACCTGCCCCTGTACCTGACGCTGACGGTGCTGACCGCGGGCGGTATCGTTCTGCTGCGCCGCCGTGCGGTTTGACTCATAAGAAAAAGAGATGGCGAAAGCCATCTCTTTTTTTACCGGTTCCTCTTCGCCAACGCCGACAGCAACGGGAACTTGCCCATGATGTACTCGTAACTCCCCCGTCCGTGGGGCAGCATGCAGGCGGAGCAATCCTTGATGCCGTTGGGCAGCCACTGACAGTTGCCGCCGCACTGGCTGCCCAGCGCGTACAGCGGGCAGTAGCAGAACAGACAGTTGAAATCCTCCGGGTGGCTGGTGGCGTGACAGGGGAAGAACTCGCATTTCGTGTGCTGTACGAAGGAGTAGTTGCACTCGCTGGGCTTCTTGTCAAATACGTTATCGCTCATGTGATGATCGACCTACCTTTGTCCTGAAGTGCCCTCATTGTACCAGCCATCAGCGGGAAAGTCAACGGGAGGGAAGGAATCCGGGGTTGCATTTTCGCAGCGGACTTTATATAATAATGCCACTTTACCACACTTTCTGGAGGTGGAGACATGGAGAAGAAACCACATCCCGCCCTTGCCGCCGTGCGCGCTGCGTTTCCCAGCACCGTCCCGGTACTGACGGGATATCTGGTGCTGGGCATTGCCTACGGCGTGCTGATGCAGACCAAGGGTTACGGCGTGCCGTGGGTGCTGCTGATGTGCTGTCTGGCCTACTGCGGCAGCATGCAGTTTGTGGCCATCACGCTGCTGGCCACCGCGTTCGACCCGCTGCAGGCGCTGCTGATGAGCCTGATGGTCAACGCCCGCCACCTCTTTTACGGCGTGTCCATGCTGGGCAAATACCGGGGCATGGGCGCGGCCAAATTCCCGCTGATCTACACCCTCAGTGACGAGACGTTCTCCATCGTCTCCTCGGTGGAGCCGCCGGAGGACGTGCCCCGGAAGGACTTCTATCTGGCGGTGTCTCTGCTGAACTACGGCTATTGGGCCGCCGGTTCCGTGCTGGGCGCGGTGGCGGGCCGGTTCATCACCTTTGACACCACGGGCCTTGACTTCGCCCTGACGGGCCTGTTCGTGGTGCTGTTCATCGAGCAGGTGAAGAACCCCCAGAACCGCATGAGCGGCGTCATCGGCCTTGTCTGCTCCGCCGCGGCGCTGGCGGTGTTCGGCGCGGACAATCTGGTGATCCCCGCCATGGTGCTGGTGCTGATCGTATTACTGTTGGGGAGGAAGAAGCTATGACATTGACAACGACGCAGGCGCTGGTGATCGCCGGCGCGGTGACGCTGGGCACCATCATCACCCGCTTCCTGCCCTTCCTGCTGTTCCCGGACAACAAGCCCATCCCCAAGGTGGTGGAGTATCTGGGCCGCACGCTGCCTGCCGCCATGATGGGCCTGCTGGTGGTGTACTGCCTGCGGAATGTGGACATTGCCGCCGCACCCCACGGCCTGCCGGAGCTGATCGCGCTGGCGGTGGTGACGGCGCTGCACCTGTGGAAGCGCAATGTGCTGCTGTCCATCGGCGCAGGCACGGTGGTGTACATGCTGCTGGTGCAGCTGGTATTCGCGTAAGCTTGGCAAAAAGAGTATCCGTACTTGGCCCCCTCTGTGAGGGGGCTGGCGAGCGCAAGCGAGACTGGGGGAGAGAAT
>ERZ824978.3698-NODE-3698-length-11084-cov-6.447366_pt1 | contig 11084 bp, 6 predicted proteins | sample MGYA00519860_ERZ824978 | MGnify/ENA primary metagenome ERZ824978 (study PRJEB31778, sample SAMEA3449184) | human gut metagenome | biome: human gut; feature: human-associated habitat; material: faeces | place: United Kingdom | collected 2010/2012 ... | reverse complement strand
AATTGAATTTCAATAATTTCAAAGAACTTCTATGATTTTTTAGTGGACACTAATGAATAATTTATTATTGTTGGGCGGAATAACTGATATGTCGACTTGTTCAATGTATTCTTGGTATTTGGGGGAAGTTTTTTCATGAAATTTCTTATATGTGTTTAATTCACATAAGGCTTCAGGCATTAAACCTTCTTTTATGAGTAAATCGGCTAAATTCAAGTGAATAGAACCAAGAAAATCTTCATTTCGTTCAATGAGTAGAGACTTGGAGAATAAAGCTATTTTTAATTCATTATTATCTTGTATACAATCTGCCAATTCACTCCATACATAATATTTTTCGCTCATTTCAAGTAGTAAGGATTTATACACTTTGATAGCAAGGTCATATCTCTGTTGCCATGTATATATGATTGCACGTTGTCTTAATATCCATTCATCTTTTTTAGTACGTTCAATCAGTTCATTATACAATGAATCTAACCAGGATACTAATCCAGCATCTCTTGGATGTAATTCTTTGAGATATTCATAACATTTCTTTGCTGCTTTAACAGCTAAAGGTTTATAGATATTACCATTATTATCTATTTCTTCTTTCCAATCAATATCTATGAGATTTTCATATCCCCAATCTTTAAAAAAGTAAATAAATCTCCATGCTTCTTGACCACTCATATAACGCTCTGCAATTTTCAGTACTTCAGAATGCCAATGAGAAGCACCATAAACAGCGTTTTTTTTATTATAAGTAGAAAAAGCTTCAAACATCTTATGTGTTTTACCTTCTTTATGAAGGTTCATAATTTCCCAAAACTGAGGTTCACGTAACAAATCAAGTGTTTCTGATTTTGGAAGGTTTATCTTTTCACATAATTTTTCTATATCGATATTCTCACCGCTGCTTATAATCTGACGACATATGCGGGAGATAAGTGATGGAATTTCACTACCATTGTAGTAACTTTTGTTTAAATCCTCATAACGTAAATTTTCCGGTTCCCAAAGCAGGAAAAAGCGGTAAAGGCTAAAATCGGAATGTTCCTTTGAGAAACTCAAAGCAAGGTTCAACATTTGAGAATGAAGCATTGAAGGGCGTTCATTTTTAAGATATATATAATCTTTTAGTAATGTTCTTACTTCCAACGATGTTAAGTTTGAAACTTCGGCCTTGATATAACGATAAATTACCCAGCCTAAATCTTCATGTAAAGCTGAATCTATTTTATTTGCGGAGTCGATGTAATTCTTTGCCAGAACATATGCTCTTGAAGGATTATTCTTTGATAGTTCGACTGCTTTTGAAATAGCATCAGCGTTAGGCTGTATTTGTTTAAACAAATTGATATAAGCTTTTTTCCCTGCACCACTATCATCCATCATTGTAGGAAGCAATAAAGACATCTCTTTTAAACAAACCTTAGCTTTATCTGTGACGTTTCTATTGCATAGTTGCTGACATATATCACGTAGGACCCAAAAGAGAGACATTTGTGCCCATGAATTATTTTTATCTTCTTTCAGGTCTTCAATGGCCATCTTGTATGCTTCTTTTAACTTACCACTTTTACGCAATAATGTTACTTCTTTTACAGACATAAGTAATCTTTTATTATGCTAGTTTTTCTATGAGTTGAGACAATTTTATATCAGCTTCTCCTATATCAGAAAGTGGAGCAGCATAGTTAATAAACCCTTTTCCATTAAAGAAAAAAGTTATAGCAGCATAGTTTCCAGAAGCTTTCATATAATATACGAGTTGATAATGTTCTTCTATTACATTTGTTAAAATGATACCACATTCATCACACAAAGAAATCATGCGACAATGTAATGCCTTTAATGATTCAAAAGATGGATGATAGTCTATCTTATATTTAATATTTTCTTCATTTTGGAAAAAATGCAATAGTTCTGTGTCATTGAGATTAGTTTCATATTTTGTAAATAGACCTGCACTATTATATATAGCATCAACTCTTGCTATACCGATTGGTGTATTTACTTCATAAATATCTCTCCATGGTTTACATATAACATTCTTTATCGAATATAGAGTGCCATCCATATTCTTTATAACAGACCAATATTTACATTTGACTGAAGGTAACATTGATGCAGGATGAAAAGGTGTATTCTCTATATTGTCAAAAGATAAAGCATTAATAGCTACTTTTGCTGTTTTATTGATAGGGGTTATTTTTAATGCTGTAATAGGTGTTACATCAGGAAGATTAATACACCATAATAATTTTGAAGCTCGAGTTATTGCTGTATATTTCCAACGAAGACTATCCACATCAAGCCCTGTACGTTTTGAAAAGTCTACATAAACAGTATTCCATTCACCACCCTGTGATTTATGACATGTAAAAGCATAGCCATACTTTACTTGAAGGGCATTGTAGAAGGGATCTTCCCCTATGGCCTTAGCAAATTCTTCAGATTTAGGATTAGTTAATCCTTTTTCCGTACGCATACGCATTACCATATTGATGTAAAGAGCTTTCATTTCATCAATCGTCAGTGAAGGTAGCTTATTTTGGAGTAGTGTATCTATAATATAGCGTTTATAAATATTGCCATCCTCTGCCTGAAAACTGATTTCTCTAAAATCAAGAGTGATTATTTCTTTCAGTTTCTTTCCATTTCTTTCAGTCCAAACAGGTGCAGATTGAGAGATAATATTATTTGATATTTCTACTACGGTTATAATATCACCATTCAACAATTCACATTCACTATAATAGCTGTTACATACTACCATCAATTTATCTCCTATCGCCACATGATTTATTTTCGGAAATAGGATAGAACGAATTGCAGTATTGTAATCAGATGCTTGTTGATTTGAGAAGCAAACTATGGCTGACAATCTTTCTGTATCTTCGCAATATTTCTCAGCAACTTTCATAGCTCCTATATCCATTACTTCATGTTCCTTTTTCTTGAACACAAGGTGGTTTCGCTCTTTTTGCTGAATCAATTCACGAATCATTGTTGCATTAGATAAAATACAACTATCCTTATCTTGACGAACAATGTCTGTGAGTTCATAAGAATACACATTCATTTTTAGTTCATGGAAATAAGTTTCATCTAATGCCACAGAACGATTATCACCTACTGGAGGTAATTGCATGGGGTCACCGATAAAAATAATTTTTCCACCGAAGTTTAATCTTGCATAACTAAGTAGATCATTTATTAATATTCCTGTACCAAATTGAAAAAGTTCATTATTTGATTTACGTGAACTAATCATAGAGGCCTCGTCAATAATACAAATAATTCTATCGTGGTTATCCTTAAGAGGGAATACATATTTAAGTGTTCCTTCAGTCTCTTCCACTATAAGATGAGAAAACTTATAGATACTTTTATGAATAGTCGACGCATCATAATTTTGTAATTTTGAACGTAATATTTTTGCAGCACGTCCAGTCGGAGCCATTAACTGAACATGTAAAGATTGAGTAGATATATAATCTGTAATGCTACGAATCAATGTAGTTTTGCCTGTACCTGCATATCCTTTTAAGATAAATACTTGACTATCTTTATCAGCAATGAACTTTTTAATCATTCTCATTGCTTGTTCCTGTTGCTCAGTTAATATCATTATATCCTATTTTTATGTTATTCATATCAGTTACCATAAAATTTTACTAAAGAAGTGTGAACTGCAAACCTCATTTTTATTGGGAAGTTGTAGAAAACTAATAGTAGTCCACGTTTTGCATGAGAATCACTCTTACTATTTAAGTGCACAATTTAACAATTTCCTACGTTCCCCAATATTTGATGTGCATAACGCTTTTTTGTATAATGTATTGGAAAGAGTTGCTTTAATCCGAATACAAAAGTATTAAAAAACGTGATGTAAAATTCTACTATCACGGATTTTGTTTTTGGGTTGTTCTCGTACCATTTGTTAAGTCTTTCCTATTTCTATATTTTTATCATATTTTCGTGTGTACTAGAAAACACGATACGGATTGTCTTTGCTTACTTAGGTGTTATCTTTTGTTCGATATTTGCCATATGGGTGTGGTGATTTATTGTTTAGGGGCAATCATATTTTTTTATTAGGGAATCTCATCTTTTCACGGTTAAGATAAAAATATGTACAAATCTATGTTCTATTGGTTAGATACACTTGTGTCAGTCGAATTTTTGGCTTTGTTTCCTTGGGTATCTTCAAGTTTTCATTGATTGTCACCTGTCCCATTGATAGGGATAATGCTTTTCAACTGTTTGCCCAACTTCTGCAATTTTCTTCTAACTCTCTAATTCTCAAATTCTGTTGCGTTAATCTGCTGCAATTCGTCGGATATTCCAGAGTTTTTCCGTAAATCTGTATAAGGAATATACCTCTTTGAAATCAAGAGAGTTAGAAGAATTATTTCGTTTTCGGGTAATGGGTTGGCAACCGTCCTAATTGCCGTGGTCTGCATCGCTTTGCTTGTTTGGGTAACTCTTTATTGTGCACAAAGATAGTGAAAGGGAACAAAAGGAAAGAATTTTCAAAACGTTCTTTTAAGCATTTAGCCAATTTGAATTATTAAAAAACATTAATCGCACATTAAATATGCAGTCTTTCTGATTTAATCATATCATATATAAATATGAAATCATCAATGTGATATGAATAATAAGGAACTTGTAGAGTTGTGCAAAAAAGGAAATGAGCAGGCTTTGGGTTTGCTCTACAAGACCTATGCCGATAAAATGTTGAAGATTTGCTCATATTATGTTACAGACAAACAAGCAGCTCAAGACATCTTACATGATGGTTTTATTGTTATCATGTCATCTATCCACTCATTACGGTCTCCTAACAAGTTAGAAAGTTGGATGGGGAAAATAATGCGCAATCTATCGTTACGTTATTTGGAGCAATATAATACGACAACCACAATTCCATTGGACGAGATTAGCTATGGCGAAGAACCAATAGATTTTGATTACACAGATGAGTTCCCTCCATATAATACTATGCTACAATTGGTTGAGCAATTGCCTGAAGGGTATTGCAAAATCTTCAAACTGGCTGTATTGGAAGGATTGTCACACAAGGAAATAAGCTTATTATTGCACATTGCCCCACATTCATCTTCTTCTCAATTATCAAGAGCTAAGGATATGTTACGCAAACTATTCTCCCAATATCGGATGATTGTTTTTTGGGCATTACTATCTATTCTCTCATTATACATTTTTCGCGACGAAAAAGACAAATCTGTACCAAAAGAACAGGCCATAACGAAAGGACGGAAAAATGATGTGCCGCATACTGAACTTCCATTCCACGCAGATACAATGGATTCAGATATTCCATCTCAAATAATTTTCCAGCAGGTTCATAATGAATATGTGGCTACAGATGTCATATGTACTAATAAAATATCGAACACCTACCAAGATAGTATAATAGAGAGAAAAGGAAAATCCACGGACATTGACGAAAAGAAAGAGAAGTCCAAACAAGATTCGGAAGGATGTCTGCCTAATAATAGAATTCCCAATTATTTAACAACAGCCAAAAGGAATAAAAATTGGATGTTGTCAATCTCTTATTCGGGTGTAACTCATCAAACGGACTTCCAAAAAATTATTATTCCCAGTAGTATCACCTCAGGTGAACCAAAAGAAATTTTAGAAGAGAGCCACCACTGCGCTCCCATAGTATTTTCATTGTCTGCACAAAAGAAAATAAATGCACATTGGGGGTTAGAAACAGGCATACAATATACACTACTTCGTTCCGAATTTGCATCAAGTGACGACACACGTTTGGAACGGGCGCAAAAAATTCATTATATAGGCATACCTTTGAAAGGCAATTTCAATATTTGGAAGAACGGGAAATTTTCCATCTACACATCTGCCGGACTAACTTTGGATGTGCCCATAAAGGCTTCTGTTGAGGAATCATTGTTTGACAATGAACAAACCATCAAGCAAGAAAAATATGACTTACATCCGTCTTTGCAATGGTCAACGAGCATTGGTTTTGGCTTACAATATCAAATAACACCAACCATAGGTATATACGCTGAACCCAATTTGCACTATTACTTTAATCCTGGCGATGGTATTAAGACTATCAGGACTGAAAAGCCTCTGAATGTAACTTTGCCCATAGGAATACGGCTGTCATGGTAGAAAAAATACGCTTGTTCATGCAGTCTTTTGTGGAAAATCCGCTCTTGTTTATGTATTATTTTAAATGACATTGTATGCAAAAACGACATATTGACAGAGCGACATATTTTAAAGAACTTTCCATTACGAGTAGAGAATATTTTATTCCATATATTCTCAAATGGCATACGGTAGAACAAAATATAAGTGTACTGGAGATAGGATGCGGGGAAGGAGGTAATCTGTTGCCCTTTTCTCTTATGGGATGCCATACTGTAGGAGTTGACATGGCAATAGGACGCATTAAAGAAGCAAATAGTTTCTTTAATGAAGCAGGTGCAAAAGGTACGTTTATTGCAAACGATATTTTCAAGGAAAAAGGGTTAGAACATAACTTTGACATCGTTATTTGCCATGATGTGATAGAACATATTGCAGACAAAAGGCTATTTTTAGCCGGTCTGAGCAATTATTTGAAGCCTAATGGAGTTATATTTATGGCATTCCCCGCATGGCAAATGCCATTTGGGGGACATCAACAGATATGCAGAAGCAATCTATTGTCCCACTTTCCTTTCATCCATCTTCTTCCCGCCAATTTGTACCGTTTGGTGCTAAGGGCCTTGGGCGAAAATAATGATTGCATAAATGAGCTGCTTTCTATCAAACAAACGCATATAACAATAGAAAAGTTTGAGGACTTGCTGATGAGCACAGACCTCTGCATTAAAGATAGGCAACTTTGGCTTATTAATCCTCATTACAAAGTCAAATTCGGACTTAAACCACGCAAGTTGCATCCTTTTATATCAGCCATTCCCTATCTAAGAGATGTCTTCAGTACCAGTTGTTTCTACATCTTGAAAAGGACAGCACTGCGTCAAAATAGTGCGCATTAAAATATGCTTGTAAATGAATATGTGGTATTTTCTGATTTACGTTGATTTGCAGGAGGGTAACAAACGTGTTTTAGTCTGCCCAAACCACAAACTTGCTCCCCTCCCGTTGGCTTTGTTTACAATCCCAAGTCTTTGCCCTTTCTAAGCGGGGTTACCCTCCGAATGGATGAAAACAGCTTGTCGAACTGCTCCTTGAACCATTCGCCAATCGGTTGTCCGTTGATGGCAAGTGCGAGTTTAGACCTGTCTTTCGGGTCTTTTACCACTTGGCAACCAGCTTCCTCAGTTTTGAACTTCCGTTTGTGTTCCTCCGAATAGAGTTCACCCTCATATAACAGCGGCTTGCCGCTGATGAGCGTGGCGGTCTGCCGCTCGTTGAAGCCAACTTTCAGACAGAACTTCTCCATGTACACCAGTTCTTGGAATAGCGGAAACCATTTCTTGGCTTTTCGGATAATGGATTTCAGGAATGACACTTCCTTTTGGTGTTCCGCTTCCTTGTCCGACATCTCCCTGCGGTGCTTGGCTTGCAGTTCCATCAGTTGCCGTTGGTATTCCTCTTGCTGCCGCTCCATCTGTTGTTGCAACAATTCGATACTCTCGTCACGGGTGGCAACTTCGTTTTGCAATGTGCGGTTGTCGGCTTCCAACTCTTTCAATTTGCCGCTGCCCAAAAGAGAACCGACCTTTGCCACGAGTGCCGCTTTCGCCTCGGTCTTGGCGGCTTCCAGTTTCTCCGACTTGATGTCTTTCCGCACTTCGTCAAGCTGCCTTTCCGCTTGCTGTTGCTCGTTCTGTAATTGCCGCACGTTGGCTTCAAGTTCTCCCGTCTTTCGTTTCAGGTCACGGTAGTATTGGGCGGTGGTGGTGTGCCGTGCCTCCGAACCACGGACACCACGCTGCAAGCCGTACTTCGCCATCGCTGCGGCATAGCTGTCATGGTAGGCGATAAGCCTTTCACGGGTTAAGAGGTCATCGGCGCACAAGCGCACGGCGTTGGTTTTCTTGCGGTAGGTGCATTTGCCTTCCGTCTGCTTTCGCTTGGTTTTCCTGCGCTCTCCCGTCACTATCGGCACGACCGTGGCGTGGATGTGCGGCGTATGCTCGTCCATGTGCAGCACTGCAGATACAGTGTTCTCCTTTCCGAATGTGCGGTGCAGCCATTGCAGGTTGTCGTCGCACCATTCAGATAGTCTGCCTTCGTCCTGCATTCTCGCCATGTCCTCGTGTGTACCCGAAAGCACGATGCGGATTGCCCTCACTTGGTCGGGCGTTATCTTCCTTTTGATGCCAGCCGTGCGGATGCGGTGGCTTATCGCTCCGGTGCGGTCTGCCACTCCATCGGGGAATTGCACCAGCTCACGGTTGAGGTGGGTGCGTGTGGGGTCTGCGTTCTTGGGCATGGTCTTGCGTTCTATATGGTCGGATGCGCCCGTGTCAGCCGAACCTTTCGCCTTGTTGATTTGGATGCTGATATATCCCATGTCTGTTTCTTGTTTTTGAGGTTGTACAAACTTGTTTGTCGGTGTCCGCCTGCCTGCGGTCATAGCCGCACGGGGTAAGCGGGGGTGTCCAGAGGGGTGCAACCCCGCTGGCTCATTGGGGTGTTTTTAGCATGGGCGAAGCGGTGCGTGAAGAAAACGCCCTAATGAGCTATGGCTTTTTGTTCCCCAAAAGCCTGAGGCGGCGTCAGCGGTGATGTCGGCGGACATTGGTTGCCTTTTCTTTTCGCCAGCGACATCGGCCTTCCCTAGTCGGTCGGCAGACCGGAAGTCCGTCCGACCTGTCTGCGGATAGCGAAATTCACCTTTGTTGCTTTCCCTGCGGACTTGTTGAAGGATGAAATTCCGATGAATTGATGATTAGGCAGTCTAATATACTGACAGCTAATGAAATAACCTTTCATCAGCGTTTCATCAAACCGCTCGCCAAAAGAAAAGTGATGTGTGGGGCTGCGTCCGCTTTCTCTTTTCATCAGCCAAATACTTTTGTTGAGCGTTTGATGAGAATGTAAGTCGCTGTCATTCTTTATGTTTATATATGCTTTCATCATTTCATCAAAATATCAGAGTGTTTCCAACTGTTCCTTACTTACCAGATAGTAGCGTCCAATCCTCCTGACGGGCGAGTAACGGCATTCACGGTTGTAGTCGTATTGGTAGGTGGTGTAGGAAAGCGAATTGGATGCAGGGGTAAGCTTCCAGCATTCCTGCACCACTTTCCGAACCTGCGACTTCTCCACCTTTACTTGCGAGCAGACGAGCAACGGGATAATATCATTGAGGCAAAAAGAAACAGAACTGACGCCCACGCTTGCCATGATGTCGAGCAGGAGTTCCGTCATTTCTATCTCCAAACGGTTGCGGTTGCTTCGGATAATCTTCCGCAGGGCTTCCGTCTCCAGCAGCTTCGGGTTGAACCACATTCGGCTTTCTTTTTCGGTGGATAGCTGCCGGTGTTGCAGGAAATGAAGAAAAGCGGGTATCTCCGCTTTCAGTTTTTGCAGGAAGTCGGTATCATCATTCCGTAGCGGCACAATCTTCCGCACCCAATAGCGTGTTTCACCTGCGTCAATGATAACGGGCAGATGCTCGTTGTTGGAGCACAACACGAACTTGGCGAAGAAGCCTATCTCGTCACGGTCTTTGCCTTTCGCCTCCACCTTGTAGGATAGTGTGGTGCTGAGGTTCTTCAACCGTTCGCTGTCCTCACGGCGGTTGAGCAGCACCTCGTCCACCATGATGAGCAGCTTGCCCGCCCAGTCGGAATTGAACTGGCTGCGGAAGTCCTCGTTGGTGTTGAACGTCACGTTGTTCTGGAATACGGCTTTCAGGAAGTTTAGGAACGTGCTTTTGCCCGTATTCCTCTCTTCGGACACGAGCAACAGGATGGGCAGCTTCTGAACGGGATACAGATACAGCAGTTGCAGGTAGTCCATGCCCAACCCGTACTGTTCGCCGAAGATGTGTTCCACCAACGAGCGAATGCAGGGGAAATCGCCCGGCACGGGAACATGGCTTATCGGCTCGTAGAGGTTGAGGAAGTTGCCGACTACGGGCTGGTAGCCTACATGGTCGGGTACGGTGCAGAAGCCGTCATACTTCGGGATGCCCGCCATGTAGTCCTTGCCGTAGTCCTGTCGCAGGGTCTCGGCGTTCCATGCGATGCGTCTCCTCACATAGCCGCCGTCAATGCGGGGCTGGTTCACAATCTTGTAGAGCGTGGTGCCTACACGGATAAATTCTTCTTTCTTTTCCATGTTTCAAATATATGTTTTAGTGCCGCCGACACCTTGTCGGCAGGTGGATTAAACATGGTTGCAAAGCTACGGCAGGACGGCTAAAACCTTGATATGTAAAACTATGCAGAACGGCGCAAAAGAAACCGACGGATAAGAAAATGCAGTAAGATGGACAATATCAGTCATCAAAAGGCGAAAAGAAAAAGCCCGAAGAAACGGAAAATGGTACTTCTTCGGGCAGACTTGGATTGTGTGAGTGCATGGGCGTAGTGACACGCAACCGCACTCGCTAACACTTACACGATATGCTGTTACCTAACGAAAGCCAAAGCATTTGTCTGTCTTTTCGCAAGCACAGCCTTTCCAGCAAGACATTACGCACTCTTGCGGCATTGGATGTGTTGATACGGAAAGCCAGTGCCATTACCATTGGCAGCGCATACACTTCCAAATAATAACCGTTTGGCAGCCTGATGCGCCTTTCCACTTCGCAAGATTGCAACACTCCGCTCCTATACACGGCTCGGACAGCGGCACGGAGTGTCGGGGCGATTACATCAAACAGCGTTACCAACTCCATTTCGCTCATCCACACATTGGCTATATCGGACGGTACGGCAACCCTGCCGCTTCCGTCCATCGTGATTGTTGCCCGTTTCATATCCCTGCCACCTTGATGTTACCGAATGACTTGCTCAACTTGTCGCCCAGCATCGTGAGGTCGTTATCCAGCTTCTCCACGGTTATCTGTAGGCTCGGCTGTCGGCGCCATGCCACCTTACGGTGGTAGGTTTCCGACA
>ERZ824978.3697-NODE-3697-length-11087-cov-2.746374_pt1 | contig 11087 bp, 15 predicted proteins | sample MGYA00519860_ERZ824978 | MGnify/ENA primary metagenome ERZ824978 (study PRJEB31778, sample SAMEA3449184) | human gut metagenome | biome: human gut; feature: human-associated habitat; material: faeces | place: United Kingdom | collected 2010/2012 ... | reverse complement strand
CGAGCCGGCAGGCGGCCATCCGGCGGCGGCAGCGGAAGCGGCGCCGGTTTCGGCGCAGAGCGCAGCCAACGCGTAAAAATGGAGAGTGAAGAGAATGGAACAGACAAATGTGGTAAACGACACACAGGGGCCGAACGTTGAGGCCCAGGCCCAGTCGTCCGCCCCGGAGGAGACCGGCGCGCAGGCGGGCATTCCGGCCGGGGCGCCGGACGGCGGCGAGTCCGGCCGGCAGACGCCGGAGGAGAACGCGGCCTTTGCGGCGCTGCGCCGCCGCAGCGAGGCCGCGGAAAAAGAGGCAAAGCGGCTCCGAAGCGAAAACGACGCGCTGCTCCGGCGGCAGGACGAGCCGGACGAGGCGCGGCGCGCGCGGGAAGCGGCCGTATTGCGGGAGCTGGACGGCCTGCGCCGCTGGCGGGACGAGAAGATGATTGAAGAGGACATCGCGCGCATCCGGGAGGCCTATCCGGACTTCCAGGCCAGGAGCGCGGCCGACCTGCCCGAACAGTTCGTGCGCATCATGGCGACGGGACATGTCGATCCGCTGACCGCGTACGACATTTTCACCATGCAGAAAAACCGCGTGCGCAAGGACCCGCCGCCCGATCCCGGCGCGATTGACAATGCGTCGGCGCGGGAGAAGGACTACTACTCGCCCGAGGAAGTCGACCGGCTCACGGAGCACGATTTCCAGAGCAATCCCAGGCTGCTGGACATCGTCCAGCGGTCCATGACAAAATGGAGGTAAGTGCATATGGCATACAGCAATTTCAAGCCGCTTGTGTGGAGCAAACACATCCAGCGCGAACTGGAAAAGGCAACGGTTTTGCAGGAGGACTGCAACACGGAGTTTGAGGGCGAGGCCAGGCAGGGCAGCCGCGTCAAGATCCTGGGCGTGGCGCGCCCCACCATCGGCGACTACACCGGCCAGAACATCGGCGCGCCGGAGGACGTGCCCGACACGGCCGTCTATCTCGACATCGACCGCGCCAAGTTCTTCAATTTCGGCGTGGACGACGTGGACAAGGCGCAGAGCGTCGAGGGCCTCATGCAGGCGCTGATGGCCGAGAGCGCGGCGGGGCTTGCCCAGGAGCGCGACCGGTACATCGCCTCGCTGGCGGCAGACGCGGGCGGCTTCTCGGAGTCTTTGCAGATTACGTCGGCCGCCGCCGCCAAAGCGGCGCTCGACGACGCCTTCGTCTGGCTGTGGAACAACGACGTAAAAATCAACGACGAGGTCGTCATTACCCTCACGCCCTGGTTCTACAACCTGTTCAAGGACAGCCTGACCGCGCTCTACACCGACAACGTGGAGCTGATCCGCAAGGGGGTTGTCGGCATGTACAACGCGGCCATGGTGAAGATTTCCACCAACCTGTACAACGACGGGACCGACGACTACATGATGATCCGCACCAAGAAGGCGATCGCCTTTGCCGGCCAGATCAACGAGACCGAGGCGTACCGGCCCGAACAACTGTTCAAGGACGCCGTAAAGGGCCTGGACACCTACGGCGCCAAAGTGGTTCGCCCCAAGGAGCTGTACGTAGTCAAGGCCCATGAATAAGGGCGCTAAACGGAGAAAGGATGAACTGAAATGGCTAAGATAACCAAAGTGAACACAAAGCGCAGCGCGTTCAGCGCGGCGGCCTTTGCCGCGGCGAACCCCTCCGCCGCCGTGGAAACCGGCGCGGACGACCGGATGGTACTGCTGGTGCGCAACACGGCGGAGGCGGCAAAAACGCTCACCGTCAAGGCCGGGACCGCCCTGCAGGGAGTCGCGGACCTCGAGATCAGCGTGCCCGCGTCCACAGCGGCCGGGATCCTGCCGCTGGAGAGCGGAAAATACGTGCAGGTATCGGGCGAAAACGCCGGCTGTATCCTCGTGGAGGCGGAGGCGGGCGTCGAGCTTGCCTGCGCCATTCTCCCCTGATACCTGACGCCTTTCGCGTGCGGGCGGCACCCGCCCGCACGCAGACCCCGTAAAGGAGGAGCGCTATGTACAAGACATGGGGCGAAATCAAATCGGAAATCATCAACCTGGGGTATGAGCAGCCGGGCGCATATGCGGAAAACCCGCAGTCCTGCATCGAGGCCGTCAACCGGGCCATGACCATCATCGCCGCGTTTGTCCGGCCGGTGCTCGGCCACTATGTCATCGACCTGGAGGACACCGGCGCGGAACAGCGCTTCGACATACGCGCGCTGACTGCGCAGGACGGCGAGCCGGTGTTCCTCGGCTATGCCGACCATTACCCGGTCGCGCTCAGGAACCCGCGCCGGGCGGCGGACTATCTGCTCGACAACGACGATGCGCTGCTGCTGCAGCCCGGGCAGTCGGGGCCGGTGGACGTGTGGTTCCGGCGCGCGCCGCGCAGAGTAACCGACCAGACCCCGGACGGCTACGAGCTGGAATTTGAAGCGGACGCGGCCGAGCTCATCCCGCTGCTGGCCAGCTTCTACCTGTGGCAGGACGAGGACGAGCGCAAGGCCGTGCGCTACCGGAACGACTACGAGGACCTAAAGGCCCAGCTTCTGGCCAGCCGCGCCGGCACGGCCGCGGCGCGTGTGGTGGATGCGGGGTGGGAATATGTCTAAGTTTACCCTGCCCGATCCCCCCGCGCGGGTGACGGTGCGCTACGCCGACCTGTGCGGCGTGGACCTTTCGAGCGAACAGCGCAGCGTCGCGCCGCAGCGCGCTTCGTATGCGCAGAACATGTACAAGAAATACGTGGACGGGTACTCGAACTTTGTGGAGACGCGGCCGGGCATCCAGACGCTGGGCGGCTTCGGCGGCCGGATTTACGGCATGTACTTCTGGGGGGACGGGCCTGCGGCCAGGGTTCTTGTGCACGCGGGGACGGGCCTGTATCTGTGGGACAGTTTCCCCTCCGCGCCCGGCGCGCTCAGTCCGCTGTGCGAGATGGCGGCCCGGCGCTCGTCCGGCTTTCTGCACGGAGACCGGCTGTACATCAACGACGGCCGGGCCTACCTCTGCTTTGACGGCACGTCCTGCGCGCCGGTAGAGGGATATGTGCCGACCACGTCCATCGCGCGCACGCCGGCGGGCGGCGGCACTGCCTACCAGGCCGTCAACCTGCTCACCGGCCGGCGGAAAAACAGCTTCCGGGGCGACGGCGCGAGTAAAGAATACCATCTCGACGCGGCCGGGCTCGACGACAGCGCGGTCACGGCGGAGGTGGACGGGGAACCGACGACCGCCTTTGCGGTCGACAGGCAGACGGGCGTTGTCACCTTTACCACGGCGCCGGCCGCGCCCGGCGGCGGCGACGACAACGTCGTCATTACCTTTGCAAAGACGGCGGCGGGCTATGCGGACCGGATTGCGGGCTGCACCCAGACCTGCGCGTTTGACGGCCGCGTGTTCTTTACCGGCAACGCGGACTATCCGAACGTGCTCTGGCACAGCGAACTCGACAACCCCGCCTATATCCCCGATGTGAACTACTATCAGGACGGCGACGCGTCCGCGCCGGTGGCGAGCATCGTCGTGCAGGACGGCAGCCTGATCGTGCTGAAAAACACCGCCCAGCACGCCCCGGCGGTATTCAGCCATGCGCCCGCGCTGGACTATGAGCTGGGCCGGGTATACCCGGTGTCGGAGAGCGTCATCAGCGTCGGCAACGTATCGCCCGGCGCGGCCATCTCCTTCCGCGACGATCTGGTCTATCTCTCGGCGTTCGGGCTGGAGGGGATCTCCTACCCGAACGTAACGGCGGGCCAGCGGATTCTGTGCCACCGGAGCACGGTGGTTGACAGCGCGCTGCGGAGCGAGGACCTTTCCTCCGTCATGCTCGAGGAGTGGGACGGCTATCTGTGCCTGCTGTGCGGCGGCCGCCTGTTTTTGGCCGACAGCCGGGGGCGCTACGGCACGGGCGACGCGTATGAGTACGAGTGGTTCCTGTGGACCGGAATCGGCGCGCGGCAGGACGGGGCGTTCAGCCCGGCCTGCTATATCAAGGAGTACGGGGGCGTGCTGTATATCGGCACGGACCAGGGCGCGGTGTGCCGTTTTTCCGGCACGAGCGACGACGGCTGCGAGATTGAGAGCGTCTGGGAGACGCGCATGGAGACGGCGGGGGACACTGCGTCGAGAAAGACGGCGCACCGGCGGGGAGCTGCCGTCCTGCTCAAGACCATTCCCAACTCGCGCGTGGACATCTCGGTCAGCACCGACCGCGTCGGGAGCCGGCCGCTCGTGTCGGTCAATATGGGCGGCCTGGACTTTGCCGGCCTGGACTTCGGCGCGCTGAGCTTTTCAACGGACAGCGACAACGTGGTCGCCATCCCGCTGCGGGAGAAGTACTGGAAAACGCTCAAGCTGCGCCTGTCCTCCGCGCGCGGGTTCGGGCTGGGCAGTATCTGCTACCGGGCGAGTGTTATAAACTATGTGAAATGAGGGCTGATTTATGGCGTTTACCATGCTGAACGCGGACATGAGCATCATCCAGAAGCTGGCGGACAACCCGACGGAGACGGCGTCGGAGCTGAAAGCGAAGTTTGACGAGGGCGGGGAAGCGGTAAAGGAATACCTGAACAGCGTGCACCTGCCGGAGCTGGAGGCGGAGGTGACCGGGCTGAAAGGGGATATATCGGGCCTGGAGACGGCGGTGGGGGATATCCCTGCCGTCATAGACAACCTGACGAGCACGTCGGCGACAGACGCGCTGTCGGCCAACCAGGGGAAAGCGCTGAACACGGCGCTGGCGGGCAAGCAGAAGACGATCACGGCGGGCACGGGCAGCCCGAGCGGCGGCGCGGACGGGGACGTCTATATCAAATACGTGTAACGGGGTGAGGAGATATGGCCCTGCTGAAAGAAACAACGGTCACGACAAGCCAGAACGGGTACAGCCTGATTCTGCGCACGTATGAGGACGCAGTGAACAAGGCGGCGAACACGTCTACGGTGCGGATCGAGCTGCTGCTCAAATCAAACAGCGTGCGGTTTGTTGACTACGGCTGCCTGGGAGAGCTGTGGCTGAACGGGGCGCTTGCGTATTCGAATGAAGCGCAGTATTCGTTCCCGTCGCTGGGCTCGACGATCACGATTGCGAGCTGGACGACGAGTGTGGAACACAACAGCGACGGGGCGCGGAGCATAACGGTCAGCGCGTGGTTCAAGTGCGCGAGCGGCGCATACACGGCGGGCAGCGCGGAAGTGACAAACGGCTCGATGGCGCTCACGCCGATCGCCCGCACGCCGTCCGCGCCCACGGCGGTGACGGCAAAGGCCGGGGGCGACGGCGCGTACTATCCCGGCGGCACGGTCAATATCGCGTGGAGCGGTGCGGCGGGAACGATCACGGGCTATGAAGTGCAGTACGCGCTGCGAGCGGCGGGCAGCGGCACGTGGGGCGCGTGGACGGCGCTGAAAACGGCGACGGGGACGAGCACGACGGATACGCGGAGCATGATGTTCGGCCAGGCGGTGAAATACCGTGTGCGCGCGAAGAACGGGAGCCTTGCGTCGGGCTGGAAAGAGAGCAACGCGCTGACGCGGACGGGCGGCGTATACCTGCGCGTAAACGGAGCCTGGAAGCCGGGTACGGTGTACCGGCGGGTGAACGGGAGCTGGAAGCAGGCGGCGGACGTGTACCGGCGCATAGGCGGGACGTGGCGGCGCAGCGTGCCGTAAAGGAGGGAAGGGGAATGGACGTAGTCAAACAGGCGGTGGAGACGATCAAGCGGATGTACAACCTGTCTCTGCTGAAACTGCTGGAGCGCCTGCCCGTAAGCAACGGGGGTACGGGCGCCGCAGCGCCGGAGCAGGCGCGGGAGAACCTGGGCATTCAGTTTCCCCTGCCGGTGGAGAACGGCGGCACGGGCGCGGGCACCGCAGCGGCGGCTTTGGCAAACCTCGGCTTGCCGGTGGCGTCCGGCACGTGGACGCCGAAGCTGATCTCGTCGGACGGCGGGATGACGTATACAACCAGCTACAACTACTCGTATTATTACCGGATAGGGAAGCTGGTGTACATCACGTTTTACATGAAAGTCAATGTAACGGCCGCGGGCAGCGGATATGCGAGGGTTCAGGGCTTGCCCTTTGCGCCGATGAGTTCAGGCCGCTATGGGCTGGCGCGCATGCAGTTTGCGCGCACAACCTCGGATACGGTAGGCGGTGCGGTGGCGCATGTCGATTCTTCGCTCGGTATGATCCGCCTGCAATCCGAAAACGGGCTGGCCGCCCTTACATGGAAAGAGGGCGACACCTGGCTAGGGTTTGCCGGCTGCTATATTATGGCCTGATACGGCAACAGAGGGGCTGCGCGGCGCGGCGCCCTTGGCTTTGCATACCGGTAGCCCGGCGGTAAACCGGCCGTCCGCCGCAAATCGGCCGGACATAGAACAGGAGAGGGGATGGACGCAGTGGCAGCCAAGAGCTACAGCGAACAGTACGAACAAATGCTGCGCGAGCAGCTAAAGCAGGCGCTCGACAGCATAGACAGGCAGGAACAGGCGCAGGTAAACCGGTACGACACCGAGCTTGCGCGCGTGGAAGCGGCGCGGCAGGACGCGCTGCGGGGCGCGTACGCGGACTATGCGCACAATATCAATCCATACGGCATCCAGGCGGAATCCGCCTATGCGAACGGCCTGCGCGGCGCGGGCAAAAGCGAGACGGCGCTTGCGAACTATTACAACACATATCAGAACATGCTGGCCCAGGTGCACAGCCTCAAAGACGAGCAGGCGGGCGACCTGCGCCTGGACCTGGAGGATGCGCTCGCGCAAAACGAGGCGGCCCGCACGGCGGCGCGCGGCAGCGCATATAATAATATACTGAACGAGCTGATCCGGCGCGAAGAGAGCGAATACGGCAGGGCGCAGGACGAGCGTGATTACGCGTTCCGGCTAGCGCAGGCGCAGCAGGAGCAGGAAAACTGGCAGAAGGAGTTCGAGCTGAAGCTCGCCGCCGCCCAGAAATCGGCTGCGAAAAGCGGCGGTTCCGGCAGCGGTTCATCCGCGGCGCAAACCGCTTTATCAGACAACGCGTTTATGGACGAACAGCGGTTTGCGGAGCTGTACAAGGCCATGAACAGCCTGCGCTGGTCGGTCCTGCCCGGCGAGTCGAACCCGACGCCCCGCATCCGCGAATGGCAGAGCGCCTACCTGCAGACGTTCAGTAAGTACCTGTCCCCCGAGCAGTACCAGCAGTTGGTTGCGCTGTATCTGTAACGGTGGAGGGCGGAAAGCATATGTGCACGGAAACGCCCGCCGCCTGCAGGGAGCGCTTTGCGCGCATCGACGCGCGCCTCAAGGAGAGCGAGGGGCAGCTTCGTCTGCACAGGGAGGATATCAACCAGCTCATGGTCCTCACCGCGCGGCTGGGGGAAAAAATCAACATGCTTGCAAATTCCATGCGCGCGCTGACGCGGGCGCTTTGGGGCGTAGCCGGGGCTGTAATCACGGCGCTGCTGGGGTTCTTCTTCTGGTACGTCCAGTCGTTGTAAGGAGAGGAAAACAATGCGTTTACAAAATTTTTTGGGAATCAATTTACTGGTGAGGCTGAAAAACCCGCTTTTCTGGGTACAGGTGGTATTGGCCGTGTTTATGCCGGTTCTGGTATACTTCGGCGTGGAATGGGAACAGCTCACCACCTGGAGCGCGGTGTTCAGCCTGCTGTGGAAGGCGCTTCAGAACCCCGTTGTGGTTGTTTCGGTCATCGTCTCGATATGGAATACGGTCACAGACCCGACCACCTGCGGGCCGGGGGACAGCGCGCTTGCAAAGACCTACCTGAAACCAAAACAGAAAGAAGAGATGTGAGCAATGGCACTGCAGAAACCGAGATACCCGGTGGACTATATCGGTATCACGCAATATTATAATACGGCGCACCCCGCGCTGGATCTCGGCTGGCATACGCCGAACCCGCCCGTCTACGCCGCGGCCGCCGGCACGGTTTATGCGGCCGCGCGCGACGTGGACGGAGCCAACTACGTCGTCATCCGGCACGATAACGTGATTGCAGGCAAGCTGGTATACACCCTGTACTGGCATCTGGCCTCCTACCGCGTCGCAAAGGGCGCGACGGTCAAGCTCGGCGACCGGATCGGCGTCATGGGCCAGACGGGCAACGCCGTCGGCGTACACCTGCACTTTGAGTTCTGGATTACGCCGCTAAGCTATACCAAATGGGCGCTGAGCGACAAGCGCAAATACGCGGTCGATCCGCAGACCTATGTGTACTGCTATCCGGACCAGACCGTGAGCCCGAACACGAAAAACGTGCTCAAATACACGCCGCAGATCGACCCGGGCGAGAACGTCCTGGCCCCCGGGGCCAAGCTCAGCCTGAAAAATGCGCCGCTGTACGCCAGCTCCGACGCCGCGCGCGCCGCGGGCCGGGTCAGCGGAACCTATTACACCTGGGACAGCCAGATTATCCGAAACAGAATCCGGATTACGAACAGCACGGCCAATGTCGGCCGCCCTGGCGCTGTAACTGGGTGGATCGGCAAGGAGTATCTTCCCGCCGTCAACCGGCCGACGGTCTATATCGTCGTTTCGGGGGACACTCTCTCCGGGATCGCGGCGCGCAGCGGCGTGTCGCTCAGCGCGCTTCTGGCCGCCAACCCCCAGATTAAGGACCCCAACCGCATTTACCCCGGCGACCGGATCACCATTCCGGCGAACTAGGCGCTCAAAAAAATCACGCCCCCGCGGCGTGATTTTTTTTGCGTACCCCCTTGACAGGCGCATTGAATTGTATTATTGTATTAATGAACTAATACAATTGAGAGGAGGAGCGCGCGGGTGGACTGGAACTTTTCCGGCGACCGGCCGGTATATCTGCAGCTTTTGGAGCGGATGGAGCTGGCCATCGCCTCCGGCTATTACGAGCCGGGGCAGCGCCTGCCCTCGGTGCGGGAGCTTGCGCAGCTTTGCCGGGTCAATCCGAACACGGCCCAGCGCGCCTTGAGCGCGCTGGAGGAGGAGGGCCTTGTCAGTACGCAGCGAACAAGCGGCAAGTTTGTGACGGCGGATCCGGGCCTGATCGAGCGGACGCGGCGCCAGTTTGCACAGACGGCGGCGGACGCATACCTCAGGCAGATGGAGGGGCTGGGGTACGGCAGGGACGAGGCCGCGGCCCTGCTCGCACAGAAAGCGGCTGAAAAAACGGATATGCAGGAGGGAACGCCATGACGGTTACATGCAGGAACCTGACTAAGAAATACGGCGCGTACAGCGCGGTAAACAACATAAACCTCACGCTCGGCAGCGGCCGGATTATCGGCCTGCTCGGTCCGAACGGTTCGGGCAAGACGACGCTGATCAAGATGATAAACGGCCTGCTCACGCCCAGCAGCGGCGAACTGCTGATCGACGGCCGTGCGCCCGGGGTGGAGAGCAAAAAGCACATCTCCTACCTGCCGGAGCGCACGTATCTGAACATGGATATGCGCGTGCGCGGGCTGCTGCGCTACTTTGCAGATTTCTATGAGGATTTCGATATGGAGCGCGCGCACAGTATGCTCGACCAGCTCGGCATCCGGGCGGACGACAGGCTCAAAACGATGTCGAAGGGGACCAAGGAGAAAGTGCAGCTCATTCTGGTGATGAGCCGGCGCGCGCAGCTTTACGTGCTGGACGAGCCGATCGGCGGCATCGACCCCGCGGGCCGCGACTATATTCTCGACACCATTCTCACAAACTTCGACCCGGGGGCGAGCATCCTGCTCTCCACCCATCTGATCGCGGACATTGAGCGGATACTGGACGATGTGATTTTTCTGCGCTACGGTTCGGTGTCCCTGTACGGGAACGCCGATGAGATCCGCAGCCAGCACGGCAAGTCGATCGACGCGCTGTTTCGGGAGGAATACAGATGTTAGGAAAACTTTTAAAGCACGATTTCAAATCCCTTCTGCGCAGGATCTGGCCCGCATTTCCCATCCTGCTCGCATCCGCGGGCCTGTGCCGGCTTTTTATGTGGCTGGGCGGGCGGTACCCTGCGTTCAGCCTGGTCCGCGGCATTTCGCTCATGCTGTTTGTTCTGCTGCTGGTGGCGGGCTATGTGTTTGTCTACGTCGTGTGCGTAATGCGGTTTTACCAGTCCATGGTCAGGGATGAGGGGTATTTGACGCACACCCTGCCCGTCACAAAAGGGCGGCTGCTTTTCTCCAAGGTATTCTCCTCTGTCGTCTGCCTGCTGCTCGTGCTCGCGGCGGACCTGCTCGCCGTAGCCGCCGCGTTCTACCAGCCGGGGCTTGCCGGCACTCTGTTCGCCGTGTTCAAAGAGGCGCTGAGCAGTTCGGGCATAGGCCGGTGGTGGATCGTGCTGCTGCTCGCACTGCTCGGCATGGTCAGCTTCCTGATGCTCATTTTCACCGGTGTCTCGCTCGGACAGCTTCACAATAAAAACAAGCTCGGCTTTGGGGTGCTCTACTGCTTCTGCGGGTATATGCTCAACCAGCTCGTCAGCCTGGTGCTCCTGGCGGCGCTTGCGCTGCATGACCGGGCGTTTGCGGTTACGTTCAGCGGCGTTGCCGGCTGTGCGTGCGGGCTCAACCTGCTGCTCATGGCCGCATATGCCGTCGTCATGCTCTACATATACCGGAACAGGGTCAACCTGGAATAGCGGCGCATATCCAGTCAGGGCGCCTGCGCGTTATGCGCAGGCGCCCTTTTGTACCGGCGGTGGACGGGAGCGTCCGCCTGTGGTATAATACGGTAATCACTGCAACGGAGGCGATTGTATGGAGCCCATTTCACTGCCCGGTTCCGTCGGGGCGCTTGTGCGGGGCATGCGCTGGGAGCGGGATTCTGTCGGGCGCTCGTCCGCCGGCGTATACCGGCTCAGCGGCGGCGGCCGGACCTGTTACCTCAAATGCGGCGGGCCGGAAAGCGGCCTTGCCCGCGAATGCCGCAGCCTGCGCTGGCTGCGCGGGCGGCTGCCCGTGCCCGAGGTGCTGGCGTACGCCGAGGCGGGGGATATGCACTACCTGCTCCTGTCCGAAGCGGCCGGACAAATGCTCTGCGCCGAACCGTACCTGCGCCGGCCCGAACAGGCCGTCGCCGCGCTCGCGTCGGGGCTGCGCATGCTCCGGACGGTGGACACG
>ERZ824978.3695-NODE-3695-length-11095-cov-21.406975_pt1 | contig 11095 bp, 9 predicted proteins | sample MGYA00519860_ERZ824978 | MGnify/ENA primary metagenome ERZ824978 (study PRJEB31778, sample SAMEA3449184) | human gut metagenome | biome: human gut; feature: human-associated habitat; material: faeces | place: United Kingdom | collected 2010/2012 ... | reverse complement strand
GATCCGATTCCGGTGCAGAAGGCCATCGACGACGGCTATGACCGCATCGTGGTGATCCTCACCCGTCCGAAAGACACCGTACGCGAACAGAAGAAGGATATCGGCCCGGCCACGATTCTGAAGCGCACGCACCCGGAGGCCGCGGAAAAGCTGATGAACCGTTATCAGACGTACAACGACGAGGTGGCGTTGGCCAAGGAATACGAGAAGGATGGCCGTGTGCTCATCCTCGCGCCGGAAAGCATGTACGGCTTGAACACGCTGAGCAAGTCGTTCGAAGGTCTGGAACGCATGTACCGCGCCGGATATGCGGCGGCGGCCGCGATTCCAGCGTTCCTGGAAAGCTGAAATCCGTTCTTCCGCAGCGCTGTCATGCGTTTCCAACGGTTCTAACGGCAACCGCATGACAGCAATCGCATAATGCAATCATATGGCAGCGGTTATGTACGTTACGGCATCGCAACACGCGTAACCGGGCGGCGGCTATGCTGGAACGCATGGAAAAGCAGAATCGTATTTTTTCCGGCTTTGATGCCGATGCCATCGATCGCACCACCGCCGCAGATCTGGCCGAAGTCGGTTCCGACAAGTGGACCCGCTACCCCGGCTGTATCGGCGCGTTCATCGCGGAAATGGACTACGGCCTGGCGCCGTGCATCCAGCAGGCCATCGACAGCGCCTGCGACCATTGCAAACTCGGTTACATTCCCGAACCGTGGAAGCGCCGCGTGGCCGAGGCGTGCGCCGGCTGGCAGAAAAGCCACTACGGCTGGGACGTGGATCCGGACATCATCCGCGTGGTGCCGGACGTGTTGGAAGCGTACGAAATCTTCCTGCGCGAGCTGGTCGGCGCCGGCAATGCCGTGGTCGTGCCGACGCCCGCGTATATGCCGTTCCTGAGCGTGCCGAAGCTGTACGACGTCGACGTGATCGAAATCGAAATGCTTCAGGGAACCGACGAAACGACCGGCGAGCGCGAATGGCTGTTCGATTTCGACGCCATCGAACACGCGTTCGCGGCTGGCTGCCATGCGTTCGTGCTGTGCAATCCGCACAATCCGATCGGCAAGGTGCTTACGTTGGCCGAGGAGCAGCGGCTGTGCGAGCTGGCGGAACGGTACGACGTGCGTATTTTCAATGATGAGATTCACGCGCCGTTCGTGTTCGAGGGGCGTCATATTCCGTATCCGACCATCAGCGAGGCGGCCGCTCGGCAGTCTATGACCGCTACCAGCGCGTCGAAGTCGTTCAATATTCCGGGTACGAAGTGCGCGCAGGTGCTGCTGACGAATCCGGCGGACCGTGAGATGTGGGCGGAACGTGCGGAGTGGAGCGAGCATCAGACCGCCACGATCGGTGCGATCGCCACCACCACCGCCTACAACGAGGGCGATCCGTGGTTCCAGGACGCGCTTTCCTACGTGCGACGCAATCTTGGGTTGTTCGATGAGCAGATGAGCACGCGGTTCTCGGGCGTTGGCTATATTCGCCCACGCGGCACGTATATCGCATGGCTGGATTTCGGCCCGCTCGGCATTGACGATCCGGCCGCGTATTTCATTGAGAAGGCGAAGGTGGCGCTGACCGACGGCCGTTCGTGCGGCCGTGCGGGAGCCGGCTGCGCGCGTGTGAACATGGCGATGCCGTATCCGCTGCTGGAGGATTGCCTCAACCGCATGCATGACGCGTTGCAGGCGGACGGTTTGCTTTAAAGTTTTCCGTCTTTCGTGTGTGACCGACGCTATGGTCGGCCACACACACCATATTGCGGGAAAAGCCGCCGAATCATTGCGATTGCAACGGTTGCGCTATGGGCGAATAGCAGCATGTTACGATGGCCGCACACCACCGTCGGTGGACGCGCGACGCGAATCCAGCGTATGCGTTTCATTGAGAAGAAGGCTTTACGAATATGCGATTCCCCTACAGCGGCAACGGCACATGGACGCCCGACTACCACTGCGGTTTCATTGATGCCGTCAAACGTTTTTTCATCGGCTACATGGAGTTTCGGGGGCGTTCCAGCAGACGCGAGTTCTGGCTCGCCATGCTGTTCTTCATTCCGGTCAGCGTGCTGATATTCCTTATTCCGGCTGCCGGAACGGTGTCCGGAATACTGTGGATGCTGGCCACCATGGTACCGATCATGGCCATCTCCTTCAGAAGGCTGCATGATGCCAACCGCACCGGCTGGTGGTTTCTGCTTGGGCACGTCGGCACCATTCTGGCCCTTGCGATGCTGGTCGTCATTGCGTTCGGCCTGGTCATCATCGAAATCGGCATGATCATGGTCATCCCCCACGAGCCACCGAAACTCGACTTTCATGACCCGAACAGCTTCCCGGGAATGCTGCTCACGCTGTTCTATGTCAGCCTCGGCATGGCCGGCATCTCGCTGATCATCCAAGCATTCCTGTACTCGCTGCCCAGCAAGCCCGAGGGCGTCCGCTTCGACTGATGTTCTCAGCGGCATCCCGCCCCTCTTCCCTCCCTGCATTACCCTCTTAGCCCTTTTGTATGGAAACGTTCCATCTCACATTGAGACAGAGCAGTGAGCTCGGTTAACAAAACTCCTATAATCACGTCTATTGTCTTTCCGCCGTCATAAGCGACGGAATGTCAACATCAGAGGAGAAAACAATGAAGAGAAACATGCTCCACCGCCTGGTCGCCATGGCCGCGGCGGGAACCATGCTGATGTCGGTCGCCGCGTGCGGCTCGTCATCCGATGACAACGCCGCCACCAGCAATTCCAGCGACACCTCGCTGATTTCCGTGAACAACAGCGAGCCGCAGAACGGTCTGATTCCGAGCGACACCAACGAAATGGGCGGCGGCAAGGTCATCCGCTACCTGTTCGAAGGTCTGGTGAGCTTCGACGCGAAAGGCAAGCAGCATCTTGAAGTGGCCGAAAGCATCACCCCGAACGAGGATGCCACCAAGTACACGATCAAACTGAAGAAGGGTTGGAAGTTCACCAACGGCGAGGCAGTAACCGCCCATTCCTTCGCCGACACCTGGAGTTTCGCCGCCAATGTGAAGAACGCGCAGAAGACCTCGAGCCGCTTCTCCACCATCAAGGGCTATGACGAGCTGCAGGATCCGAACGTCGATCCGAAGGCCACACTTTCCGGTCTTTCCACCCCGGACGACTACACGCTGGTCGTCGAGCTGAACAAGCCTGATTCCGTGTTCCCGACCAAGCTCGCGCACCAATCCATGTTCCCGCTGCCGAGCGTGGCGTTCAAGGACATCAAGAAGTTCGGACAGGCTCCGATCGGCAACGGTCCGTACAAGTTCAAGTCCTGGTCGCATGACAAGAACATCATCATCGTGCCGAACAAGGATTATAAGGGCAGCCGCAAGGTATCCAACAACGGCATCGAATACCGCGTCTATACGAATGAGGATTCCGCTTACTCCGACGTGCTGTCCGGCAACCTCGACGTGATGGATCAGATTCCACAGTCCGCGGTGAAGACCTTCCGTCAGGATTCCAGCGTGATCGCCTACAGCCAGGCAGGATCCTCATTCCAGTCCTTCGTCATTCCGGAACGTCTCGAGCATTTCGGCAACGACGAGGAAGGCCAATTGCGTCGTCAGGCCATTTCCATGGCCATCAACCGCGACCAGATCGTCAAGAAGGTTTACAACAACACGAAGACCCCGGCCACCGATTTCACTTCACCGCTCGTCCCCGAATATGTGAAGAAGCTGGAGAAGAACGGCGACAACCTGAAGTACAACGCTTCCAAGGCCAAGGAACTGTGGAAGAAAGCCAATGCCATCAAGCCATGGTCCGGCAACTTCCGAATCGCCTATAATGCCGATGGCGGCCATAAGGAATGGGTCGATGCCGTGTGCAACCAGATCAAGAACACACTCGACATCGACGCCGCCGGCGAGCCGTACGCCACGTTCAGCGACGTGCGTAACCAGGTGACCAACCGCACCATCAAAACCGCGTTCCGTGCCGGCTGGATGCTGGATTACCCGTCCGCTGAAGATTATCTCAATCCGCTATATGCCTCCAGCTCCGCTGACGGCCATGGTTCGAACGATGGTGATTACAAGAGCGCGGAATTCGACAAGCTCCTGAACGCCGCGCTCGCCCAGACCGACGTAAAGAAGCGAACCGAGGACTTCACCAAGGCGCAGGAAGTGCTGGCCAAGGATCTTCCGGTGATTCCGCTGTGGAACGACAACGTCGCCGCCGCGTCCGCGACGAACGTGAAGAACGTGTCGTTCGACTACACCAACCTGCCTACCTACAACACCATCACCAAGTGACGGCTTCGTTGTGACGTTTTGCTGCCAATCGGCAACGAAAAACGAGTGGGGGTTCGAATCCTTAATGGATTCGAACCCCCACTCGGCGTTTTGCAGCCGTTTCGTTTATTTGCTTACGGCGTCAAACCTATGGCGTCAGCTCTGCACGTAGCTGCCCTTCGGGGACTTCCAACCGCAGTTCATCATCTCGCTGTTGAACACCATCGCACCGTCGCCATGGGCGGGGACGACGATCATGCCACCGTCGCCGTGGTGACGGGCCACACCGTCCAGCGCGGCCTTCGCAGCCTCGACCGGATCTTCCTTGGCATACAGCACACGGTCAGAAACCTGGTGCGCGGCGACTTCCTTGACGAACGCCTCACCGATGCCGGTGCAGGAGATCGCAACGGAATCGTTGTTGGCGTAGGTGCCGCAACCCGGCAGTGGCGAATCGCCAACACGGCCCGGCATCTGGTTGGTGATGCCGCCAGTGGAGGTGCCGGCTGCGATATTGCCGGACGCGTCACGTGCGACGGCGCCGATGGTGCCATGCTTCTCCCATTCGTCGCCATTGGACTGCGCCTCACGCAGGGATTCCTGACGGGCCGGGGTGATGAAGTACTCGCTGTCGCACAGTTCGATGCCCCACTCCTTGAGCAGGTTATCGCCCGGCTTGGCGAACATGACGTGCTTGGTCTTCTCCTTGATGGCGCGCGCCACATTGATCGGGTTCTTGGACGTGGTCAGACCGCATGCGGAGCCGACTTCGCCGTCAACGCCGGTCATCAGGCAGGAATCCATGGACACGATGCCTTCGCTCGTCAACGCGGCACCACGGCCAGCATTGAATTCGGGAGCATCCTCCATGACACGAATGGCCGCGCAGACGGCATCCTCGGCCGGAGCGCCCTGTTCCAGCAGCGCATAGCCGGCTTCAAGGGCCCTGTTCAGATCCTGCTCCACCTGGGCGCGACGTTCCGGCGTGTCCTTCTTGCCGCGATTGCCAGCGCCTGCGTGGATCACCAGAAGGATCCCATCCGGATCAGCTTGGGCAACCCGGACCGTCGACTGCGGCAATGCTGCTTCGTTTGTTGACATCTTCTCTCCTTCAGATATCTCGCTTATGTTTGACATTCGCAGATATCTTACGCCGGTTGCGGCAACGAAGCGCCCGACATGCGCAAAAGCGATGCCGTCGCGCCGTTACGCAATCAAAAACGTATCGAAGCGCGACTGCGTACTTTCTTACGTTTCATACTTTTGCAAATCGCAATCTCGTATTTCATGATGCTCCTCCGTTGGTAGTGCCAGTATGTGTCAAGCGCATCGTTCCCCGGACAAAATCACGTTCTTAAGCAAAGCCACGCTTGTAAATCGGAAACACAAGTCGTTGTGGCCCCTACGGATTCATGTATATCGAAATGGCTGAAATTATTATCCATCGCAAAAACTCTCGTAAGCAACACCTATCGAGATAAATGTAGCTTATTTTAACGTTAGCTACACTTATGCGGATAAGTGTAGCTAACGTACATGCGATGCGACTGATAGATTGACAATAAATGGATATTCGTATACTTATTCGTATACTTTTTTATGCGTTTTCAAATCTCGCAGAGGAGAAACATGTCAGCCGCATCGATCCTTGACAGCATGGTCTCCGTCACCAGCCTTAACCACGGCGGAGCAAGCAAAGCATTAAGTCAGGTGGGCGACAACCATCCAGTCGTCGTACTCAAAAACAATCAGCCCAGCGCGGTCATAATCACGCCCGCCGACTATCGCCGGCTCACTCAGGCTGAAGAAAATTTCGCGCTATACCGCAAAGCCGTGGAACGCCTACGCAACGATGACAGCACACTGCTAACCGATGCAGACGTATTCGGCGAAGATTATGAGCCGATTGATGACGGTTTTGAACCAGAATTCGAATAAGGTCCATCAACAACCGGCAAGTGGACAATTTTGTATATTTTGATATGGCGATGCAGGTTGTATGAAATCAAGAAATCGACGTCTTGCACAGCCGGATTGAATATAGTGGATGGCATTGCGATACGTACAGGTTTCACTTTTGGTCGGAGCAGTATCCATGTACAAAGGCGATTTATCAATCGCACGAGGAGCTGACTGAAATGGCAGCGTTCGACAGGCCGGAATATGACCGTTATGTACGTCTTGCGGAAATGATGATTTCATTTCTAAGAGATCATGGATACAACTACGACGCCAATCTCGATCAAGACATCCTTGACCATGATGGACCGGGAGTGCCAGTCGAAAATGGCGTTGACGCCATCATCGAGTTCAACCTCACTCCTCCGAAGGATATGATCACCTTGTTTGGACAAGTTCATGATGAAAATCCTTGGTGCGACGAGGAATACGAACAATTTCGCGATTACCTGCGAGAACGCGAAGATGAGCACCAATCGGGTAAATTGATTCCGCCATCCGCAGATTAGAACGCCGACCCACACACACAAGTAATAATCGTTTGCACTGTTCATCGTAGCGGGCGCGGAACTCATTCTCACTTCCCGCAGTGACACCGTATGCCAGATAAAAAACCGGGAACGGACGCGACGTTTGAATTACGACGAACCCGACTCCCGGCATCGCGACTGCTTCTCAAAAGATGTGTGCTTGACTCACATGGATGGTACTGAGAACCATTCGCTTGCGATCTGCTTCCGCACACATGCTGGCGCGATGTAAATACAACGCAGGCACACGGCAGATACAAATCAAGTCTGTGCAAAACTTCCAGCCAGCAAAGAAGCCGAACGGAAAGCCACAGGCCACTCTAGTCGTATGGTCGAATATTCACAAATTAACTGACCAAACCGACATATGTCATGTGAAGTGAGCGATAAATCAAAAAACGGCAGTTCAAAAGCGGACCATCTCAATACACGTATCCCATATGGGATACGACCGGTAGTGAAGGTCCGGTCGTACACGCTTATCGTATTTCAATCCACGCATCCCGTATGGGATGCGACTTCCCCTTTTTCTGGTTGCCCTACGGCAGCATCATTTCAATCCACGCATCCCGTATGGGATGAGACAACTGCTTAACCTGTTTTGCTTCAATTTTTCTTAAGCAATTTCTGCACTATTTTTCCGCAGCATAGGCTGCTGGTTTCCAGCGGAAACTGCACCATATGACCGCCCAGACGAAAACAGGCACCAGCCCGCCGTGCCTGTATATTCCCGAGACGCAGCCCAAAAACAAATCCGCCGGCTGCAGCCGGCGGCGCTCGGGAAGGAAAAGACGATGGCGATACCGATGCCAAACCGCAAGATATCAGGAGACTGGACCGTCAGGGAGTGTCCAAGTCGGAGATCGCAAGGAGGCCGGACGTGGACCGCGCCACTGTCGCGAAATACGCCGATATGGACGACATGACGCCGAAACCGCCCATGGACAGGCGCCAGGGCTCCAAGATCGACCCGTACGCGGCGTTGGTCGACGGATGGCTCGAGGCCGACCGCAGGCCGCCACGCAAGCAGCGCCACACCGCCAAACGCGTGCACGACAGGCTCCGCGCGGAGACCGAGTACGACGGCGAGTACACGACGACGCCGGGGTACGTGAGACGCTGGCGCGAGGCGAACCGGAGAGGTTCCGACGGATACGGCGAGCTCGTCTGGGCGCCCGGCGTCGCGCAGATCGATTTCGGCGTGGCGAAGGCCCGCATCGCCGGCGAGCTCGTGGACGACCACTGCCTGGTCGTCACGTTCCCCCATTCGAACATGCGGTACGTGACGAGCCTGCCCGGGGAGAACGCGGAATGCCTGTGCCACGGGCTGGTCGAGGTGTTCGAGCACATCGGCGGAGTCCCGCCAGTGATCGTCATGGACAACGCCACCGGCGCGGGACGCAGGAACGCGAGGGGCGAGGTGACGCCCGCCGCGGTGCTCGACGTGTTCGACATCAAAAAATCGCTGTCACACAAGGGCAACCCCTACGACAACGCCGTGGTCGAATCGACGAACAGGCCGCTGAAGAAGGAGCTCGTGTACCGGAACCACTACACCACGATCGAGCAGCTGAGGCATGACCTCAACGACTACGTGTGGTGGTCCGACAACCAGCGGCTCCACTCCACCCTCGGATACCGGAGCCCGAAGGAATTCACCGAACAGGGACTCGTCCTCTAAGAAACCGTCCAACACGCTGTTGCCAATCCACTCGTGCTCTACGAGCCCGTCGGCACCGGCAAGACGCATCTCGCGGTCGCGTTGGGCAGGCTCGCGTACATGCGCGCGATACCTGTCAGGTTCTTCACCGCGACCGGGCTGCTTATGATGCTGCGCCGCGCGAAACGGGAAGACCGGCTCGACACGGAGCTCCGGCAGATCGCCAGGGCGAGGCTCCTGATCATCGACGAGTTCGGCTACATGCCGATCGACAAGGAGGGCTCCAGGTTCCTGTTCCAGGTCATATCGGATTCCTACGAGACCCGGAGCATGGCCCATATCATGAACATCGAGTTCTCCGGCTGGGGGCGCGTGCTCGGCGACAAGAACATGGCCGCCGCGTTGATCGACCGCACCGTGCACCACGGAAGGCTCGTCAGATTCGAGGGAGGCTCCTACCGTAGCGAGCACGCCCTCATGACCAGATAGCTAGGAAGAAAAGGGTGGCGGATTCCGACGTCGCAGTTTCTGTTGGAGACCAGCTGCCTATGCTGCTGAAAAATAGTGCCTATACTGTGGATGCCAACTTGCAGAAACACACCAGAGCGCCGCCGCGCACCCGCTCCGGTCGATTTCAATCCATGCTCTCCGTAAGGAGAGCGACCCCTCTACTGGTAAGGAGACTGATTATGGTCGATATTTCAATCCACGCTCTCCGTAAGGAAAGCGACCCGACCGCGAGGTAGTCGGATGATTGCATGGCGATATTTCAATCCACGCTCTCCGTAAGGAGAGCGACCACCGCGCCATGCAGTATTTCAGTACTACCCCGTTATTTCAATCCACACTCTCCGTAAGGAGAGCGACATAGCGAGGCCGTCAGATACGAGCTTCCCAAACTCATTTCAATCCACGCTCTCCGTAAGAAGAGCGACACTCCAAAAACCACTGCATACACTGTTACACCTAATTTCAATCCACGCTCTCCGTAAGGAGAGCGACATGGAAACCCCGCGCAATTCCGATAATTACGATATTTCAATCCACGCTCTCCGTAAGGAGAGCGACTCGAGCCGACCGGGTATGCGCCTTGAGCTGTGAATTTCAATCCACGCTCTCCGTAAGGAGAGCGACCGGCACCACCGGCAAGCTCGGTGAGATCACCATCAAATTTCAATCCACGCTCTCCGTAAGGAGAGCGACTTGAGCGGATCACGCCAGCTCGGGATGATGTAGCCATTTCAATCCACGCTCTCCGTAAGGAGAGCGACTCATGTCGTTGATCTCGGCCCGGTGGGTGTCGATATTTCAATCCACGCTCTCCGTAAGGAGAGCGACAAACCTTTTGCGAAAAAATTTCGATGGAACGCGATTTCAATCCACGCTCTCCGTAAGGAGAGCGACACGTTTCCGCACGACTTGACGCCCTCGAAAAGATTTCAATCCACGCTCTCCGTAAGGAGAGCGACACAAGCGAAAACCCATATCTGGAGGCCACAAAATATTTCAATCCACGCTCTCCGTAAGGAGAGCGACTCTGCAATTGGCCGGCGAAGTTCGCCATGCCGACATTTCAATCCACGCTCTCCGTAAGGAGAGCGACACCGGAGAGCGTCGGCAAATGGCGAAACTATTATTATTTCAATCCACGCTCTCCGTAAGGAGAGCGACAATATCAGAGGCGCATGCCAAGCGCAACTCAGATATTTCAATCCACGCTCTCCGTAAGGAGAGCGACCTCTAGTGTCCTAAGTTATAGGCGAGACTTGTGATTTCAATCCACGCTCTCCGTAAGGAGAGCGACGATTCTCTATGGTGATACTCATGATTCGTCCTTAATTTCAATCCACGCTCTCCGTAAGGAGAGCGACATATCCTGCGTGACCAGCTCGTCACGCTGCGGCAGATTTCAATCCACGCTCTCCGTAAGGAGAGCGACTGCCCGTGACGCGAATCGCGTAGCCGGTCAAACCATTTCAATCCACGCTCTCCGTAAGGAGAGCGACGCGTGGAAGCAGCTTTTCGTCAGCTATGGCGCAAATTTCAATCCACGCTCTCCGTAAGGAGAGCGACCGTATCCTCCCTGATCGTCCGCGGCCAGGTCGGAATTTCAATCCACGCTCTCCGTAAGGAGAGCGACCTGGCGTCCATTGACGATGGAACAGTCCGAAGCGATTTCAATCCACGCTCTCCGTAAGGAGAGCGACTTCGGGTTCCGGGGGAGTGTGGCCGGGAAGCACATTTCAATCCACGCTCTCCGTAAGGAGAGCGACCGGGTTCAGCTGCGCCTTGGTCAGGTCGGCGCTATTTCAATCCACGCTCTCCGTAAGGAGAGCGACGTTTCGGGAAATGCAGCCGCACATGACGCAATAAGCAATTTCAATCCACGCTCTCCGTAAGGAGAGCGACCCGCGACTTGGGGAGGTTGATTCGCAGGTATGCGAATTTCAATCCACGCTCTCCGTAAGGAGAGCGACGCGTATTGCGGGCGAATCATGTCGCCATGCTCGGCATTTCAATCCACGCTCTCCGTAAGGAGAGCGACGCAGCGCATCCTCGACGCCGGACTGGCCATGGAATTTCAATCCACGCTCTCCGTAAGGAGAGCGACATTCACGCCGACGCTGGACTTGGCCGTGTCGATATTTCAATCCACGCTCTCCGTAAGGAGAGCGAC
>ERZ824978.3693-NODE-3693-length-11109-cov-2.433508_pt1 | contig 11109 bp, 7 predicted proteins | sample MGYA00519860_ERZ824978 | MGnify/ENA primary metagenome ERZ824978 (study PRJEB31778, sample SAMEA3449184) | human gut metagenome | biome: human gut; feature: human-associated habitat; material: faeces | place: United Kingdom | collected 2010/2012 ... | reverse complement strand
GGCGCCCGCTATACCCGCGCCATGCGCATCCTCAGCCGCTTCTTTCAGAACCTGTCGGCGTATGCCGGGGCTATCCGTCTCTGCCGCAGCGCGTCCGAGCTCAGCTCAGCCATGGCGTCCGGCCGCGCGGCAGCGCTGCTCGCTGTGGAAGGCGGCGGCGCGTTCGACGGCGTATGCGCCAATATAGACCGCTTTTACAACCTCGGCGTGCGGATTGTAACGCTGACCTGGAACGGCGAAAACGAGCTCGCCTGCGGCCAGCCCGGCCATGGCCGGCTCACCCGGTTCGGGCTCGAATCGCTGCGCCGCATGCATTCGCTGGGAATGCTGCCCGACCTGTCCCACATGTGCGCCGAGAGCTTTTTTGATGTGTGCAGCCGGTATGACGGCGTATTCCTGTGTTCGCACTCCAACCTGGCCGCCGTCTGCCCCCATGAGCGCAACCTGGCCGACTGGCAGGTGACGGAGCTTTTCCGCCGCGGCGGCGTTCTGGGCCTGAACCTGTACCCGCCCTTTTTGCGCAGCGGCCCGGCCCGCGCGGCCGACGTCCTCCCGCACCTTGAGCACGCGCTTTCGCTCGGCGGGGAGGGTCAGATTTGCCTTGGCTGTGATTTTGACGGCGTGGATATGCTGCCCGAAGACGTGACCGGCCTGGAAAGCATGGCCGCGCTCTACACCCTGCTCCAGCGCGAGGGCTACGGGCAGGCGCTTATCGACGGCCTTTTCTTTGACAATGCGCTCCGCTTTTTTCAGCGTTTTTTATAATTTCCCCTTGCGCGCTGTCTGCGCGCCCCGTATGCTGGCAAAGCCCGCATGGCCGGGCGGCTGTATTCTGTAAAAACACCATAAAGTTCATAATAAAGGATGAGAAAACTATGATGTACATCAGTACGCGCGGCAAGAGCGAACCCGTACCCGCTTCCGTAGCGATTATGCAGGGCCTGGCGCCCGACGGCGGCCTGTATATTCCGGAAGAGATTCCGGCGCTCACCCGGGCGCAGCTTCGCGACTGCGTCGGGTATGACTACAGGCAGAAAGCAAAGCTTGTGCTCGGCATGTTCCTGACCGACTTTTCCGAGCGGGAGATCGAAGCCTGTGTGGACAAGGCCTACACCGCCGCCAAGTTCGGCAGTGATGACACCGTGCCCCTGCACGCGCTCGGCGGGGACCGCTACCTGCTCGAGCTGTGGCACGGCCCGACCTGCGCGTTCAAGGACATGGCGCTCCAATGTCTGCCGGTGTTCTTCTCGGCCAGCGTCGACAAGCTCCGTGCCGCGGGCGGCCCGGCCAACGACTACCTCATCGCCGTCGCGACGAGCGGCGACACGGGCAAGGCCGCGCTGCAGGGGTTTGCCAACCGCGCGCACACCTCCATCGTCGTCTTCTACCCCGATGGCGGCGTGAGCGACATCCAGTACAAGCAGATGGCCACGCAGGAAGGCGACAACGTCTGCGTGTACGCCGCGCGCGGCAACTTCGACGACTGTCAGACGAGCGTCAAGCGTATGTTCGGCGACGACGAGTTCAACCGCCAACTCCTCGAGCAGGACAACGTTGCACTCTCGTCTGCCAACTCCATCAACTGGGGGCGCCTGCTCCCGCAGGTCGTCTACTACATCAGCAGCTACGCGAGCATGGTCAAAAGCGGCGAGGTCAAGGCGGGCGACCTCATCGACGTCACCGTCCCCACAGGCAACTTTGGCAACATCCTCGCGTGCTGGTACGCCAAGCAGATCGGCACGCCCATCGACAAGATCGTCTGCGCGAGCAACACCAACCGCGTCCTGACGGACTTCATCGAGACGGGCGTCTACGACATCGTCGACCGCGAGTTCATCCTCACGCCGAGCCCCTCTATGGACATCCTCGTCTCGAGCAACCTGGAGCGCCAGCTCTACGAGCTCACGGGCCGCGACGAGGCAAAAATCGCGCAGTGGATGGCCGACCTCAACGAGAAGCGCCGCTTCGAGGTCGACGCCCAGACCTTCGCCGCCCTGCAGGAAAACTACGAATGCGGGTCTGTGGACAACGAGACCTGCCTCGAGACCATCAAGGCGGTCTACGAGGAACATGGGTACCTGCTCGACCCGCACTCGGCCGTGGCGTGGAACGTCGCCGTCGCGCACGAGGGCGCAAACCCGATGCTCGTCGCATCGACGGCCAACTGGGCCAAGTTCGGCTCCAACGTGTACCGCGCGCTCAACGGCATCAAAGCCGGCGAGCCGCTGCCGCAGGAGGTCGCGGGCCTTTCGGACGTGCAGCTCAACCGCGTCGTCTTCGAGGCGACGGGCGTGTCGCCCATCCCCGCGGGGCTCGATGTCCTCGACGACAAGCCGATCCGCTTCACCGAGGTTATCGACGGCGATACCGCCGGTGTGGAAGGCGCGGTCAAGGCGTTTCTCGCCTAGCTTGGACATATGCTGAAAGTGGCCCGTCTCCATGCGCGTGGAGGCGGGCTTTCTTAACATTGGTCAGATGACAAATAAGGCAAAGATACTGCCTACACCGGTTACTTTGTTAAGCTTTTGTGATTAGCAATAATCGTTGCGGTGTTGTTTATTCGACCGCACTATAATACTCGTGGCTGATAATACTCTCATATAGTTAGGGGCTCGTCATGGTAAAGAAGCAGGACCTGCACCCGCAGGTCAAACTGATGATCGCGTCATCAGCCGACCGCAAAGGACCAAGCTTTGGCAAAGGGGCGGCGACTCTGCTCCATGGCATCGAGGAAAACGGTTCCCTCAACAAGACGGCAAAAGACCTCCATATGGCATACAGCAAGGCGTGGAGCATGATCAAGAAGGTCGAAGAGGGGCTGGGCTTCACGCTCATCGAGCGCTACGGCGCACGTGGCTCCAAGCTCACCGAAGAGGGCAAGAAGTTCCTGGAGCTGTACGACCGCTACGATGAGAAGGTCGAGGCGTACGCCAAGGAAGCCTTCGAAGAGGTCTTCCAGGAGCTCTAACGCGCGCAGGTTTTGAAGATAGCCAGCGCGAGATGGGGCGGCGATCCGAAAGGGTCGCCGCCCTTCGCATTGTGTCTGTCGTACTTCCAGGGTGGAAACGTGGGCAAAAGGAAGACCCCCGGGCGATTGCGCCGGGGGTCTTGTGCTGTGCTGGCTAGTTATCGTCGCTCGAGCTGCCGCCCGACGAAGAGCCGCTGCCCGAACCGCTTCCGGACGAGCTGCCCGAACCCGAACCGGAGCTAGAGCCCGAACCCGAGCTGGAACCCGAACTGGAACCCGAACTGGAATTAGAGCCGGAGCCAGAACTCGAGCTCTTCTTGGGCTCGATGGTGATCTCGATCGTGGTGCCCGAGACCACGGAAGTGCCGCTTGCGATGCTCTGTGCGTTGACCTGGCCTTCGCCGACCGACGCGGAGCCGGAGCCGACTGTCGACTTGACGACGAGGCCTGCAGCCTCGAGCGTCTTTTTCGCGCTGCTCTCGCTCAGGCCGATCACGTTCGGGACGGTAACCGTCGTGGTCGCTTTGCCGGAGGACACTGTGTAGGTGATGGTGGAGCCGGAGGCGACCTGCGTGCCGGAACTCGGGTTCTGCTTGAAGATCTTGCCCGCCTCGTAGCTATCGGAGCTTTCCTGCTCGGACGAGCCGACCAGGCCTGCCTCGGACAGGGCGCGCTCGGCCTCGGACGGCGTGAGTCCCATCAGGTTGGGCACCGAGACGAGGTTTTCGCTGGTCTTGCCCGTGGAGATGACGAGGTTGACCTTGGAACCGCTGGGCGCGGACGAGTTGCCCGCGGGGTCCTGGCTGATGACGTGGTCTTTCTCGACCGAGTCGCTTGTCTCGTAGCGCAGGTTGCCCTGTTGCAGGCTGCTCTTCTCGAGGGTGGAGGTGGCCTCGGCAAGCGTCTTGCCCGTGACGTCGGGCACGGTCACGTGCGACGAGAACGCGCCCGATGCGAACGCGATGCCGATACCCGCCGCCACCAGGAGTACGATGACAAGGAGGGCGATGAGGCCGCGATGCCCCTTCTTGCCAGGCTTGCCCGCGGCGTTCTTGCCCTGCGTTGCGGGCATGCCCGCTGTGCGGACACCGTTGGAGGGATTCATGACCGTGGTCGCGCCTGCCGCGGGATAGGGTGCGGCGCCGTTGAGCACCTGGGTCGGGGCGGCTGCTGCGGCAGCTGCGGGGCTCATGCGGCCATGCAGGTAGTCGTCGATCGCGCGCTTCATCTCGTTTGCGGTTGCGTAGCGCTGCTCGGGGTTCTTCTCGAGCGCGCGCATGATGATGCGCTCGAGCTGCGGGTCGATATCGGGGTTGATCTGGCGGGGCGGGACGGGTGCCTCGTTGACCTGCTTCATGGCAACGGAGACGACGTCGGGCCCGTCGAAGGGCAGCTGGCCGGTTGCGGCCTCGTACATGACGACGCCCAGCGAGTACAGGTCGCTCGCGGGCGTGAGCTTCTTGCCCTGCGCCTGCTCGGGGCTCACGTAGTGCGCCGTTCCGAGCACGGAGGAATCGGTCGTCATGCCGGGACGGCCGGCCTGCGCGATGCCGAAGTCCATGACCTTCACATTGCCGTCGGCCTGGACCATGATGTTCGCGGACTTGATGTCGCGGTGGATGATGTCGTAGCCGTGCGCGACGGACAGGGCAGAGCACACCTGCGAGCCGATCTCGGCCACCTTGCGCGGGTGGATCTTGCCGCGTTGCTGGATGGCGGTCTTGAGGTCGGTGCCGCGGACGTATTCCATGACGATGTAGTAGGAGTCGCGGTCTTTGCCCCAGTCGTAGATGTTGACGATGTAGGGGCTGCTCAGGTTGGCCGCCGCCTGGGCCTCCTGCCTGAACCGGGCCGCGAAGTTGGCGTCTGCAGCGTATTGCGGCAGCATGACCTTTACCGCGACCGTTCTTCCAAGCGTCGAATCGGTGGCTCAGCCATTCCGCCCATGCCGATTTTCTCGGTAACCTGATACCGGTTTCCGAATGTCCGATTTGTCACGCTGCTACTCCTGTCGCTTACCCGATGTATGTTCTGCGTTTGCTCTGTGGTTACATCTATTGAGCAATTCTACCAATGTCGTGTTCCCCGTGTTCAACATTATCGATAAAAAACGAAATTGAACTCCTTGCCTTCACCTACAGGCCCCCGAGCCGCTCGAGCGCGGTCTTGAGGATGTCGTGCGCGAGCGGCGCCGCGACGCCGCCGCCGCTGTCGCCCTGCTCGACCAGAACCGCGATGGTCACGCTCTTGCCGCCTGCCGTGGCGGTGCCCACGAACCAGGCGTCGGATTTCTGCTTGTCGGTCTCGGCGGTGCCGGTCTTGCCGATGACGGTGGCCCCGTCGATGTTGGCTGCCGTGCCGCTGCCGTAGTCGACGACGCTCTTCAAGATCTCCTGCTCGCGCGCGGCGGTGGAGCTCGAGATGGCCTGGCCGAGGATGGAGGGCGCGGTCTGCGAGATGGTGGCACCCGAAGACGACGAAACCTTGCTCACGATGTAGGGGTGCATGGCGACGCCCCCGTTGGAGATGGCGGCCATTGTGACGGCCATCTCGGTGACGGTGGTCTGCGGGCCGGCGGGGCTTGCGTGCTCGCCGACAGGCTGGCCGACGCCTGCCCACGCGGTCTCCCATTCGGTCATCTCGTTCGGGTCGGGCATGAGGGAGGTCTTCACGCTGAAGTCCTGCGCGAGGTTGGCGTCGTTGAAGCCGAACTTCTCGGAGTAGCTGACGAGCGTCTGCGAGCCGAGTTTGTCGGCGATCTGCGCGAACACCGTGTTGACGGAGTGCGCCGTCGCGTCTTCGACCGTGATGTCGCCAAAGGACTCGTTGTGGTAGTTGGTGATCTTGGCGTTGCCGATCTCTATCGAGCTGGGGGCGCGGTAGAGATCGGACGCGCTGACCGTGTCGGTGTCGAGTGCCGCGCCCAAGGTGACGACCTTGAACGTGGAGCCCGGCGCGTACAGCGACTGCGTCGCGCGGTTGACGAGCGCGCCGCTTTCGCCCGAGCCCTTCATGACGCTCGCGATGTCATTGACGTTGTAGGTGGGTGACGATGCCTGGGCGAGGACGGCACCGGTGGCGGTGTCGAGGACGACACAGGCGCCCGTCTTGCCGGACAGCGCCGACTCGGCGGCCTTCTGTACCTTCGAGTCGAGGGTCAAGGTGACGTCGTTACCGTCGACCTTGGCGCCCGAGTAGTAGCGGATGGCGTCTTGGATCGACTCGAACTGCTCGTTGCCGGCGAGTGTCGCGCCCATGGTGGACTCGACGCCTGCGCTGCCGTACTGCTGCGAGTTGTAGCCGACCGCCTGCGCCGCGAGCGAGCCCTGCGGGTACACACGGGTGTAGGTGCCGTCGGGCTGCTCTTCCGACTTGGCCAGCACGACGTTGTCCGATGTCAGGATCGCGCCGCGCTCCTGCTCCGAGATCTTTTGCAGCGTGTGGTTGTTGCCGCCCATGTTCTGCAGCTCGTCGGCCCTGAAGACCTGGATGTAGGTCAGGTTGGCGATGAGCAGGGCGAACAGGATGGCAAAGAAGGCGATGGTGAAGGTGAGGCGGCGTCCGAGCGCGGTGCGGCCGAGAACGCCGGTGTTTTCGAGCCTGTTCCAGCGCGAGGTCGAGGTCATCTCGGTCTCGAGGCCGGTGCCCTCGTTGCCGGCGCACAAGAGCAGGCCGACGATGATGAAGCTCGACAGCAGCGACGAGCCGCCCTGGCTCATGAACGGCAAGGTCAAACCCGTGAGGGGGATGAATCCCGTCACGCCGCCGATGATGATGAACGCCTGGAAGCTGATGGACGTCGTCAGGCCAACGGCCGTGAAGGCTGCCATGTCGCTTTTCGCGCGGGCGGCGATGAGGAAGCCACGTACGGCGAAGAGCATGAACAAGATGATGACGCCCGATGCGCCGAGCAGGCCCATCTCCTCGCCGATGGCGCTGAAGATGAAGTCGCTCGAGACCTCGGGGATGGTGGTGGGCATGCCGCGGCCGATGCCGACGCCAAACAGGCCACCGTCAGCCAGCGAGTAGAGGGACTGTACGAGCTGGTAGCCCGAACCGCCCGGATCGGCAAAGGGGTCGCGCCAGATGGCGATACGCGTCTGCACGTGGCTGAACACGTAGTAGAGGCCCGTGCCGCCGACCGCGACGAGCAAAACGCCGACGATAACGTAGAACACGCGCCCCGTGCAGGCGTAGAGCATGACAAGAAAGACGCCGAACAGCAGCAGTGCCGAGCCGAGGTCGCGCTCGAAGATGACGACGAGCAGGGCGATGACCCACATGACGAGCAGCGGCAGCAGCGCCCTGAAGTTGGGGTACTTGATGCCGATCCTGCTGCGGTTGAGCGTCGAGAGCAGCTCGCGGTTGTCTGCCAGGTAGGCGGCCAAGAACAAGACGATCAAGATCTTCGCGATCTCGCCCGGCTGGAAGGAGATGCCGGCGATGGACAGCCAGATGCGTGAGCCGTTGTACTCGGCGCCGATGAAGGGGAGGATCGGCAGGATGAGCAGGATGAGGCCGAACAGCAGGCACGTGTACTTCCAGCGGCCGATGCGCTCGATCGAGGGCACGAGGATGATGGTCGCGACCATGAGCGCGATGCCGGCGAACAGCCAGATGATCTGCTTGCCCGCTGTGTCGGGTGACAGGCGCAGGACAAAGCAGATGCCTATGCCGCACAGCAGGAAGGCGATGGGAAGCAGCGCCGGGTCGGCGTTGGGAGCAAACTTGCGCAGCGCGACATGTGCCACGAAAAAGCTCACGACCAGGCCGATCGGCACGGCAAACGAGTTGAACGTGAGCGTGGTGTTGGAGTTGACGAGCAGCATCAAGAACAGCAGCAGCAACACGGGCGCTGCCGCTATCAAGAGCCAGAGTTCTGTGGCGCGTCTGGACCTCAAGGGAATCTCCTACTGGGCATCCGACGTGCCCGCGTCGGACGTGGTCGCGCTGTCGGGTGCCGTGTTGGAATCGGTTGTCGTCGTAGGTGCGGCAGGAGTCGTGGTCCCCGCGATGGTCTTGCGGTAGTCCTCGATGGTCGACTGCGCCTCCTCGAGCGAGTTCACCGAGATGCCGTGCTCGAGACGGCTTGCGGTGGTGGGCGCGAGCTTGTTCGTGTCGATGTCGGTCTGCTCCTCGAGCCACGAGAACGACAGGCCGCCGATATTGCCCGGCAGGCCGCGGTAGATGCTCACGTGGTCGTTTTCGGAGATGAGGTAGTACGAGTTCTGGGCATACGAGTAGAAGCCCGCGCAAGCGCCGACGATGATCGCCACGAACACGATGGCCCAGATGATGGGGGCCTTGCGTCCCTTTCGGCGCTTGCGTGCCGCGCTCTTCACGGCGTCGGCGGATGCCTCGGTGTCTACTTCGGGGGCCCCGACGACGATCTCGCGCGGGCGCATGGACGCCTTGGGCACGGGGGCGGCCACGTTGACGGTGTTGACCTTGGGGGCAACGTGCTCCTCATGCTCGATGGGGGCAAAGTCGGAAGTCGGCTCGGAATCGCCCGCCTCTTCGTCGCTTGCCAAAAGCGGCTCCACCACGACGACGGTGACGTTGTCCAGGCCGCCGGCGGCAAGTGCCTCGCGCACGAGCGCGTTGCACATCTCGTCGGGCAGGGGGTGCTCGAGCATCGTCTCTTTGATGACGTCGTCGGTGATCATGCTCGACAGGCCGTCGGAGCACAGCATCAGCACGTCGCCCTTCTCCACGCGGAACGTGTAGATGTCGGGATCCATGTTTGCGTCGGAGCCGAGCGCACGCGTGATCACGGAGCGCTGTGGATGGTAGCGGGCTTCTTCCTCGGTGATGCGGCCCTGCTCGATGAGGTCCGCCACGAGCGAGTGGTCGCGCGTGACCTGCTTGAGCGACCCGTTGTGCAGCAGGTAGGCGCGCGAGTCGCCCACCTGGGCGACGATTACCTCGTCGTCGAGGACGAGGGCCGCGGTCATCGTCGTGCCCATGCCGGGGCGGCCGCGGCCGTCTTCGGCGCCTTTGAGCACGGCGGCGTTTGCCTGCCTGACGGCCTCTGCGAGCGCGTCGGCATCGGGCGTGCGCGGGGCGAGCTCGCGCATCGTCTCGACGGCGATGGCGCTTGCCACCTCGCCGGCCTCGTGCCCGCCCATGCCATCGGCGACCACGAACAGCGGGGGCGCGACCAGCATGCTGTCCTCGTTGTGCTCGCGCACGTTGCCGACGTCTGTCAGCGAGCCGTAGACTTCGGGAATCTTGAACTTCTGTTCTGTATCGCTCATGAACGACCAATCTTGATGTCCACATTGCCGACCGTGATGATGTCACCGGGCGAGCATGCGGTGGGTTGCGTGACGGGGCGCCCGTTGAGCAGGGTGCCGTTGGTTGAGCCGAGGTCCTCGATCATGAGGCTCGTGCCCATGAGAGTGAAGCGCGCGTGGCGCGCGGATACGTAATCGGTCGGGATCACGATGTCGGCACCGGGCGCGCGCCCGATGACGACCGGCCCGGCGATGGTGAGCCGCACGCCGCGCAGGGCCTGCGGGCCCTTCTCGACGGTGGCAGTCCACGACTTGATTTTCTTGTTCTGGCCCTTGACCAGGCCGACTCCCGTCTTGACCACGAAGAACAGGAACAGGTAGAGCAGCGCGACAAAGACGAGTCGGCCTATGAGCAGGAGCTGATCGACCACCGCTAGTCCTCCTGGAACTCAAGCTTGGTTCTGCCGAGGTTGATCACGTCGCCGTTGTAGACGCGCGCCTGGGCAGTGGCGACCCCGTTGACGGAGAGGCCGTTCGTGGAGCCGGTGTCGCGGATGAGCCAGCCGGACTCGTTGTGGAGGATCTCGGCGTGGCGTCTCGAGACGCTCGGGTCGGGGATGACCACGTCGCAGCTCTTTTCGCGGCCGATGATCGTGCGCTCCTTGGTGAGCACCGTGTGCTGCTGCGTCGTGTAGTTGAACAGCGCGGCGTGCAGCTGCGGCGTCGCGATGACCGTCGTGCGCTCGGAGTTGATGTCCTGGGCTGCCTGCGGGGGCGTGTACGGCTCGGGCTCGGGCGCGTTGGTGGGCGGGTAGACGCGTGCGGGCTCGGGCGCGGGGTGCGGCTCGTACGCGGTGGGCTCTTCGTGGCGGTAGGGCTCGGGCTCGGGCGTAAGCGGGCGCGCGTCGTATGCGGGCTGCCCGTAGGGGTCCTGCTCGTAGGAGGGCTGCTCGTACGCGACGGGCTCCTCATAGCCGCGGGCGCTGTCCTCGTAGCCGTAGGAGTTGGCCATCGGGATGTCTTCCTCGATGCCGTAGTGCACCATCTCCTCGTGGCGGAGCTCGCTGATGATGGCGGGGCTCACGCTCTCGGCGATGATGTCGAACTTTCCGCGTTTGAGGCCGTCGTCCACGATGAAGCGGACGAGCGGCGGGCAGTCGAACACGAGGCCGCCGCGGTCGGCAGCGCTGGTGAGGTAGGTCTCGACTTCGCCGGCGAGCGAGGGGTAGTAGCCGCTCATGCGCTCGTCGTCATCGGGGGAGACGAGGACGTTGTAGAGGGTGGGCGCGTACTCGTGGCCGACGCCGACCATCTTCTCGCGCTCCATCTCCTTTGCGGCGCGCTTCGCGAGCTTGACGGGCTCGATGCCGCCACGTCCGGAGCTACCTTCGATCATGCCCTCGGCCCTGTCTTCGAATCGAGAGAAAAAACCCATCTCTTACTCTTCTCCTTTGTCACGATAGGGAGCACCGAGCGCCCCGGCCACGATCATGACGATGACCGCGGCTATATCTCCAATGAGCCACGTCGGGTCTGGAGCCGCCCAGCTGCCAGACGCGAGCCATTGTGCTATCACTTGCGTCGTCACCAGCACAGCAGAAGCTGCGATGGAGCCAATGATTGATGATACCCGTGTCGCTCGCGAACAGAGCGCGGACATCAAAAATGTCGACAAAGGCAGTTTGATTGACTTGGACGAGGTTCACATCGACGATACCCGACCGGTATCCGAGAGAATTCTGAGCTTTTTGCAGCAGGTTCAGAATCCTTATTGCTTTCGTATTGGCGATGTTGCCGTAAAAGTGAACTACAAACCAGACGGGCCGTCATTTCAACAGAATTTCGAGGACCTTTTGCGTACAGCAGAACGGTAAGTAATGGAAATGTACGATAGCCATAGACTTA
>ERZ824978.3679-NODE-3679-length-11162-cov-2.901504_pt1 | contig 11162 bp, 8 predicted proteins | sample MGYA00519860_ERZ824978 | MGnify/ENA primary metagenome ERZ824978 (study PRJEB31778, sample SAMEA3449184) | human gut metagenome | biome: human gut; feature: human-associated habitat; material: faeces | place: United Kingdom | collected 2010/2012 ... | reverse complement strand
CGCAGAAGCGCCGCATTTTCGGAGACAGGGCTCCCGGTACCGGGGCTATTGACTTTTTGCGCATTTTATTGTACTATAAATCATCTTGCAGCAGCGGGCGCGCCGTATTCCCGGGCGCAAAAAGGGTCCGTCTCCGCCGTTTCGGCCGAGACGGATGCAGACGGACAGGATATTGCGGGAAGCGCTGTGATGAAACGATTGCCGTATCCGGCGGCAGCATGCCTGCGGACGCCGGTCCGGCCGGACCGAAAGCTGAAAAAAGACGCGGGGCTGTACCTGCTCCGGATGAAAAGGCCGGGATACAGGCCGGTTTGAGGGAGAGAATGCTATGCGAAAGCCGCTGATTGGCGTTATGCCGCTTTGGGATTACCAAATGGACAGCATATGGATGCTGCCCGGGTATCTGGACGGGATAAAATATGCGGGCGGCCTGCCCGTCGTACTGCCGCTGACCGACGACCGCGGACAGCTCGAGCAGATTGTATTGGAATTCGACGGGTTCCTGTTCACGGACGGACAGGATATTGCGCCCAGCTACTACCACGAACAGCCCGGCCCGCTGTGCGGCCGGCCCTGCCCGATCCGCGACACGATGGAGGCGCGGATTTTTGTTCAGGCCGCCGAAACGCTGAACAAGCCCTGCCTCGGAATCGGCCGCGGCCTGCAGCTTTTCAACGTTCTGCTCGGCGGGACGCTCTACCAGAACCTCCCGACCCAGCTTATCAGCAGCCGGGGCGTCGTGCACAACCAGGCGCCGCCTTACAGCGAGCCGGCGCACGCGCTGCACCTGGACACGCAGGCGCCGCTGTACGCGCTTGCGGAGCAGGTGCAGATTCAGGTCAACAGCAGCCACCACCAGGGAATCTGCATACTTGCGGAGGATCTGACACGCATGGCGCGGGCCAGCGACGGGCTGATTGAAGCGGCGTACATGCCGGGCAGGCACTTTGTATGGGGCGTGCAGTGGCATCCGGAGCTGAATCTGCGCGACCCTGTCAACAAGCGTATTTTTGAGGCGTTTGTCAAGGCCTGCCGCAGCTAGTTTATGCAGAATTGGCGCGAACGAAGCGTTCGCGCCAATTTTTATGCCCGCAGACGACAAAGAGCGCGCCCATAAGCCGGCTACTCATAAAACAGTATTCCGTAATAAAGCAAAAAAATGCCCAACAAAGTCACTACAACAGGGACAACGTAGGCTGCAACTTTGCCTAAAATGCTTTCTATCTTTTTAATAACAGAAGTGCCTTGCAGTTTGTTATATGCGAAATAAATTAGAATGAGCGGCAATATATACATGAAGTTATATATCATTATGAAAACTATGACGAGTGGAAATACTAAATTATATGTTGTTAATATTGCTAAAAAGCCGAAATAAGGAAATGCGCTTGTCAATTCGACAGCACAGAAAGCCGCACCTAAAAGGAATAAAGATACGGGGGAAAGTTGCGCAGGATCTTTTACTTCGCTCGTTTCTTCACGATTGTTTTTCGCATTGAGTTTGGTTTTGACAATAAGACGTATTCCCAACAATAAGCAAAGTACACCTGCGCCCAGCGCCGCACCATATACATACCACGGGTAAATTTCAATGGCTTTGGATAGTAGTTTTGAAACCCACGCAGCAATACCGTAATAGATTGCCAGTCCTAATGCGAGATTTGCTGTTCCGATTCCCAGAATAAAAAACCAGATATGTCTTTTATTTTTCACCATAGCCTGTAGCAGCATTTGTTCTGCAATAGCAGAAGGATTCAAGCTGTCAAAGAAACTGGTTGTTATGACTGTTCCTAAAAGTATCCACATAGTATCATCTCCCTATCATTTAAAAAGGCCAGCGTTTGTGTAACGCTGGCCTACTACACAATAAAATGAAACCCCGGCGGGCTGATTTTACCTTCATATATTCATTTACTATCCTTGTCGCTTCTTTTTACAAATTCAATCACTTCATAACCTATTCATTCCTATCCATTTTTAGCCTACTGCATGATACAAAAACAAAACGCTTATTTTTACTCCTGCAATGGCCTAACGGAGCAAAAACAAGCGTTTTCCCGGCGGAAATTCGTTTATAATAAAATACCATAAAACAATGTAAAAGTCAACACAAATAATTTTGCTAATTCGATTTAAAAAGGGTTGGCAAAACCGCTGCATATTCCGTCATATAAAGTGAGGGGCCAAGTGCAACAAACACCGCTTTTCAATCGGGATATTAAGCGCGGGAAAGCCAAGGGGTTGTTTATGTTCATGCACCGGATAAGTCAAAGGAATATCGGGAAACAGCAGATTGACATTTCCTATGACCTTGTGGGAATACTCCACGCGTCTTTGTTAAATGACCTGCAAAACGGAGAAGCGGCATAGCCGAAGCTACGCCGCTTTCCGAAAACATGCGTGCCGCCCTTATGGGCGCGCTCTGCTCAATAGCGGTTGTCGTAGATGCGGGTGGACTTTTTTTCACTGCGCGGCAGATCGCCGATCCCGACCGGTTTCACAACGGCGGCGAGGCCGATTTTCTCCCGGAATACCCGGTGGATCAGCGGCTCCATCTCATCGGCGGCCCGGCCCGGCTCCAGCTCCACAAACAGAGTCAGAATATCCCGGCCGTTCAGGTGGTCGACCATGACCTGGTACTCGCTCGACGCGCCGTCGATCCCGCTGAGCAGTTCGTCGATCTGGCCCGGGAAAATGTTCACGCCGCGGACTTTGACCATGTCGTCGGTACGGCCGAGGATGGTGTCAATGCGCGGATAGGGCGAACCGCAGGGACAGTCGCCCGGCAGAAAGCGGGTCAGGTCATGGGTGCGGTAGCGGATCAGCGGCGCGCCCTGCTTGCGCAGGGTGGTGATGACAAGCTCCCCCACTTCGCCGTCCGGCGCCGCCCTGCCCGTTTTGGGGTCTATGATTTCAAAGTAGAGATAATCGTCCCAGTAGTGCATGCCGCACGCATAGTCGCAGCTCATGCCGATGCCGGGGCCGTAAATCTCGGTCAGACCGTAAATGTCGTAGAGCTGCACGCCGAGCTCATCCGCGATTCTCTTCCGCATTTTCTCGCCCCAGCGCTCGGAGCCGATTACGCCTTTTTTCAGGTGCAGGCTGCCGGTCAGACCGCGCTTTGCAATTTCCTCCGCCAGCAGAAGCGCGTACGAGGATGTGGCGCACAGCACGGTGGAGCGCAGGTCCTGCATCATGCGAAGCTGCTTGTCGGTGTTGCCGGGACCCATGGGGATGGCCATTGCGCCGATCAGCTCCGCGCCCGCCTGGAACCCGATGCCCGCCGTCCACAGCCCGTAGCCCGGCGTGATCTGAATCCGGTCGAGGTTCGTGATGCCGGCGGTGCGGTAGCAGCGGGCGAACATGCGCGCCCAGTCGTCCACGTCCTGACGCGTATAGGGGATGATGACGGGCGTGCCCGTCGTGCCCGACGAGGAGTGGATGCGGACGACCTGCTCGTCCGGCACCGCCTGCAGGCCCAGCGGGTACGCCTCGCGCAGATCGCCCTTATCCGTAAAGGGCAGGCGCTCGAAGTCGGCCTGGTCCCGGATATCGTCCGGACAGAGGCCGTGCAGCTTTCTGCTGTAAAAGCCCTTCGACGACATGAGGGTTTTCAAATTCTGCTGTATCAGCGCAAACTGGTTATCGTTCATCCGCATGGATGTTTCCTCCGCTCTCTAGTTTATATCAGTATATGTATTACCGTACGGCCCGCGCGCCCGCAAACAGCGCGCGCCGGTTCATCTCGTGCAGGGCCGGGCGCAGGCGCTCCTCAAACGCGCTCTGGATATCCTGCAGGGACAGGCCGAGCAGACCCGTTTCACATGCCGCGCCGAGCAGCGCCACGTTGAGCGCCTTGGGCGAGCCGGCCTCCTTGCAGACCGCGGCGCCGTCGACCACGTATACGCTGCCGGCGTGCCCGGTCAAAAAGGCGATCATGTCCGCGGCGGTATAGTCGAGCCCGCCGAGGGAGGCGGACACGGGCTTTACTTCCCCCGAGGCGACAACCACTGCGCCGCCCTGTTTCAGGTAGGGGTAGCAGCGCACCGCTTCCGCCGGCTCGAAGCCGATGAGCAGATCGGCCGAGGCGCGGGGGACGAGCGGCGAATGCGCGCCGCCCAGGCGCACATGGCTCACGACATGTCCGCCGCGCTGGGCCATGCCGATCGTCTCCGCGGTGCGTACGGGTATGCCGCGGCGCATGGCCGCGCCGGCGATTAGCTGTGCGGCGAGGACGGTGCCCTGGCCGCCGACGCCGGTTAAAATACAGTTCACTTGCATAGCGCTACACTCCTTTGATCGCCCCGTGCGGGCAGACCTGCGCGCACAGGGAACAGCCGTAGCAGAGCGACGGCTCTATATACGCCCTGCCCGCACGCATGGAAACCGCGGGGCAGCCGATCTGGCCGATACAGGCCCTGCAGCCGGTGCAGGCCGCGGCGTCCACTGCAAACAGCGTTTTCGGCCTGGGGGCGAGGTTGATGCAGGGCGATTCAAACAAGACGGCGGAAACGCCTTTAAACGCCGCCGCTTCACGCACCTTTTCCATCGCTTCGCGCAGGCGGAACGGATTGGCGCGCACGACTTTGCCGACGCCCAGCGCCAGCAGCACGCCCTCTATATCAATTTTGGGAGCGGGCGCGCCCGTCGCAAGGCTGCCGGTGCCCGGATGGGGCTGGCCGCCCGTCATGGCGGTGGTGGAATTGTCGAGCACGACGATGGTCAGGTCGCACCCGTTGTATACGGCGTTTGCCACGCCGGTCAGGCCCGAAGCAAAAAAGGTGGAATCCCCGATAAAGGCAAAGTGCTTCACGTCCGGCTCGACCCGGTACAGCCCCTGCGCGACCGTGACGTCCGCGCCCATGCACAGGCAGGTGTCAACCATGTCGAGCGGCTGGGCGTTGCCCAGGGTATAGCAGCCGATATCGCCGGTGAACACGGCCTTTTTCCCCGCCATGGCGCGCTTGACCGCATAGAAAGAGCCGCGGTGCGGACAGCCTGCGCAGAGCACCGGCTGGCGTACGGGCAGGGCTGGAAGCTCCGGAGGCGCGGGCGGGGGCGCGGCGCCCAGAAAGGCGTGCAGGCATGCGCGGACGCTGTCCACGCTGTTCTCGCCCGCCGCGGACGTGTCCCCGGTCAGCTTGCCGCGGATGCGGACCGGCAGATGGTGCCGGCCGGCAAGCTGCAGCAGGGCGCGTTCGATCACGGGATCGAGCTCCTCCAGCACGAGCACTTCGTCCAGCCCCTCCAGAAAAGAGAGCGCAAGCTCGTCGGGAAAGGGGAAGGGCGTGGCCACCTTGAGCACTTTCGCCGGCGTATCGCCGAGCGCGTCCATAAGATAGGCGTAGCTCACGCCGCCGGCGGCGACGCCTTTGCGGCCCGCGCCCGTCACGGCGTTTTTCGGGTACCGGGACAGAGCGGAGCTGAGCGCGGCGTTGCGCGCTTCGATCTTCTGATGGTTGAGAAAAGAGGTGCGCGGGAAGATGACCCAGCGCGAATCCCTGACAAAGCCCTCCGGCGTATGCGCCGTTTTTTCCTCCGCGACAGCAAAAGCCGCGTACCCGTGGCAGACGCGGGTGGTGGGGCGCAGAATGACCGGCGTGCCGTGCTCCTCGGAGAGCCGGAACGCGTCTGCGACCATGGCGTACGCCTCCTCGGGCGAGGAGGGGTCGAACACGGGCAGCTTGGAATACATGCCGAACGTGCGCGTGTCCTGCTCCGTCTGCGAGGAGATGGGGCCGGGATCGTCCGCCACGACGACGACCATGCCGCCCTTTACGCCCACATAGGCGAGGCTCATCAGCGGGTCGGACGCGACGTTGAGCCCGACCTGTTTCATGGTGACCATGGTGCGCGCGCCGGCGTAGGACGCGCCGGCAGCGACCTCCAGCGCGGCTTTCTCATTGACCGACCACTCGACGTAGACCGAGCCGTCCTTCTCGCGCGCGACCGCTTCCAGTATTTCCGACGAGGGCGTGCCCGGATACCCGCATACGACGTTTACCCCGCTGTGCAGCGCGCCCAGCGCAATCGCTTCGTTGCCCATCAAAAAACGATTCATCTCTACCCCTCTTTTACAAAATAAAAAAACTGTCCTGAAAAGGACAGAATCTATCTGCGGTACCACCTTACTTGGCCTGCGAACAGGCCCGCTTAGCGGGAGGCGTTCCTCCCTGCCCGTAACGCTGGCTCTGCGTCTCGGATACTCGGCGGCAAGCCTTTCCCCTCGCCCTTGGCGGGCCATATCCGGCGGCGCATCCCGCGGGGCTTTCACCCTCCCCCGCTCGCTTCGGGCGCGCTGCGCCGGCGTTTTCCGCCGCATCGGTTTCTCTGTTTTTATAGCATAGCACAGCGCGGGCCGTTTGTCAACGGCGTTCTTGCCGCGCAGCGCGCAGCATGTTTTCCTCTTTAGAAAAATGAGAAAAATCACCCTGCTGGTTGAATTTGTGCCACGGGAATGCTATAATAACGAAGCATTCCGAAAACGGGGCGCAGGACGCGGCGCAGCGAGAGACCTGCGGGACCGGGTTTCTACGCGGCGCGAAGCCGGAACTGCGGGTGCGGAAAGCGCGGCAAAAACGGCGCGGACACGGCCGCCGGCTGCGGAAAGGCGGAGTCTCCGGTTGCGGAAAGGCGGAGTCGCCGGCGCGGACACGGCCTCGCGCGGGACTTTCCGCGCAAGCGGCGCAAAGGGTCCGCCGCGCTACTGCCGGATCAGCTTATCGAACGTCTGCTCCGACATATAGTCCTTTATCCGCAGGCTCAGCTCGCAGAACACCCGGTTCAGCCTGCAGGGGATACCCTGCTGTACGCTCGGATGCAGGCACTCGTATTCGTCGGCGGTGCAGCGGTTGACCGCCATATCCCCGTCGATCGCGGTGATCACGTCGTACATACTGATTTCAGCGGGGGGTTTGGCGAGCATGTAGCCGCCGTTCGCGCCCTTGAAAGAGCGTACGATCCCCGCAAGAAGAAGCTTGCGCAGAATTTTCAGCGTAAAGCGGAGCGTCACGCCGATTTTTTCTGAAAGGCTGTTCGCGTCGATCTTCGCATTTTCTTCAGACAGAGAAAATACAATACGAAGGGCGTAGTCCGCCTCCCGTGTTATCGTCATACAAATTCCCCCATATATCTGCGAATATTTGCTGTATTGCCTACGCGGATAAGCCGCGCACATAGTGGAACAGATACTGCTGCGCAAGGCCCGCATACGGGCCGAATTCCGGCGCCTGCCCGCCGGGATAGAACCGCGCGCACGCGCGCTTCATCCAAACGTCCACCGGGAACGCCTCCAGGCGGCCCGCTCCGAACAGAAGCACGCAGTCGGCGACCTTGACGCCCACGCCGCGGATTGTCATGAGCAAAGCCTGCGCCTGCGCATAGGGCAGAGAGGCGAGCCGGCCGAGCGGCACGCTGCCGTCGCAGACGCGGCGGGCGGCATCCACCGCGTATTTTGCGCGGAAGCCCGCGCGCACCGGCGCGAGGTCCTCCTCACTGAGTCCGGCGAGCGCCTGCGGCAGAGGAAAGGCGTAATGCCCGCCGCCGAGCGGGGCGCCGAACCCCTCGCAGAGCCGCCGTACCATCCCGCGGATGCGCGGTATATTGTTGTTTTGAGAAAAGATAAAGGTAATAAGCGCTTCAAACGGGTCCTGCCGGAGGATGCGTATCCCCCTCCCGTACTGCGCCGCCTGCGCGAGGACCGGGTCGCTCAGAAACGTGCGCTCGGCGGCCGCGTAATCCCGGTCCAGGTCGAGAAACGGGCGCACGACGCGGTCGAACCGGGCCTTGTCCAGCCCCGAAAAAAGATAGCTGTCCGGCTCCTCCCGAATCCGCAGGACCAGATCGCCGACAACGCCGGCATAGCCGTCCGCCGTCGATTCAAAGCGAAAGGCCTGTCCGCAGTCAAAGGATTTGCCGAGATCGAGATATGGGTTCCGTTCCAGGCGGACTCCCTCGGCTGTTTCCGTGATACGCATTGCCCCGACTCTAACTCCCCGCTGTGCGCCGCCGCACGGGCCATCCCGCAGCGGGGCGCGATTTATATGAATTTAGTATACCACATTAGTGTGCTTCGTTCAATGCATTCCTGAAAAATTTCGCGATTTACGGATGATTTCCCGCCGCCGCGCGCCGAAAAATCCCATACGGATAGAAAGCGCACAAAGAAAACCGTTTTTTATTCCCTGACACATGAATACAAACCTGTAAACTGAGGAGGAAACGCAACATGCATATCCAGGCAAACCACATCAGCTTTACCTATCCGGGCGGAAAGCGGGCGCTGGACGATGTGAGCCTAGACCTCGCTTCGCCGAACCTGATCGGCCTGCTCGGGCCGAACGGCGCGGGCAAGACCACGCTCATGAAGCTGCTCGTCGCCGGGCTGCTGCCCACTACCGGTGAAATCCTGATCGACGGGAAACCGCTGAAAAAGCAGGAAAAGCTGCTCAAGGACAACCTCGGATACCTGCCGCAGATATTCGGCCTGTACGACGAGCTGACCATCCGGCAGTTTCTGCGCTACATGGCCACCCTCAAAGGACTCGGCAAGGCCATGGACGATGAAGTGGACCGCGTGATGGAGGCGACAAACCTCACTGAGCTGCGCGGCCGCCGCGTCGGCGCGCTCTCCGGCGGGCAGCGGCAGCGCGTCGGCATCGCGCAGGCGCTGCTCGGCTCGCCCAAGTTTATGATTTTCGACGAGCCGACCGCCGGCCTCGACCCGGAGGAGCGCATTAAATTCCGCACGCTGTTCTCCCACAGCGCAGAGGACAAAATTGTGCTGCTCTCCACACATATTATTGAGGATATACAGGCGGTGTGCAACCGTATCATCGTCATCAACCTCGGCAACATCCTGTTTGACGGCACGCCCGAGCAGGTGGTGCAGACGGCGAAGGGACACACGGGCAGCCTGATGGAGCACGAAATTGCCGGCGCGGCGGGCGACTATGAGATCACTTCGCGCATCAGCACCTCCGACGGCGTGGTGTGCCGGATTGTCGGCACCGAGCTGCCGGATATTGCGCGGCCGGTCGAACCCACGCTGGAGGACGCGTACATCTATCTGATCCACAGGGAGGGGCGGCGCGCATGAAGTACTTCGCCTATGTCTGGATCGACATAAAACGGCTGCTGCGCTCCAAGGCGACCTGGGCGGTGGTTGCGGCCGTCGCGCTGTCCCCCCTGCTGACGCTGCTGACCGGGCTGTCGGGCAGCGCGTCGGCGACGACGCTCACCTCCCGGTATGTGAGCCAGCCCGCCATGAGCGGCGCGATGTACAGCATGTTCCTGTTCGTGCTGTTTTCCCTCTATGAGATCAGCCGGGTGCAGCGGCGCAATATCGGCTCGATCACCGACTCGGTCGTGTCGCCGCTCGTGCTCGGAAGCGCGAAGGTGCTCGCCCTCGCCGTCGTTTCGGCGCTGGCTGCTGCGCTGGCCTTTCTTGTAAACCTGCCCTTCGCCGCGGCGCAGATGAAAGTGATGTTCGACTTTTCCGTATACTGCCAGTTCTACTTCATCATATTCTGGCCGACGCTGCTGTTCGGGCTGCTCTTGATCGCCGCCTGTTTCCAGATTTTCTACCGGGCGGAGCTGAGCATTGCACTGTTTATTCTGGCGTTTTACTTCACCAAGGTCAATCCCTGGACGCCGTACAATTTCCTCATCGACTGGACCTGGCCCGCCGTGGAGTTTATGTCCGACACCTTTAACGGCTTTCACCTGATGCGCACGGCCATATACAACCGCCTCGTCTGGCTGGCCGTATTCGCCGGCGCATACCTGTTTTCGCTGCTGTTTACGCGCCGCTACCAGAAGGGATTCGCCGCCTCTTTCTGCGTCAACGCAAAGCGCGTGTACCAGCCCGCTCTGGCCGCCGTTCTGATTGCGGCCGGCTGCCTGCTCTTCGCGCACCAGCCCTTTCTGGACAAGAGCGATTCCAGCCAGGCCGGACTGCCGCAGACGTTCAACAGCATTATGATGGAGGACCTGACCTGCGACGTGGTCTGCAACCTGAAAAGCGGGACGCTGTCCGGGCGGATGCAGGGCAGGATCAGCAACCGGGAAACCGAGCCGAAGGAATACCTGATCGGCCTGAACCCCGGCTACAGGGTCACGTCGCTGACTGTGGACGGCGAGGAAATCCCCTTCTCCGACCCCGACCAGATTATCAGCAACATGCGCATTATTTCCTATGAGCTGCCCGCGCGGGCGGACATGGAGCTCGCCATTGCATACGAGGGCTACCCGCAGATGTACAATCTCGACTCGGCCGATTCTCTGCCGCATCCGCTCATCGTGTACTCGAGCGACATCATTACGGAGGGTTATGTGAGCCTCAGCCAGCAGGCCATCGCGCCATATACCGACATCCCCGCGCTCGGCATGCGCGGGACGGTGACTGTGCCGAGCTATATGCAGATTATCGTTGACGACGCGACCGATACCGGTCTGATAGTATCGCCTGCGGAAAACGGAGATACCACTACCTGGTCCATATCCGAAATGCGCAACCGCGGCATTATCTTCACCGATTTTAAAACGCGCCGCGCCGACATCGGCAACGGAAAACAGGTGGAAATCTACTACGGCGCGAAAAACGACGAGATGATGGACCGCATCGGGATTGAAAAGATCATCTCCGACGCGCACCGCTACTGTACCGCGCTGTACGGCGAAGACGTTACGCTCAAAGGGCGAGACCTGAAGATTATACAGCGAAACTCATTTATGTGGGGCAACTGGGCGCTCGGCGTTATCAACCTGAGCGAGGAGGAGCTGACGGAGGACTACCTCTACAACAACCCGCTGCTCGGTGCGAGCCCGCAGGAGATATTTGCCCGCAAGATCGCCTACAACTGGTGGAGCGGCGGCGTATTCCTCGACTACCGGTCCGAGATTCCATGGTCCTACGACGGGTTTGTCAACTACACAATATACCGGATGGCGAAGGACACCTACGGCGAGGCGTATGCCCAGGAGAACTACGTGGATGTGTGGGAGCGGGACGTGGAGCTGTCCCAGCGCAACTTCTACCGCAGGCATCCCGAATACCTCGAAAAACTGCCGGAGAGCGCCCGGAGCATTGTCAGCGGCCAGTTGCAGTACTCCGACCTGTCCAGCCGCATGGCGCTCATGCTGCTCGACATTGAACAGCGCGT
>ERZ824978.3675-NODE-3675-length-11184-cov-3.783269_pt1 | contig 11184 bp, 13 predicted proteins | sample MGYA00519860_ERZ824978 | MGnify/ENA primary metagenome ERZ824978 (study PRJEB31778, sample SAMEA3449184) | human gut metagenome | biome: human gut; feature: human-associated habitat; material: faeces | place: United Kingdom | collected 2010/2012 ... | reverse complement strand
TTCCATAATTGCTGTCATTTTCACCTTTTATATAACATTCTACTGTTCCACCTTGACTTCTTTTTGTTGTTATTTTTAATGTTATTGATTTTGATGTCGTTGTTGCACTAAAATCTACTGATGGCACTATTTTTCCTACTTCTCCTATAAATTCTTGTTCTTCCATTGAAGATTTGTACATATCATTGTCTACTATTACATTAAAGTATGGTGGTACTGTTTGTCCATCTTCTTCTGTACTTATTTCTCCATCTACATTTACTGTTTTTCCTAATTTTTTTAATTCTTCACTGTTTTCTGCTTTTTGCCTTGCTATTTCTATTATTTCTGCATCTGTTTTGTTATAACTTGTTGTTTGTACTTCCATTAAGTTTAAGCTTAGCCATTCTTTTATTTGACTTCTTTTTGTTTCTAATTTTGCTTTGTTTGCGCTTTCAAATAGCCCTGTATTTGTTAGTGATTGTATTGATATTGTTGCTAATATTAATAATATAATAATTGTTATTACTAGCGCTATTAGTGTTATTCCTCTTCCTGTTTTTCTCATTTTTTTCCTCCTTCTCATTGGTATTTTGTGTATTTTATAAAACAGTAAAATATACCTTTTTTATACATATTATTTTAATGTTATTTTAAAGTCATAAGTGTTTGCATAGTCTAATGTCATGCTTGTATTGAATTGTGTTTTTGCTCCTGGTTGTAATGGAGAGATTATTCCTCCTACTGTTATTATTTCTTTTCCTTCTTTATCTAATAATGTTACATCTACAAGTTGTAAATCTGTTGCACTTGAGCTTGTATTTGTTACGTCTGCTAATAATACTGTTTGACTTCCTTGTTCTGTTAATTGCATATTTTCAAATTTATATGCTCCTACTTGTTTTGTTTTGCTTAATTGTTCACTTGTATTTAATTTTGTTCCATCTTCTAATACTTGTACAAATTCTTCTACTGTAGTATTTTCTTCTGTTTTATTTTCTGTTCCTTTGTTTCCTTTATTTGCATTTTTGCTTATTATAAATGCTACTATTGCTATTACTAGCACTACTAATAAAATTAGTATCATTCTTTTTTCTTGTTTTTTCATTTGATTTACCTCTTTCTTTTTATAAAATTTTAATAATAAAACTGTTTTGTTTACTATTTTAATATAGTTTAGTATTAAAAATTTAGTATATCAAGTTGCTGTTGTTACCGTTCACGTTCCACACGTTGTTAGTGTTGTTCGCAGACCCAAGCCAATAATTCAAAATCATGCACAACGCAGCCGGGACTTACATAGTATTGCCCTATTTTTTGATGTGCCGTAAGGCACATCTTAAATAAATTTTGGTGCAGTTGCCCAAAATTTATGTGCAGGTGCTATTTCTTCCAGAAATTAGCACCTAGCCAAGTGCCTTCGGCACTTATGATATTTTAGACTTTAAGACAGTTATAACTGGGCGAACCCCGTAGAAGCTGCTGCTGCTGAAGTAGTAGCTGCTCAAGTAGCCGCCATTCACGCGCCACACGCTGTTAGTGTCGTACGCAGACCCAAGCCAATAATACAAAAAGCCATTAGCTGTGTTTGCTGTTCCTCTAAACATTGTCTTTATTTTTTCATTTAAACTTTCTTTTGTTTTTAATGCATTAGCCTCTTCATATGATAACAATCTACTTGAGGCTGCCCCTTTACTTTTTCCATAACTTTTTGCTTTACCTATTGCATCTGTATCCATGTATCCTCCAAAATAGTTTAAATCAAATGGTGAACTTGTAAAACTACTGCTCCAATAATTTGTACTTGAGAATACACATGATGTATAATCATATGATGCATTTTGCTGTGCTGTTCCTGCCTGATTTAAATTATACTTTGATATTAAATCTACTGTATCAGAATTATCATCCCAATTTAATACATAAAATTGTTCTCCTCCTACAGTTACTTCGTCTCCTATCTCTTTGCTATTCACAATAGTTTTAGCACTTATTATAGGTGATGATACTTGGTTTCCTGCTACATCATATACTACTGCTTTAAAGTAATATGTTGTTCCTGCTGTTAATCCAGATACTGTATATGTTTTTGTTTGTGCTGTTGTTGGTCCTGTTGCACTTTCATTTAAGTTAGTTACTGATGTTGTTCCTGCTTTTGTTGTTGGATTATTTGTTGTTCCATAATACCACTCTACTTTTCCTAGTCCTGAATTTGCATCTGTTACTCCTATACTTAGTGATACACTATTAATTCCTGCTGATGTTGAGCTTAATGCTGTACTTACCGTTGGTTTTGTTTTATCTATGTTTGTAACATTTCCTACTGCTGATGCTCCAATATTAGTTCCATCTGTTAGTCTTGCATATATTTTTCCATTTGAGCTATATGTTTGACTTGTTGCATTTGTATATGTTGTTCCATCTGTACTTGTTTGTAGTGTATATCCTGTTACTGTTGTACTTGCTGTTGCTTTTACATTTGTATTTGTCCATCCACTTGGACTATATGAGAATTTTACATTTGCTGTTGTTAAGTCTGTTACTTTTCCTGTTGATGTTGATTTACTTGCACTTATGTTTCCAGCTTCATCTTTTACCCATACATAGTATGTTGTTCCTTGTTTGTATCCAGTTGGCGCTACGCTTAATGATTTTGTATTTGTTACACTTGTAAAGCTACTTGGTGCTGTATTACTTGTTGTTACTGCATAACCTATAATTCCAGACGCATCATCTGTTGATGTTATTGTTATTTTATTTGTTGTTGCTGTGGCTCCTGTTACTACTGGTTTTGTTTTATCAATATTATTTATTGTTCTACTTGCTGATGCTCCATAATTTACTCCATCAAATAAAACTGCATATATTGTTCCATTTGTTTTAAATGTTTGACTTGTTGCTTTACTCCATCCATTTTCTGGATTCTGGCTTGTTAACAATTGGTATCCTTTTATATCTACATTTGCTTTTACTGTTACTTTTACATCTGTATTTGTCCATGTATTTGGCTCTGATGTAAATTCTAAATCTCCTTCTTTTAAGTCTATTACTGTTCCTGTTACTTGTTCTGACGTTACTTCTGCCATTTGACCATTTTCTGCTTTTGCTATTACTTTTACGCTATATTTTTTTCCTTGTTCCAAATTTTCATAAACAAACACTGTATCATCTGTTTTTATATCTTTTAATTTATATTCGTTGTCACCTTCAGCTTTTATGTAATACTCTAATTTTCCTCCTTGGTTTCTACTCGTTTTTACTTTTATTCTTATTGAATTTGATGTATTTGATATATCTTCTATTTTTATTATTGGTAAAAACTTTCCTTGCTGCCCTATGAATTTTGTATCATTTAGACTTACTTTATACACATCTTTATCTACTATTACATAAAAATACCAATCTACTGTTTCCATATCTTCTTCATTTGTCACTTCATCTATTGTTATATCTTTTATTCCACTTGCACTATTTTTTAATTCTTGTTTTCCATTTTCAGTTGATATTTTTTCATGCATCGCTTTTATTATTTCTTCTGAATTTCCTGTATAATTATTTGTCTTTTCTTCCAATATCTTTAATCCTAAATATTCAGAAATTTGGCTTCTTTTAGTTTCTAATTTTGCTTTATTAGCACTTTCAAACAACCCTGTGTGTGTTAATGATTGTATTGATATCGTTGCTAATATTAATAATATTATTATTGTTACTACTAATGCTACTAATGTAATTCCCCTTGCTTCTTTTCTCATCAAATATTTCCTCCCTATCTTTTGTATTTTTATATCCCAAATAATGACCTTATTTGTCACTTTTAATTATAGGTTATAGTGACATTAAATGTCAATATATTTTTCATAAATTTTATGAAATAATTTAAAAGAAAATTTTAATAATTATTAAGGTGATTTGACATGATAAAAGAAAAAAGAAAACTAAAAAATTTAACACAAGAAGAAATGGCTGAAAAGCTTGGTGTATCTTTAAGACAATATGTTAGAATAGATAATGAAAAAGCTTTTCCAAGAAGAGATATATTAAAAAAAATAATTAAAGAATTAAATTTAACAAATGAAGAAATTGGAGAATATATAAAAACAATAACTAATTATTCAGCATAATTTATAGAACTTATATGTTTAATTAAATGTTCAAAAATGAGTCTAATAGTATTTAATATTAGACTCATTTATATATTGTTATTTATTAGAGATATGTATATTTTCTACTTTTGTATTCATCTCTCTCGAAATAATATTTTGAATTTGTGCAACTTTTTCTGTATTTAATTGATCATCTCTAACAATTATACTTACACTATCACCATTTACAAAAATTACTACATTTTCAAATCCTTTTGTCTTTATCAAATTTTCACAAATCATAATACTGTTTTTTATATCATTTATCTTTTTTATTGCTTCTGTTGCTGATTGTTTTTGAGTTTCTAATGAATTACTACTATTTAAAATTTTCTCATATGTCTCTAAAATTTGAGAATACATTGTATCTCTTTCTAATCTTGAAGTTGTAAAATAATCATCATTAGTCTTACCACTACTACTTGTCTCTACTGTCTCTCCACCTTGTTTATTATCCTCATTTTTGTTTTCTTCACTATTTCCATTCTTAGCTACATTCGTTGAATTTTCATTATTAGAATTATTATTTTCTTCATTAGCTTTTTCTGTATTTGTCTCTGTACTTACACTTTCATTACTTTTAACATCATTTTCTGAAACTACATTACTACTAACCAATTGAGCATCTCCAATATTAGCCATCTTTTCAAGTTCTTCTTCTGAACTTGCTGTTTGCACAGCACTTTTTAAATCTCCATTAGTAGTAAAATTTAAATAACCAGCAACAACTAACATTAATGCTATAACATAAATAACCACTTGATTTTTCTTTATTAGCCTCATAAACGTACTCCTTTCATTTATTTATAAAATTAAACAGACATTGTAAATACTTGAATTTTATGTGTTGCCAAACCTGTTGCTGCTTCTACTGCTTGAATAATACTTGTTTTAACATTTATATCACCTGCACCTTTTGCAGTAATAATTGCACCTTCTATTTTAGGTTCAACAGTTTTTTGAACAATAGGTGTTTTGGTTCCATTTTGTTCCTGATAAATAACTTCTTTTTGTGAATCAGTTTGTTCTACTTTTCTAGTTCCACCTGATTTATCTGTTTCCTCAGTTGTACTCGTTTTAGAATTTTCATTATACATTGCAACTGTTTCTGAAGATTCTGAATAATTAATAAAAACTTTTACACTTCCAACGCCCTCTATTTTAGAAAGTATATCTTCTAATTTTTCTTCTAGGCTTATACTTTCAGTATTATTATATTGGCTTGATGCTAAAGTTTGATTGTTATTTGTTGTTGCAAGTTGTTTTCCCGTTGAGTTTGTTACTTTTTTATTTGAACTTTTTTCTCCACTCCAAACATAATTTATTATAACTACTGTAATTATTAAAATAATTACTAAAAACACTAAATTTTCTATTTTTCTCTTATTATTACCTTGTTCTTCACTATTTCCAACAATCTTTTTCAACTTATCTTTAAACATTTTTCGCTCACCCCATATTCTTTTTTTAATATTTTTTTTACTTTATTGATGTCTGCTTTGGTTATATTTTGATTTTGTTTATTTTCTTCGCCTTGCGTATTTTCAGTTATTTTATTATCTGATACTCCAATTTCCACTTTTTGAATTTTTTGTATTTCACTAACTAATGCGTTTTCTATTGTATCTACTGAATTCATAGAATTATCATCAGCTAAATTTGTATCTTCTTCTGTCAGTTTTTCTTTCAATTTTAAAGTTATTAATTCTATTCCTGTATCATTATCAGATATATGTGCATTAACATTGCAATTTTCTACTTCATATCCTTCATCATTTACCTTTTGTATAATATCTTTTTCTAGTTTTTGTTTATACAGTTCATTCAATCTATTATTCATAGAAGTTTGGTCCGTTTTGTCAGTCACTTCTGATGTTTGTACCGTATACTGTCCATATAAATTTTCCACATCAACTTTTAATTCGTCTTTATTTTCTACAAATGGTGCTATTATGCTAAATAATACGTATAACCCCATAACCATTTTAATGTATTTTTTAGTTTTGTTATTTGGTAATAAAATTTCTAATATAGAAACTACAATTAATGCTAAACATAAGTTTTTAACCCATGAACTTAAGAAATTTACCACATATATCACCTACCTAAACATCATACCTGTGTTAGACATTTTTATTAATAATGTTGTTCCAATTATTACCATAAACATAATTGACACTAAAATAGCAAGTAGTATTTTAAAAATATCAGCTATTTCGTCTAACAATTTTACAATTTTGTCATCTGCTATAACCTCACTAACACTTGCTACAAGCTTATACGAAAATGTCAAAACTGTTAATTTCAAAATTGGTAAAATGCATATGCCTATTATAATAATTACTCCAACAAAACCAACTGCATTTTTTAAAATAACTCCACATCCTAATACACTGTCAACTACATCTCCCAAAATCTTTCCAACTACTGGAACTGCTGAACTAACTATAGCCTTTGCTGTTTTTGCAGTAATTCCATCAACAGAACTTGAAAGTGTTCCTTCCAAAGAAACAACACCTACAAATATTGTTAATATTGTTCCTAAAAGCCATACTGTAGAAGACTTTAAAAATTTTGATATTTTGTTTATTTGCACTCTATCAGAAATTTTTGAAATGATACTTATTGATGTTATTATCAATATTACAGGAATTAATATGTCTTGTATCAAATTTCCTATAAAGTTTATCATAAATAGAATTATTGGTTCTAATATGCTTGTTGTTGTTATACTTCCTGTATATACCATGAGTGAAATTAAAACAGGTATAAGTGTATTCATAAATCCTATTAAATTTGTTGTAGTCTCTTTTACCAAATTTATTATGTCTGAAAAGTTTCCCATAATTATTGTTATAATCGCTATATATTGAACATAATAAATTAATTTTGATACACTATCATTTTCAAGGCTTTCACTTATTGATTTTAAAATACTATGTATAATTATTATTGCTAAAATACACGCTAAACTCTTTATTCCTGTTTGTACTTCATTGCCTAGTTTATTTAATATTTTCTTGTATATAGTTGTGTTGTCTATTTCTCCTTTAATTGCAGAATTGAGTATTTCTCCTATATCTATATCATCAAAAAAATTTCCTGTATATTGTTTAGAATTTTGTATAAATGAACTTATTCCAAATATTTCCTCTTGGTTTAAAATTTCGTTTTCATCTATTTGTACTGTATTATTGCTAATTTGACTTTCCATCTTTGAATATGTTGGAAATATAAACACTAATGTAAGAGCTATAATAATTATTTTTGATATTTTTTTCTTTTGTTTATTCACATTTGCCTTACCTCCTAATATTTTATTTGAGCACTTGTCCTTTTATAGTAATCAACCTAAAAGCACTAGCTAGGGTAATATTTTTAAGATAATTTCTAATAAACTTGAAATTATTGGAACTGACATAGAAATAATTATAATTTTACTACCTATTTCTATTTTACTTGCTATTGCAGCTTCACCCGAATCTTTACATACACTAATAGCAAACTCTGATAAAAACGCTATTCCAGTAATTTTTATCAGTAATGCTATAAATTGCGTATTTATAGAAAATTTATCTTGTATAGATTCTATTAAATTTATTATTCCTGTCAACCTATCCATTACAAGAAATAATATTAATATTCCTGTTAATATACTTATAAATATTGCATATTCTGGTTTATATTGTTTTAACATTATTATTATAATTAAAGCAATTAAAGCAATTCCTATTATTTTAATAATTTCCATTAATTTTCCATCCTTGTTAAAATTCTTTTTTATAAATTGAATAATGTTCGCACAGTGTCAAATAATCCACTTATTTCTTTAATTACCATTGTCAATACAATAACTAAACCTGCAAGTGTCGTCATCATAGCTTGGTCCTCTCTACCCGCTCTTACTAATACTTGATATAAAACTGCTACTAAAATTCCTATTGCAGCTATTTTAAATAACAAATCTATACTCATATAAAACTCCCCCTTTTCATACCTCGGTTCCTTTGGGACAAGAATGTCCAAAAAGAAAATGTCCAAAAAGAACCGTCCCTAATGGACATCACATTAAAATAATTACAATTGCCATACCTATGCACATACCCAATTTTCTATATAATTTTTCATTTTGATTTTTTTCTTCTTGTGCATTTAATATTTGTTCTTCTAAAAATGTTTCGGTTACTTCTATTTGGCTTAGCTGTCCATCTACATCTGTTGTTCCGCAACAGTTTTGATAATGTTTTTATTGCCTGCTTGTCCTCTTTATTTATATTTCCAGAAAAACTATCTACTGCTTCTTCCCAAGCAATACTCGCCGAAGCATTTTCCATATTTGTAACTGATTTTAAGAACAATTGTGATATATTTTTATTAGAATTTTCTGATATCTGTTTAAATATTTCTGGTATAGGTTCATATGTAAATTTAATTTTGGATTTAAATATGTTTAATGCATTTTTTATTTCTTCTAGTTCTTCAAGCCTAAGTCTATATTTTTGTGCTATATTTTTTCCTATTAATGTTACTATTAAAAACACACAAAAAAGCATACAATATTTAATAAACTGCATTTTTTATCTCCTTGCATTTATTTTTAATATTATATGCTTTCAATTTTATTTTAGAACCATTTAAATGAATTTACTAAATTGTTTGTATCTTCCTCTATTGTTTTTTCATCATCTAAATTAAAGCTATATGTTGTAATACATGCTAATTTGTCTCCATTTAAAATATAATAATAATATAAAATTTCCTGTGGTTTTTCACTATACAAAACTCTTACCTTTAATAAATCATATCCATTTGAGGTTGTTGTTATACTCATATTTACTGCATCTGCTTTGTTCTCTGCTTTATCTTCCATACTTTGAATATTTTGCTGTACTTTTGTTTTTATATCTTCTATATTATTTATTCCACTATCTTCTGCAACTGTATCATAATATATATTGATACCTGCTGGATATGAAGAATAATCATCTTCTGACACTTCATTATTTGAGTCTACACTATTTAAGTTTGTGTTTGGTTTATTGTTAATATATTTATAAAAATTCCATTCTGTACTATAATTTGATGTTGTCTTAGCCCAACTTTTTTGAATTTCAAAACTTACATTTGAATCTTGATACTTTTCATTTGTAATCATTTTATCAGAAACAGACATTCCTATAGCTATTATAACTAAAATTATAAATATAATTAATGATATTTTTTGACTTTTTGTCATATTCTTGTTTGCTGATGTCTCATTTTCATTCTCTTCTGAGTAATAGAATTTTCCTTTATATTTTTTTATAATCCCTAATTGTTTTAAATAACTAAATGAATATTTTGCTTTTCTTTTGTCTTCTATTTCTGCTATAACTTCTTCTTTTAACATTGCTTTATCTGGTTTTGTTGCTCCATATTTTTTAAAAATTGGTTTTATTAATTCTATCGTTGCCTCTTTTATTTCTGTCATATAATTTTTCTTTTTTTCTTTTACAATTTTATTTTTCATTTTATTTCCATTCCTTTTTAATTTATTATAATACAAGTATTCCTAAATGTTCTAATAGTATTTTTAAACCTAATAGTATCAAAATAACTCCACCTACGAATTCCGCTTTGTTTTCGTACTTATCTCCAAATTTATTTCCAACTTTTGTTCCAATAACTGATAAAACAAATGTAATTATTCCTATAAGTGAAATTGCTAAAATCAAGTTGACTTTAAAGAATGCAAATGTTATTCCAACTGCTAATGCATCTATACTTGTGGCTATTGCAAGTATAATCATTGTTTTAAAATTCACATCGTCACTAATAGTTTCACATTCTGTATTAAATGTTTCTTTTATCATGTTTCCACCTATTATAGCTAATAAAATAAATGCTACCCAGTGATCAAAGTTTGTTATAAAGCTTTCAAATGTTGAACCTAAAAAATAGCCTATTACTGGCATTATTGCTTGGAATCCTCCAAAGTATAATCCTATTATACAGGCTTTTTTCCAGTCCATTTTTTTCATTGATATTCCTTTGCATATTGATACTGCAAAAGCGTCCATTCCAAGTCCTATGCTTAATAATATTAGTTCAATTATTCCCATGTTTTCATCTCCTAAATATTTATATATAATTTTATTAGGGTTTAAAAATTTTTATGTTATTTATATCATAATTTAAGAAAATTAGCAATTATTTTTATATACAATTTGCATACATTCGCACAAAACCACTGTTACAAGCTTAATAATAGCAAATACAAAAAGAAGCTACTAAAAAGTAACTTCCTCTAAATCCATTCTTTATATTTCTTAATATACACTCTCTTTGCAAAAGAAGCAATAATACAATACAAAAATGTAACTACAAAAATCATAAATAAATATTTTGCACCAATTGGAACCAATCCAATAGCATTACCTAAAGTTGTAAATGGCACAACAATACCAACTAATATCAACAAAATTGATGATGCATAAACATATTTATGTGCATTACTTTGTACAAACGGAACCTTTGCTGTTCTTATAATATGCATTCCCACTAAATTTGAGACTATACTATACGTAAACCATATTGTTTGAAAATGTGCTACATCCCTTAATTTAAAAACATACCATAATGTTAAAAATACAACAATATCAAATGCTGAACTTACAGGCCCCATAAACAACATAAATCTTTTTAGACTTTTTATATCTAATTTTTTTGGTTTTTCTAATGATTCTTTGTCTACATTATCAAATGGCAATGTCATTTGTCCAAAATCATATATTAGTCCTTCTACTAATAATTGTATTGGAGTTTCTGGTAAAAATGGTAAAAATATGCTTGCAACAATTACAGATACAACCTCTCCAAAGTTAAAGCTTGTAGCCATTTTTATATATTTCATTAAATTTACAAATGTACGTCTTCCGTTCTTCCACTCCATCTAATAGAACATTTAAATCTTTTTCAAGTAAAATTATATCTGCTGACTCTTTTGCTATGTCAACCGCTGTGTCTACTGATACACCAACATCTGAATTTGTTAATGATGGACTATCATTTATTCCATCTCCCA
>ERZ824978.3669-NODE-3669-length-11202-cov-3.673993_pt1 | contig 11202 bp, 10 predicted proteins | sample MGYA00519860_ERZ824978 | MGnify/ENA primary metagenome ERZ824978 (study PRJEB31778, sample SAMEA3449184) | human gut metagenome | biome: human gut; feature: human-associated habitat; material: faeces | place: United Kingdom | collected 2010/2012 ... | reverse complement strand
AAAAATTTATGAAAGAAGCTTTGAAAGAAGCAAAAAAAGCATATAATAAGCTAGAAGTCCCAGTAGGAGCAGTCATAGTAAAGGATGGACAAATTATAGCAAGAGCACATAATTTAAAAGAAACAAAATATGATACAACAAAACATGCAGAAATTTTAGCAATTCAAAAAGCAAGTAAAAAATTAAATTCATGGAGACTAATAGATTGTGAAATGTATGTTACATTAGAACCTTGTTCTATGTGTGCAGGAGCCTTAATAAATTCTAGAATAAAAAAAGTGTATATAGGGGCAAGTGATGAAAAGACAGGAGCAGTTGGTTCTGTATTTAATTTATTAGAAGACTACACTTTTAATCATAAAGTTGAATATGAAAAAGGCATATTAAAAGAAGAATGCGAGAATATGTTAAAAGACTTTTTTAAAGAATTAAGAAAAGTTAAGAAAAATAAATAAAAGATAAATATGATAGAATTAAGATTTTGAAAAATATACATTTTTAAAGTTACAGTTTAAAAATGTATATTTTTCAAATTGTAAAGACATTCTTAGTATGGTTTTTTATTATCAGTAAGACCTAATAAATAATCAACAGATGTGTTATAGAACTGAGCCAATTTAATCAATATTTTTGTCGGAATATCATTAGTTCCGACTTCATATTTTGAATATCCTGTTTGAGACATATTTAAAATTTTAGCAATTTCTTTTTGTGACAAATCTTTATCTTCGCGTAAATCTTTAATTCTTTTATACATAAATAAACACCTCAATTATATTTTAAATTAACCTGTTTTAGGTTATTGACAATTAACCTAAAATAGGTTAGAATTATTTTTAGATTATAGATATAGAAAAAACAAAAGAAAAGGAGAGTCAAAATGTATGAAAATAGAAGTAAAGGAATAACACTAGTTGCATTAGTAATAACAATTATTATTGTATTAATATTATCAACAATATCAATACAAGCACTAACACACACAGGACTATTTGCAAGTGTAAACAAAGCAAAATTGGAAACAAAGAGAAGTCAAATTGCAGAATGGTTAGGATTAAGGTTATTAGAAGAGCAAATGAAAAATCCATCAGGAACAGCAGAAGAAATAATAACAGAAACAAGAAATAGTGTTATAGAAAATAAAAATGAATTATTAAATATGGGAAAAGAAGTAAATATAGAAGACACAAGCATAGAGGAAGACGGAGAACAAGTAGACATATATTTTTATGTTATAGTAGATAAAGATGTATACAAAGTAGATATGGTGGGGGCAAGATTTATAGGTGAACAAGGAAAAATGTTACCTGTAATAAAATTAGAAAGTCTAACAAGCACAACAAATTCAATAAAAATAAAAGTAAGAACAAGTAGAAATCAGGGTGGAAAATTAGAATATTATATAAAAGCAGAAGAAGATAAAAATTATACATTAAAACAAACAAAAGAAGATGATTCAGAATATATATTTGAAGAATTAGAACAAAATAAAAAATACAATATAAAAGTAATAGCAAAAGCAGAAAATGGACAACAAGCAGAACTAACAGTAGAAAAAACGACAGGAAATGTAACAGAATTAAAACAAGGAGATGTTGAATTTATATATTCTGTAGATGGAATAGTTATAGATAAGTCAACATGGACAAATAAAAATGTAACAGTAACAGCAAAAATAAATTCAAATGTCGACATAGGAACATTTAAAATACAAACAAGTAAGGGCGGAGAAAACTGGAAAGACGGTATAAGCCAATTATTTACAGAAAATGGTACTATGTATGTAATACTAACAGACGGAATAAATTATGGAGGAGCAGCAACAGTCAATGTTACCAACATAGATACAACAAAACCGGTAGTAACTGAGGCAACTGCTACAACAAATAGCATAAAAATAATAGCAACAGATGAAGCGTCAGGAATAGTAGGATATGCAATTACAACAAGTAATACATCACCAACAGATGCAAGTTATACAAAAATAGCAAACACAAAAACGTTTGAAACAACAGTAACAGGAAAAACAGAAGGAACAACATATTATATTTGGGTAAAAGACCAAGCAGGAAATATAAGTAATGCAAAACAAATAACAACATTAAAACAAGAATGGAAAGACATATCAAAAAACAACTATGGCGACTATGTAAATTATCCAATAGATCTAAATAAAGATGGAAACACAACAAATGATTGGAAAATATTTTATAAAGACAACAATGGATATGTATATTTAATTGCAAATAACAACCAAAATTTATATACAGACATATTAACATTAGCCGGAATGCAAGAAAGTACACAAAATAAATACTGTGTATATTGGAAAAATATTCCACAATATAACGAGATAACAGATTTTGTAAAAACAAGATATAAAATGGGTTGGAACAAAAGCAAAACAAATCCTAATATAAAAAGTGTTTCACAATTACTAAATACTAATAATTGGAAAAAACTAGTAAACACAAATTATGCAATAGATGCAATAGGAGCTCCAACAGTAGAAATGTGGGTAGAAAGTTGGAATGAAAAAGGATATAAAAAGTTGTACTATAATAATAATGGAGATACAGGATATTGTGTAGGAGATGTTGAAGCGCCAACAACAATGCATATAGAAGGATTATCAACAGAGGACACATTATATTTTCCAGACTATTTAGCATATTGGTTAGCGTCACCAGCAGCAGGACACACAGGAAATCTATTATGTATAAACAATCCAGGAATTAGTTATGCATATTTCCAATTTGATTATTGGACAATAAGACCAGTCGTGTGTTTAAAAAATGACATTTCAGGAGAAAGAATAAATAATATTTGGCAGTTTAAATAAAGTTTCAAACCAAAATAGCTTGTTAAATCCAAAAAACAATAAAATTTGCTACAGTTCACTAAGAATACAGCAGGTGATACCTAAGCATGATAGTTTGAATATATTTTTGAATGTAACAGAAATAGTTTTACAAATTCTTAAGTAAATGATTTAAAGGTTCCTACCACTAGGGTTTGTTAAATCATTTACATTAGAATTTGTAAACATATGTAGGGCAACCGAAAAAATTATGAAAACTATCATGCTTAGGTATCACCTGCTGTATTCTTAGTGAACTGTAACAAAATCTAACAATTAATTTATAAAAAGTATTCTAAATACTTGCTATTTAGAATACTTTTATTATATAATAGAAAAAATCCTCGAAATATAACTATATTTCGAGTTACCTTAAAAAACGAGTTCGTATCAAAATTAGAGCTGTAAAATAAAAACTCCAAAAAAGCTTAAAAAGAAAAACGAACAGAAAGGTAGTATTATGAAAAAATTTTTATCAAATTACAAATCAACAATTATACTTCTAGTTGCAATAATTGTTGGAAGCATCATAGGAATAATCTTTAAAGAAAAAGCAACTATATTAAGCCCATTGGGTGATTTATTCTTAAATCTATTATTAGTTATAATTATCCCACTAATATTTTTAAACATAACCACCGCAATATCAAAAATGAAACAACCAAAAAGACTAGGAAAAATAATTGGTTCAATATTATTAGTATTTGTTCTAACATCAGTTATAGCAGTATTAATAGGATTTGCAAGTACATATTTTGTAAAACTAATAAATACTGAAGATGGAGAACAAATAAGAGAAACACTAGAAAGTGCAGAAAATTCAACAGAAACTCAAGATTCAGAAGAAGACGATATAACAATTGCAGATAGAACTGTAAAACTACTTACAGTAAATGATTTCTCAAAACTATTTTCAAAAGACAATATAATTGCTCTTTTAGTATTCTCAATAATAGTAGGAATAGCAATAAATATGTCAGGAGAAAAAGGAGAACCATTTAGAAAAGTACTAGAATCAGCAAATAGCGTAATGGAAAACATAGTAAAAATTATAATGTACTATGCACCAATAGGACTTGGATGTTATATGGCTTCATTTATAGGAAGTTTTGGAACATCAATAGCAGTAGGATACTTAAAAACATTTTTTGTATATCTAATAATTGCAATATTATATTATTTTATAATGTATAGTGTATATGCATTTATAGCCGGTGGAAAAAATGGAGTAAGAGCATTTTGGAAACATGTTATTCCTGCAACAGTTACAGCGATGGGAACATGTTCAAGTGCAGCTTGTATACCAATAAATATAGAATCAACAAAAAAAATGGGAGTTCCAGACGATATAGCAGAAACAACAATACCATTAGGAACAAGCTTCCACAAAGATGGTTCTATAATAGGGTCAGTATTTAAAATAATGTTTTTAGTAGGTTTATTTGGAACAAGTTTAGCAACAGCAGGAGATATTTTTGGAGTTTTAGGTGTTGCATTACTTGCAAATTTACTAATAACAGCAGTTCCAATAGGTGGGGGAACCATATCAGAAATGTTAATTATAACTATGTTAGGATATCCTGTTGCATCATTGCCAATATTAACAATAATTGCAACAATAATAGATATGCCTGCAACTGTTCTAAATGTAGTTGGAGATGATGTTTCTTCAATGCTTGTTACTAGAATAGTTGATGGGAAGAAGGGATTTAGGGACGTTCTTTAAAATCCCTCTTTTAGGGGATTCGGGGACAGTGCTCTCAATCCCTTTTTTTTATATACAAAATATTTAAAAGAGATTTAGAACACTGAACTCTAAATCCCTAAAAATGTATAATTTCATTATAAATTTCAATAGCAAAATTATCAGTCATACCAGAAATATAGTAAATAATAGCCTTGCAAAAATCCTTTTCATTATCAATAGAAAACAAAACCTTATTTTTTAATTTTAATTCATCTCGATTTCCAAAATCATAATAATTATGAATAAAATCAATAAATCCATTTCCAAGTTTTGGATATGTAAAACTTAAATTTTTCAAATTATCTAATGTATTAGAACCCGCATAAGTTGATTTTAATAAATTATAAATTTCAGTTATTACAAGATTAAAATAACGTCTAGAAGGCAAAATTCTTTTACAAGAATATATATTTTTATAGTTAAAATCTTTAATCTTATCCATCAAATCTAGGGATTTTTTAGAAAAACATAATCCCTTTTCTGGTGAAGAATTTTCACATAAATCATGTATTAAATTGTTTATTATAATAGTATTGTTTATTTGTTCATTTCCAGAAGTTATATTTAATAATGAAAATAATTCATCAACATGTTCGTCTAAAATTCCTAAAGTAATAGCATCTTCAATATCACGACAAATATAAGAAATTTTATCTGAGATTTTAACAACACATCCTTCCCATGTGTATGGAGCATATTGATTTGGATAATTGTAATCATGTAAATCTATATACTCTGTTCTAGGATGTACACAATTTTCATCAATTTCTCCACAATGAGAAATTATACCATCCCTTACGGCATATGTTAAATCTAGATTTTGCATAAATTTGTTGTTATCTTCTAAAAGTTCAACATTATCAACGAATTCTAACCCATTTTTTTCGTGCCAGAAAGGGTAACCTAAATCTTTTTTTGAAATTTCAGATAATATTTTCTCACCTTCATGTCCAAAAGGACTGTGTCCGATATCATGAGCAACAGAAATTGCCTTTGTAAGTTCTGTATTTAGACCTAAGTTTTTGGCAATTGAGTAACTTATAGACTCTACATGTGTTACATGTTCAATTCTTGTGCAAATGTGGTCATTTTCTGGTGAAAAGAAAACTTGAGTTTTATGTTTTAATCTTCTATATGCATTGCTGTGTATTATTCTTGTGTAATCTCTTTCAAAATCATTTCTTATATCATTGTTTCTTGGATATAATGGAGTTTCTCTTTTTGTTGCTTTTTCCCAATTTGGATTTTCTGGATTTGTAGAATATTTTTCAAATTTTTTCATTTTGTTCCTCCTTTGAAATATGTATTTTTATTTTACTACAAATGTTAATAAAAATCTATAAATTTATTGAAATAGAAAAGATAAAATAGTATAATAATTTTGTAAAATATATTGAAGGGAGTTCGTATAATGTTTAATTTAGTAAAAGATGATTTTGATGATAATATGGATGATATAATGAATTCAATTAATAAAATGTTAGAAGATGATACAGAAAATGAAAAAATAGAAGATAAAGAAAAAGAGGAGAAATAAAAATGGCAAATTCAAAAATAATAGTAGTAGAAGGACCACAAGGCGCAGGAAAAACGACAATAACAGATTTTTTAAGACATACATTACCATATTCAAATTTGTATAGAATGTCAGGAACAGCAGATAGCACAGTTGCAGGCAAGAAAAAAGCAGAAGATATGTATGTTGACTTAATAGAATATATAAAAAAGATGGAAAATAAAAGTATTAATTTAATTTTTGATAGAACATTTTTTACGGAGGAAAATTATTGTAGATTAGGAGTAAAACAGTATTCATTTACAGATGTTTATGAAAAATTATTAGATGAATTTGCTAATTTAGATTTTGAAATATATTATATAACATTGTATTTAGAAAATGAAAATGAATACGTCGAGAGACTAAAAAGAGACGGAAAAGCTGTTTTTAAAGGTGCAGAATTTAAAGCTGAAAATAGTAAAAAACAACAAAAAATATATCTAGAAATGTCAGATGAAATTAAAGCAAAATATCCTAATGTTAATGTTTTAAATGTAGCAAATGATAAAGATTTAGAGGATACAAAAAAAGAAATAAGAGAATTTATACAATATTAATAAAGAAGCTATATATAAACTTTTTAATAATTATAGTATTTTAAAAATTTATTATATAAAAAATAAAGAAAAAATGAGATTAATAGAGATAATAAAAGAAAAACTAATATAAACAAACAAAACATAATCTACAAATCCATTAAAAGTTAAAAGAAAGATTTAAAAGAAATTGGAATATTATTAAAAATAAGTTATAATATTAATTGATGGTGCATTATTCTAGTCGTACTTAAACTTATGAGGGTGGGGCTAAAAATCCACTAAAGGGCACATCGTTGAAGTTTCTTGTTTGTGCGCGAAATGCCAGTTTTGTGTGTATTCAGGGAGTAAAGAGGTTAGGGTAATATATAATGGCATATATGTGATTCCCTAATTTCGCGGAGGCTTAAATAGATTTAAGTTAAACCTATGTTGAGTGCCAAGACACAAAATACATAGTGTAGCCTGTCTCGAGTGAGTATATTGGGATTAATTTGACGGGAATATTAATTATTCGGCCAAATAATTTTTATTCTAGATTATGAAATTATACTTGCAAAAAAGACTAGTAAGTTTGTAAAAGTATGTCAAGGAAAACTTCTAGAATGTTTGCTTTATCAAAAGCTTGAAAATCTGGGGATTAAGGTACGGATTTAAGTGGCGATCTGGTGGCTAAAGTAAGTTTAGCTGGTTCCCTTAAACGGAAACGGTTCTAGCAGTAATGCTAAGCGGGAAGTAGAGAAATTCAACCAGACCTAAACCGTAAAATTTACTTAGGTTTTTACCATCTATATTTTAATTTAGAAATTGTTGACAAGCCTTAGTGCTTGTCTTATTTATATATAATGATTAATAAATAATAAGAAAGAAGGAAAGAATATTAATGAAAAAAAATCAAGAAAGTAAAAAGGAACACTCGAATATGAAATGGGTAATACAATCATTTATAATGACATTTATATTATCAATGATATTTGCATATGTATCAACAAATGGAGTATCAAATTTAAGTTTACTTCCAGCACTTTTAATATTAGTATTAGTAGTATTTTTAGGAATATTTTTTGATATAATAGGTGTTGCAGTTACAGTTGCAAATGAAGAAGAATTTCATGCAAAAGCAACTAAAAAAGTAAAAGGATCAAAAGACTCAATAAAATTAATAAAAAATGCACCTAAAGTTGCAAATATATGTGCAGACGTAATTGGTGACATATGTGGTGTTTTAAGTGGTTCTATAAGTGCATTGATTTCTATAAAGATTTCAACTCAAATGAATTTGCCATTTAATATTCAGTTTGTTTTAAGTGCTTTGGTATCAGCTTTAACTGTTAGTGGTAAGGCTTTTGGTAAGGATATTGCTAATAAAAAGTCTACTGAAATAGTTCATAAAGTTGGTATTGTTTTGAATAAATTTAGTAAAAAATAGATTATTTAATAAAAAGGACTATAAGATGTAATATAGATACATTTTATAGTCTGTTTTTAATTGGCTTACTGAGGTCGATAAAACAATATTTTATAAAGTTTATTGTTTAGGAACAATATTTTTGATATAATAAAGTCAATTGAGACAGTACTATTATTGTTATTTTTTTTGAAAAACGATTAATATATAGTTATGGTTTATTATAATTTGGTTAAAAGAGAGGATAATAATTATGAAATATAAATATATTTTTTTTGACTGGGGATATACTTTGATTAATAAATTTAAAAATGTTGATAGTGAAATCAATTCAATATTAGTAAAATATAATTTAAAATGGGATGATATATTTAGAAAATGGAAAAATTATCAAATTTTAAATTCTCTAGGAAAAGTTACAGAAAAAGAAATTTATAAAGATTTATCATTAATTTTGAATATATCTGAAGAAGATTTAGAAAAAATTGATATGTTATTATTGGAATCTCATATTTTAGATAAAGAAACAAAAGATACAATTATTAAATTATATGAACAAGGATATTATTTGGGAATTATAAGTAACAATTCAATTAGAAATGTAGAATATATTTTGGAACGTGAAGGAATAAAAAAATATTTTAATAAAATAGTTATTTCTGAAGAGGTTAAAGAAAGAAAACCTAATTTGAAAGTGTATATGAAGGCTTTTGAAGATATTCCAAAAGAAGAGTATAATAATATTGTTTTTGTTAGTGATGAATTATTAGAAGATTTGTTAGGGGTAAAGATACTAGGTGTAAAAACTGTTTGGTATGAGCAAAAAATAGATAACAAATGGAAGAAAAAAGAAACAGTTCTTATGGAACCTGATTATAAGATAGAATCAATGAATGAGATTTTGAATATAGTATAAAAAATGGGGGAAGGTTATGAAAGCATTAATCACAGGAGCCTCTTCAGGAATAGGAAGAGATATGGCGAGAGTATTAGCAAAAAAAGGATATAATTTAGTATTAGTTGCAAGAGATGAACTAAAATTAAATGAATTAGCAGAAGAATTAAGTAAAGAAGATAAAATAGAAACACAAGTAATATCAATGGACTTATCAATAGAACAAAACTGCATAGATTTACACAAAAGTGTAAAAGATGTGGATATCTTAATCAATAATGCAGGATTTGGAGACTGTGGAAACTTTACACATACAAATTTGAATAAAGAATTGACAATGATAAAAACAAATATTATAGCATATCATATTCTAACGAAATTATATTTAGTTGATATGAAGGCTAAAAACAGTGGTAAAATTTTAAATGTTGCATCAATTGCTGGATTTATGCCAGGACCATTAATGGCAACATATTATTCAACAAAAGCATATGTAGTAAGGCTTTCAGAATCTATAAGGGAAGAACTAAAAAAAGAAAGATCAAATGTTCAAATTAGTATTTTGTGTCCAGGACCAGTAAATACAAATTTTAATAATGTTGCAAATGTTAAATTCCACATGAGAGAAGCAAACAGTTATAATGTGGCGCAATTTGCAATTAAGAAAATGTTAAAAGGTAAGTTTTATATTGTGCCTGGACTAGATGTAAAGCTTGGTATCTTTTTTAGCCATTTTGTGCCTAGTAGTTTTGTTGCTAAAATTACATATATGGTACAAAAAAGAAAATTGGAAAGATAAAAGTGTGAAGAATAAATTGACGTTGGTTGACAAATAATCCAAATTATGTTATCTTTAAGAAGACACAAAACAACAAAGTTTTTAGACCTCAAATGGGGTCAGAAAGGACAAATTTATGAAACTTATGGAACGGTTAAACAAATGTGTAATGGAGAAAGGACCACTTTTGGCGGGCCTTGATCCGGATCAGGACAAATTATTAGGCTTAGTAGAAGATGCAGGCTACAAACCTAGTAAATATCGTATTTTTTTACTTCACTACTGCTTTACGTATATTGAAGCAGTAAAGGATGTTGTAGCCGCAATAAAGATCAACATTGCCTTTTTTGAGGCATGTGGACTATTAACTGTTTTTGAGAAAGTGGTTGAAAAAGCCAAGGCAGAGGGACTGATAGTTATTGCGGATGTTAAACGAGGAGATATTGGCAATACCTCCAAACAGTACGCAAAAGCATACCTGTTTGAGGGGTCACCCATTGATATGATAAAGATAAATCCGATGTTTGGAACAGATGGTGTGATGCCATTTTTGGAGTATGCTGAAAAAAATGATAAAGGAGTTTTTGTACTGACAAAAACCTCAAATAAGTCATCGGCAGAAATTCAGGATAAGGTGGTAACACAGGGCGAAGGAGAAAAGATTTATCAGACCATTGGTCATTTAGTTGATAAATGGGGAAGAAGCATTTCTTCAGAGACAACTGCATACAATCCGGTTGGCGCAGTTGTAGGTGCAACACACCCTACTGAGGCAAAAGAATTAAGAGAGATGTTGCCAAATACATTTTTCTTGGTTCCTGGATATGGCGCCCAGGGTGCAACGGCAGAGGATATTGTCGTAAACTTTGATTCAAAAGGTGGCGGAGCAGTTGTTAACTCATCAAGAGGTCTTATGTTTGCATATAAGAGCGACAGATGGGCTAAAAAGTATTCAGCTTCACAGTGGGATGACGCAACGCACGACGAGGCGGTACGAGCTCAAAAAGAACTTGTAGAGGCTATTAAAAATAAATAGCTTAACTGTAACCGAACCGTAGAAGAGACTTTCAGTTTGTTACTGAAGGTCTCTTTTTCTAATAAATTTAAGCAAAACCCTTGACAAATGCACAAAAATAGTGTAAAGTATAATAGCATTACAAAAAAGAGGGTAGTTATTATGGAAAAAAACGTAAAAATAAGTATATTGTGTGATTTATATGGAAAATTGTTAACCCAAAAACAATTTGACTTCTTAAATGACTACTACAATAACGACTTGTCACTATCAGAAATAGCGGAAAATAACCAAATAACAAGGCAAGCTGTTAGAGACATAATAAAGAAAGGGGAGAAAAAGCTTTTCGAGTACGAAGAGAAGTTGTTATTTATGAAAAGGATGTCGAATCAAGAAAAAACAATA
>ERZ824978.3668-NODE-3668-length-11204-cov-2.674051_pt1 | contig 11204 bp, 9 predicted proteins | sample MGYA00519860_ERZ824978 | MGnify/ENA primary metagenome ERZ824978 (study PRJEB31778, sample SAMEA3449184) | human gut metagenome | biome: human gut; feature: human-associated habitat; material: faeces | place: United Kingdom | collected 2010/2012 ... | reverse complement strand
TTGTGGACGCAATGGCAAGGGGTACGGGCGAAAAGGAAAAGAACCTTCGCCTTTATTCAATGCCGATAAAGCTGAAAAGCGAATATGCCCCGCTGATAGACCTTATACCCGATTACGGCATAGATACTTCGCCGGAATACGAGATGAACGGCGTTGAAATAGTGTCCGGCCGTATGCCGCTGAACGATACCGAGATCGCGCTGGATAATACTCTTGAGGGTTCGCTTGTGAAGCAGCTTGGGGACGAAATAACGCTTACCACGGCCGGCGGCACAGTTACGCTGAGAGTCGTCGGTTTCATACGAAGCCCAATGTACATAAGTATGTTTGAACGCGGCACCAGCAGCATAGGCAACGGCACAAGCGACGGCTTTGCCTATGCATCGGGCAACGCGATATCAAGCCTTGGCACAAAGCTGCCGGTAATGAGCCTGCTGAACACATATTATACCCGCGCTGACATTGTTATTTCCGGGAAAGAGGGACTCAGCGCATACAGCGACGAATACGAAGCGCTTGTGAACGAAGTTACCGACCGCATAGAGGATTATGCATCCACCCAGAGCGGCACATGGTATATTCAGGACAGATCCGGCAACCCCGGGTATTCGGATTACAGCGAAAATACGGACAGAATTGCTGCTGTGGGCGATGTGTTCCCGCTTATATTCTTCATAGTGGCGGCGCTTGTGTGCCTTACCACAATGACAAGGATGGTTGAAGAGCAGCGCATTGAAATGGGCACCATGAAGGCGCTTGGCTACGGCGGCTGGCAAATAGCCATGAAGTATGCGGTCTATGCCATGTCCGCCTGCATAAGCGGCGGCGTGGTGGGTGCTATAATCGGTTTTAAGCTGTTCCCGTATGTAATAATGAAGGGCTATTCCATAATGTATTACCTTGGCAAGCTTGAAACGCCGTACAGGGCAGACATAGCGTTTATGGCTATTGCGGCAATGGCTGCCTGCACGGCCGCGGCAACATTCTCCGCGTGCTATGCATCGCTTAAGGAAGTGCCGGCAACGCTCATGCGCCCCAAGGCGCCCAAGGCCGGCAGGCGGGTGCTGCTTGAAAAAATACCGTTCATATGGAAAAAGCTCAGCTTTACCTCCAAGGTGACGGTAAGAAACCTGTTCCGCTATAAAAAGCGCTTTTTCATGAGCGTTATAGGCATAGCCGGCAGCGGGGCGCTGCTTGTTACGGCGTTCGGGCTGAACGATTCAATATTCGGCATAATCGAAAAGCAGTTCGGCGACATTTGGCAAATGGACGTGCAGGCATATGTGTATGAGGCCATGCCGCTTGCCGATATGCAGGAGCTGCTTGGCAAAAACCCGGCAAACGACGATTTTGATTCGGTTATGTTCTGCCTCGATTCCCAAATGGAATGCAAAAACGGCGGCAGAAGCCAAAGCGGCGTGCATCTGCTGGGCGTTGAATCGGCGGGAAGCATGGCCGGGCGCATAAACCTGCATAACGGCGGCGCGCCCGTAACGCTTGACGACAGCGGCGTGGTCGTTACGGCAAAGCTCGCGGAAACGCTTTCAATAAAGGCTGGGGACGAGATAAACATGCGTACCGGCGGCGAGGATCACCTTATGCGGGTTATAGGCGTTGCGGATAACTATGTTTATCATTATGTGTATATAACCGCGGCGTACTACGAAACCGTGTTCGGCAAGGCAATGCAGTACAACGGCTTCATGGGTAACCTGAAGGACGGACTTACGGACGAAACTATGGACGCTATGTCCACCCAGCTTTTGAGCGACAGCCGCATGTATACCGTCCGCACGATAGGGAGCATATACGATTCCGTATGGGATTCACTCAGCATTCTCAATTATGTTGTGCTGGTGCTGATACTTGGTTCGGGCATGCTCACGTTCGTTGTTATGCTGAACCTGACCAATATAAACATAGGCGAGCGCATGCGAGAGCTTGCAACGCTGAGGGTGCTTGGGTTTTACGATAAGGAAATGTATGCTTACATATTCCGTGAAAACAATGCTCTTTCTGTGATAGGGGCGTTCGTTGGGCTTGTGTTCGGCAAAATAATGCATCTGTTCGTCATTCGCACATGCGAAGTGGACATGGTCATGTTCGTGCGCAGCGCAAAGCCGCTCAGCTACGTTTACGCCTTTGCGCTAACGATAGCATTTTCGCTGATAGTCAATCTTTTGATGCGGCCCAAGGTCAGGGCGATAGATATGGTTGAATCGCTCAAGAGCGCGGAATAAAGGAGGGAAAACATGAAAAAATCGTTTAGGATAATCTGCCTTGTGCTGGCGATAGCGTTTGCGGCAAGCATGCTGATATCGATAGTGTGCAGCATTGCGCTGGCGGACGGCATGGACACCCGCGGGGAAACGGTTTACGTTGAAACGGATGCGGAAGGCAACGTGCTTTCGATGATATCAAGCGTGTATATAACCAATATGTCCGGCGCAGATACCGTTACGGACGACACAACGCTTACCAACATAAAAAACGTGCTTGGCAGCGAAGCACCCGCGATAGACGGCACAAAAGCAACATTTAAGGCCGAAGGCGAGGACGTGTGCTATCAGGGCGAGGCGAGCGGAGAATTGCCGTTTACGCTCACGCTCAGCTATTATCTTAACGGCGTGAAGATGAACCCCAAGGAGATAGCCGGCAAAAGCGGTCGGGTAAGAATAGAGGTTGAGTGCAAAAGCACGCTGAAGCGGCCTGTAACGGTGGACGGAGTTGAAAAGGAACTGAATGTGCCGTTCAGCGTTAGAGGCATGATGACGCTTGACGAAGGCTGCACGGGCCTTGCGTCGGACGCGAAGATATCCTCCCAGGCGGGCGTTACAACAATAATGGCCGTTATGCTGCCCGGCCTTGCGGAAAGCCTTGAAATAGAAAAAACGGACAAGCTGAAGGACAGCTTTTATGTTGAATTGGACACGGAAAGCTTTGAACTCGGCAAATGCACGTTCATAGGCATGACCGGCATTGTGGACGAAAACGACCTTTCAGGCATAGACGACGTTGAAGGGCTGCTTACGGCGCTGGATGAAATAAACGAGGCCAGCAGCGCGCTTTATAAGGGCGCAAGGCGGCTGCGCAACGGCGCAAGCACGCTTAACGACGGCATAAGCGAATATATAGACGGCGTTACTGCCGCAGCGGACGGCATGAGCCAAATCAAGGACGGCGCGGAGCAGCTCAACTATGGCACGGGCGAAGTGGCAGGCGGTATGGGAACGTTTGCCGCATCGATAAGCGAAATAGTAGCCAAGGTGGATGAAGCAAAGGCAAAGCTTGACGAGCTGCAAAATCCGTCCACGGAGGTTGATGCGCGCATAATAGCAATACTTGAAAGCGAGCTGAATAAGGCGCTTGCGGGCAAAGAAGCGGAAATAAAGGAAAAGGTGCGCCAAAGCGTGTATGATGCGCTATCCGGCACGGATTTGACGGAGGAGGAGAAGCGGGCCATAGCCGATCAGGCGGCGGCAGCGGTGAACATAGGGGACGTAAGCATAAACATAGACCCTGATACCGCCAACGCCATACGCATGGCCGTGCTGGAGCTGGACGACGTTAAGAAGGCCATAGCAAAGCTGAACGAAATAATTGCCAAGGCGGACGAGGCCGCAGCGGGCGCGGAGCAGCTTTCCTCCGGCGCATATCAGGTATCAAGCGGCATGGATAAGCTTTACCGCGGCATAAAGGAGCTGGACGAAGGCATGGCACTTTTGAGCGACAATGGCGAGCAGCTTAAAACCGGCACAAAGCAGCTTTACCGCGGGCTTGACACGCTGACGGACGGGCTTAGGCAGGTGAGCAGCGAGGGCATGGCTAAAATAGTTGAAGAGACGAACGAAATACAGCTTTCGCTTTCAAAGAAGGATGCTCTGCTGGCGCTTTCCGAAAGCTACACGGCATTTTCAAGCAATGCGGAGAACATAAACGGCACTGTGCAGTTCCTTATCACCACAGAGGCGATAGTTGAGCCGCTGCCGATAGAAATGCCGTCGCCCTCGCCCGAGGATACCACGGGAACGGACAACGGCACGGATGCTGATGCTCAGGTGGAGAACAAGTCCTTCTTCCAAGCGATAGGCGAATGGTTTGCAAACGCCTTTGCGGCTATAAGGGGACTGTTCGATTAAGCCTTATCGGCTTCGTTTGAAGCGAACGTTACATAGGTGTGCTTTTCGGTAAGCACGCCTTTTTCTTTTAATTCGGCATAGGTCACTATGTCTGTATTTTCGGCGGAATACAGCGCGTATGTGCTGCCGCTTGCGGTGCAGGATTCAACTATTATATAGGCCGTGCTATTGTTTGCCGTATACTCTGGCGGAAGCTCTCCGGGGGCGTATTCATGGTGGGAAATTTCGCGGCTGTCCGCATCCATCTCTATGAGCGTATAGCCTAATGGCAGTTCTGCCACAACGTAATGCACGTTCACGCTTGCGGAGCTTGTTGCGGCGTTGCCTTCGGAATCGGTAGCGGTGGTGCTGTCGGTCAGCTTTTGCGAAACTAATGCGCCCGCGCCAACGCCGGAGGTGGATATGCCATGCCCAGAAGTGAGGTAAACCTCTCCGTCCGCGGTTTGATACACGGGATTGGTGTATATCACATGCCTGTCGTTCCTGCCTGCTATGCCGTATATAGTGCATTCAAGCTCCAGCGCTTCTTCGGATGAATCTTCGTTATCGTTTGTATTAACGGCTATTTTGCAGCCGCATACGCCCTCGTCGGTATAGTTTGAATAGCTTGTGCCGTACTCGTGCTCGGTAGTGGCCATGAAGAATGCAAAGCCGTCAACGCCCGGGAAAATATACCTTCCGTCGATAAGCTCCGCATACAGCCTGCCGTTGTACTGCGCTGCGTCCGCTTCGCCTATGCTACCGCCGGACAATGCAGATGCGTTCGCACCGATGTAGCCTTCGAGGTCAAAGAGATCAATATATTCGGTGGTTATGTACACGCCTATCAGCCTGTCGCGCGAGGCGGCGGAAGCATCCATATCGCTGCGCGCAAGTGAGCAGCCGCACAGCAGCGCAGCAATTGCCGTAAGTATTGCCAAAAGGCATATGTATCGTTTCATCATTCATCCTCCTCATTAAGAACTCCGTCAAAATTGAGTATGTCGCCAACATTGCAGTCAAGATAATAGCAAATTTTATTGAGCGTATGGAAGCGCACGCCCTTGCCCTTTCCGCTGCGCAGTATGGAAAGGTTGGCCTCGGTTATGCCCACCATTGCGCAAAGCTCCTTACCGGTTATGCCGCGGCGCTTCAGCATTTCGTCCAAATTTACCTCTATCGCCATAAGCTCACCCTAAATAATGCTGTCGTTATCGTCCTTAATGCGCTTGGATTCGGCAATGAAGCGGCTGAATATGAGCGCGAGCAGGGCGAAAAGCACTCCCGCAAAGGGGATGCTTGCGGAAACGTTAACGCTGCTCAGCCCGCCCGCAAGCGCAATCTGCGCGGCGTTGAACGCGGCGCTGCTTATTACGGATACTTTCAGGCTGATAACGGCAAGACGACTCAGCCGCTGCGCAGTGTCCACGGCTTCGTCGCTGAAAAGAGCGGCGCGCATGGAAAGGAGCAGCTTTGCCCCGCAGAGTGCGAGCAATATGCTGAACACATTGGGCAGCGCATCCACGGCGGCACGGGCGACGCTTACGCATATATCGAGCGCGCCGTAGGCAAGCGAGGCCGCAACGGCAGCCGCCGCACCGTATGCAGCGGCAAACGAAAGCACCGCGCAGGCTATATACAGCAGCCATGCGCCAGCACTAAGCAGCCTATCCGTGCCATCCAAAGCAAGGCGGCTTATTATGCGCAGCACCGCATAGCAGAGCACAAGCGAATATATCAGCGAATTCAATATGCCCAAGGCAACCTGATACGACGCGACGATGGTGAGCATATCGGCGCTGAAAACATAGCGCAGCAGGCCGGGATTTATTGCCAGGTACAGCGCGGCGAACAGCACAACGCTCAATATGTACAGTATGCAGTCCGCCTTGGCATGGCCGCGTTTCCGGGCGAATATAAGCGCCAGCACGGCGGGGATAAGGCTTATTGCGGCATACAGCGCAATTGCAAGCACATTCAGCGCGCCGCCGGCAAGGGAAAGGCTCCTGAGCGCCTTACCTGTAAACTCAAGCGGGTAACACAGCAGCACGCGGGCAATATCCGCGCCGCTTAGCAATATTGCCGCGGCAGCGCCCAGCGCGGCCAATGCGCACAATGCGTACAGAGCAGCTTTGTTATGCTTCATAGAAACCTCCACATTATCGTTTTGCGATAATTTATGGCGATATGATAACATTAAAATTATCGTTTGTCAATAATTTTTTGTACGCCAAAACAGCGCCCTGCGTCGGGGCGCCGTTTCGGTAGGCACATATAATATTATTTTATTTTATCACCGCGAGGGGATTCGGTTCCGCGCGGAAGATAACAATGCTAAGCGGGGCGGCATTATGCCGCGTTCATATCGTATATATAAAGCTTTGACTTATCGGACTTGACAGCATTATTATGCTGCGGCTTTGCCGAAGGGGAATAGCTGCGCACGTTAGCTTCCTTGTGCGGCGCGGCCTGCTTATGCTGCGCACGGCGGCGATGGATAGCCCTTTCCTGAATGCAGGCGGCGGCTATCATAAAGCCCAAAATGATGCTGGGGATCATGAAAGAGAAGAACAAACCAAAGTAATTCATTGCGTACCTCCGCTGCTCCGCTAAGCCGCCGTATATCCGTTTTGGAAACCGGATGGGAACCGTTCGTGGTGGCTTATTGGGAAATTTTGCGGTCTTTTTCGACCGTGAACCCATTATAATATCCGACGAGGATACTGTCAAGCGGTTTTTGGAACTTTTTTGCAAAAACATGAACAAAATAATGCTTGCAAAGCATTTCTCTATAAGATACAATATAAAAAACAAAATTGGAGGGCCGCATGAACAGATTGAAGGAATTGAGAAAAGCAAAGCACCTTTCCCAGGAGGAGCTGGGCAGCGTGCTTGGCGTGCAGAAGGCGGCTGTTTGCAAATATGAAACGGGCAGGGTAGCCCTGCCGAACGAAATGCTTATGAAGCTGTGCGATTTTTTTGACGTCAGCGCGGATTATATCCTTTGCCGCGAAAGCGCGATGGTAACGCCGCTTTTCAAATCCCGCACGACTATATCGCCCCGCCTTATGAAAATTGAGGACAGCGTGGGAGTGCCGCTCGTGGGCAGGGTGCATGCTGGGCTGCCGATACTGGCAGATGAAAACATAGAAGAATATATTCCGGTTGCGGCGAACGAGACCGTTGCAGGCGAATACTTTTACATGCAGGTGGAGGGAGACTGCATGGAAGGCGAGTTCATACCCGAAGGCGCGCTGGTGCTGGTACGGATGCAGCCAAGCGTTGAAAACGGGCGCATAGCGGTTGTGCGCATAGGCGAAGAAGTATTGCTGCGCAAGGTGAAAACGATAGGCGATACGCTTATGCTAATTCCTGCGAATACAAAATACGAACCAATGATCGTTCCCCGGGAAGAGGCAGACATAATCGGCCGGGTGACGGAGGTGCGCATACGCAATCTGTAATGCGCTACCGGGCCAGTTCCTTCAGCGCCTCAGGCTTCAGCACCTCTACCTGACCGCGACTGAGACGGACTATGCCATGCCGGGCGAAAACGTTCATCATGCGGGATATCATCTCGCGGTGCGTGCCGACATAGCGGCCCATCTGTTCCTGAGTAAGTGTGAGCGTGCGGCTGCCGTTGCGCTTTATCTCCTCAAGCAGGAACATTGCAAGGCGCTGCTCGCTGCTTACGGAAAGCATACGCTGGAGCGACGCCATAACAAATGCGCTGCGATCATAGAATACTTCGCGTTCAAATTTTAGGGCGGATGGATAATGCTCGCATAGATATTTGGACATGATCGGGGAAATGGCGTAAACCTCGCTGGGCTGCTCGGCCTGCATGGTGAGCGAATAGTTTGGATTGGTATACAGCTTGGCTTCAAGGAAGCTTGTGTATTGGCCCCTGTGCAGTCGGTAAAGCGTTGTGTCGCGTCCATCGGCATTGATGGTATAATAGCACACTTCGCCGCTTATAACATACAATGAGGATACTGTGATGGCATCGTTTATGCAGAAAATTTTGCCTCGCGGCAGCGCATGGTATTGGACTTGTCGTGCCATTGCAAGGCGGTCCGTAGAATTGATATCCTGCCAGTAAGGAAACACTTCCGTAATTTTAGGCAGGGCGCGTTGGCTTCCCATTTTTATGCTGTCTCCTGCTATAAAAAGTTTTTTAGCTTTACTTATAAATTATATTACTCATCGCTTAATAAATAAAGTATTTCGACAAATTCAGACAAAAACTCCATGTATCCGCATAAAATAAACTAAGAACACAAGCATACAATATAACATGTGCTGATATCATATAAAAAGCGGATGCCTTTCAGCCCCCGCCGTTGAGTTGTTATGCATCAATCGTCGTCTATGTCGTCATCGTCGTCGCGCTCTATCTCTATTGCGCTTATACCGTGCTTACACCTGTACGCGCGGTCAATGGGCTTCACAATGGCATAGTACATGGGGATGGTCAGGAACAGTATCCAGCCCGGATGCCAAAGGCCGAACGCAAAGCCAAGGCCGAGATAGAGTATCGTCACGAATATGGGGAAGGGGAATTCCTGCCAAACAGACTTTTCATTCGGCTCTATTACCGGATTGCCGCGGGCGGTAACATGGGAATCGGCGTCAACGGTGCTGCCGCTGTTTTCATCATCGTCACCATAGCTGAAGAAGAAACCGTCGTCCTTATTAAAGCGCAGCGGCTTGCCGTTTATGGTGACCTTCACGCCCTTGTCAGGCTCCGGCTCGGGTATGGGTTCATCGGTCTTGAGCAGTTCGTCAAGGCTTACGCCGTATACGCGGCTGAGCATTATAAGGTTGTCCGTGTCGGGCGAGGCCTCCGCGCGCTCCCATTTGCTCACGGCCTGGCGGGAAAGGCCAAGCTTTGCCGCAAGCTCCTCCTGAGAATAGCCGTGCTGCTTCCTGAGCTGCACCAGCCTGTTTGCTATTTCGATATTCATCGTAATATCCTCCTGAACTTTTCTGTGGCCTAAGCATAGCGCACGGGAGCACGGTTGCGCAATACACTCTGCTTTGCAATTAAAAAAATGCGCGCAACGAGCGGTTGCATCGGGTTGCGCGCATGGTAAAAACTCAGCTATTCAGCCAAAACACCGGTTTCGTTATTCAATAACGCTTTTGCCGCCCATATACATGCGCAGCGGTTCGGGTATGGCTATGGTGCCGTCCGCCTTGAGGTTGTTTTCAAGGAAGGCGATAAGCGTGCGCGGGGGCGCGACAACGGTATTGTTAAGTGTATGGGCAAAGTAGTTGCCTTTTTCCTTGTTCTTTATGCGGATGCCAAGGCGCCTTGCCTGCGCATCGCCAAGGTTGGAGCAGGAGCCGACCTCGAAATATTTCTGCTGACGCGGGCTCCATGCCTCCACGTCAACGCTTTTCACTTTAAGATCCGCCAAATCGCCGGAGCAGCACTCAAGCGTGCGCACGGGGATATCCAGACTGCGGAAGAACTCCACGGTGTAGCTCCAAAGCTTATCGAACCAGGCCATGCTGTCCTCCGGCTTGCAGACTACTATCATTTCCTGCTTTTCAAACTGATGCACCCTATATACGCCGCGCTCCTCTATGCCGTGCGCGCCGACTTCCTTGCGGAAGCAGGGGGAGTAGCTGGTAAGCGTGCGGGGCAGGGTATCTTCATCTATAAAGGTATCTATAAAGCTGCCTATCATGCTGTGCTCGCTGGTGCCGATAAGGTAAAGGTCCTCGTTCTCTATCTTATACATCATGCCTTCCATTTCGGCAAAGCTCATTACGCCGCTTACAACGCCGCTGCGGATCATGAAAGGCGGCACGCAATAGGTGAAGCCCTTGTTTATCATAAAGTCGCGAGCGTAGCTCAATATGGCGCTGTGCAGGCGTGCAATGTCCCCCTTGAGGTAATAGAAGCCGTTTCCGCTCACGCGGCGGGCGGCGTCTATATCAATGCCGTTCACTTTTTCCATTATGTCCACATGGTAGGGTATTTCGTAATCCGGCACGACGGGTTCGCCGAAGCGTTCGCGCTCCACGTTCTCGCTGTCGTCCTTGCCGATGGGTACGGATTCATCTATTATGTTGGGAATTACCAGCATACGCTTGCGGATTTCGGTCTCCAGTTCCGCTTCGCGCGCTTCCAGGGCGGCCATCTCGTCCTGCATGGCCTTAACTTCTTTCTTGGTCTCCTCGGCCTTGTCGCGCTCTCCGCGGGCCATCATGCCGCCTATCTGCTTGGAAAGCACGTTGCGCTGGTTGCGCAGCACGTCCCCGCGGGTGTGATCCTCGCGCCATTCCTTGTCCATGGCAACGACTTCATCCACCATAACGAGCTTTTCATTCTGAAACTTTTTGCGTATGTTTTCCTTCACAAGCTCAGGGTTATTGCGTACAAGCTTAATATCAAGCATAGTATTTCTCCTTTATGTTAAAAATTACATTCTTTCGGGCGCTTCAAGGCCTATAAGGTACAGCCCGTTCTTTATGCATATGCGCGCCGCATCGCAAAGGGCAAGGCGGGCGTTGCGCACGGCGGGATTGTCGTCCATTATGCGGCAGTCATAATAGAACTTATTGAAGCATGAGCAAACGTCTATCACCTCGCGGGAGATGAGATACGGTTCGTACTTTTCGGCCGCGGCCTTAACGGTTTCGGGGAAGGCGGCAATGGCCTTGATAAGGGCTGTCTCAGCCTCGCCTGAAAGCAGGGAGCAGTCCACATTGGCCTTATCGTAGCCGTTAGCTTTCCTCAGCACGGAGCAGCAGCGCGCGTGCGTATACTGCACATACGGGCCGGTCTCGCCGTCAAAGTTGAGCGCCCGATCCCACCAGAAGTCGATGTCCTTGATGCGGTTGTTGTAGAGCACGAAGAACACCACCGCGCCCACGCCGATCTGGCGGGCGATCTCCTCCTTGTTTTCCAGCGCGGGGCTCTTTTCCTCGATGATGTCGCGCGCCTTCTGAATGGCCTGATGGAGAAGGTCGTCCAGATAGACCACGCGGCCTTCGCGGGTGGAGAGCGTCTGCCCCTCGTAGGAGACCATGCCAAAGGCGACGTGTTCGCAGTCCTTCGCCCACGTATAGCCC
>ERZ824978.3666-NODE-3666-length-11213-cov-3.271644_pt1 | contig 11213 bp, 4 predicted proteins | sample MGYA00519860_ERZ824978 | MGnify/ENA primary metagenome ERZ824978 (study PRJEB31778, sample SAMEA3449184) | human gut metagenome | biome: human gut; feature: human-associated habitat; material: faeces | place: United Kingdom | collected 2010/2012 ... | reverse complement strand
CTCCCGATCGTTTTTCTTCATTGTAACATCCGCCGAACGCGCGTGTCAATCAAAACGCGCCGCGCATGACGCGATTTTTCAAATAATCCTGAAACGCTTCGCATTCGGATTGCGCAATCGCCCGCGGATAGCTCATCAGCACCAGCAAATACTCTGCGTTTCCCGCGTGATACGGCGGATGCACATGGCTGAACGGATTTTCGCAAAAGCCGCAGCGCTCGTAAAACCCGCGGCGGCGAATCGAGATTTCATCTTCCGGCGGATCGATTTCGAGAATCACCGTCTTCCCGCATTCACAGAACGCCCGCAGCGCACGGAAGCCGTATTGTCGATTGCGCAGCTCAGGGCAAATGCAGAAGTGCTCGATATAGATAAACGCGTCCGTCTCCCAGAAAAGAATCAGCCCGACGAACGTCTCCCCATCCATAATCAATCCGAAATGATATTCCGGATCCGAAAGAATCCGCGCCTGCGAAGCCGGCTCGCGCTGCTCGTGACTTGGAAAGCTTTCCGCATACAAATTCATCGCCGCCGAAAACAGCGGATGCCGCTCGCTCGTCAATCGCTCAAAGCGCATATTTCGCCCCCAAATTCGTGATTGGTTCATTCTATCACATTCCATCCCGCCTTGTCCAGACGAGCGATCTGTGGTATAATGATCGGGAAATGCCGGAGCATTTTCCGCTGACAATTCAACGAACCCGGCGCAATCATGGACAAGACCATTCAAAGGAGCAAAAATTATGGCACACATTGATCGTATTCCCTCGATTCCGCTGATCGCATCCGATCCGTATTTCTCCGTCTGGATGCCCGCCGACGATTTCACCACCGTCGATACCCAGCATTGGGCGGGTTTCAATAAGCCCATTCGCGTAAAGCTTTCCGCAAACGGTGAAACCGCGCGCCTGATCGGCGCGGGCGAGGGCGCGGCGGCAAAGCTCGAAAGCCTCGAAGTGCTGCCCACGCGCACGCTGTTTTCCGAATCCTTCTCGGGCGTTACGGTTGAAACCTGCTTCGCCACGCCCGCAATTCCGGAGGATTTCGACCTCCTGAGTATGCCCGTCACGCTGGTCACATTCCGTCTGAGCGCCGAAACCGCAACGGACGTCACGCTTACGCTCACGCTTTCCGACAAATTCTGCTATCATGGCGAAGAAAAGCCGCGTCTTTTCAAAAGCGTATACCCGCTCGCAGGCATGAATGACGCGATGCTCGGCAAAATGCGCCAGACGCCGCTCGATCATTCCGGCGACCTGAACACGATCGACTGGGGCTATCTCCACCTGATGAGCGCCGCGAATGTCGAAGCGACGGACGACGGGCTGACGCTCTCCTGGAGCGGCAGCGTTTCCGAACCCGTTGAAATCCGCACGCTGATCGCTTACGACGATATCGCGTCGATCAACTATTTCGGCGTGTTCGCAAATGCATGGTATCGCCGAAACGGCGCGACGATCACCGACGCGCTCACCCGATGCGCAAATGAATTTACCTCCATTCTCGCCGCCTGCGAAAGGACGGACGCGCGCATCGTCGCCGACGCTTCCGCCATCAGCGAGGATTATCGCCTGATCGCGTGCGCCGCATGGCGGCAGGTGTTCGCCGCGCACAAACTGATCGCTACGCCGAAGGGCGAAATGGCGCTGCTTTCGAAGGAAAACAATTCCAACGGCTGCATTGGCACGGTGGACGTAAGCTATCCCTCCATTCCGATGTTCCTGAAATACTGCCCCGAGCTGGTCAACGCGCTCAGCCGCCCCGTGCTGGAGTTCGCGTCGATGCCGGTATGGACTTATGATTTTGCGCCGCACGATGTGGGCCGCTATCCGTACGCGACCGGTCAGACCTATGCCGCGCGCAGCCGCTCGAACACGCTGCCGGGCGAAATCTTCCCGCCGTACTATCTCTATCCCGCCGGCGCAGGCGATTATCAGGATCGCCTTCAGATGCCGGTCGAGGAGAGCGCAAATATGCTGATCATGCTGGAAACCGCGCGCGAATACGGCGCAGACAGGGCGCTGGCGGATCAGTATCGCAATCTGATCGACAAATGGGTGCGCTATCTGGTCGAATACGGCGAAGACCCGGGCGAACAGCTCTGCACGGACGATTTCGCCGGTCATCTGGCACACAACGTCAACCTCGCGGCAAAAGCGATCGTGGGCGTGGCGTGCTATGCGCGGCTGGTAAACGATCCCGCGTGGACGGAGAAAGCGCGCGAAATGGCGAAGCGCCTGCTCGCCAAAATCGGCACGAACGGCGATACGCCGCTCACACTCGACGGCAGCGGCTGGAGCATGAAATACAATCTCCTGTGGGATCGCGTGCTGAACCTCGGGCTATTTCCAGAGGAATTCTACGCAAACGAAACGCGCAGCTACGTTAAGCGCGTGAACAAATACGGTCTGCCGCTCGATTCGCGCGAAACCTACACGAAATCCGACTGGATCTGCTGGTGCGCGGCAATGGCTGACGACAGGGAAGTGCGCGACGCGCTGATCGCGCCGATTGCGAGAATGCTCCGCGAGAGCCGTTCCAGAGTGCCGTTCACAGACTGGTACGATACCCGCTGCGGTTCGTGCGTCCAGTTCCGAGCCAGAAGCGTCCAAGGCGGTCTGTTCGCGCCGATACTTGCATTGAAAAAATAAGCGGCGATACGGGACGCCGTTCGCAGTGAGATGCCGTTCGTAACGCGAAACCGTTGGCAGCAAAAGCCGTCCGCGGCGGATTGGCGGTTGCGGTGTGAATGTGTTATCGAGATGCTGAACGAACGTTCTCGTATGTGCTTCCGATTTCAAGCTGGAAGCAATCAATCTATTTTTGCCGATACCGGCCATGAAACAAAAAATCGACCCGTTCGCAGGAATTTCTTCTGCGAACGGGTCTTCTGTGTTTTGGGTGAAATCATTGATTCGACTGTTCAGGATTTTGCGGCAAATTTCCCTGCGGAGCATACCATCCGTAATACGGAGCTTGCGGATACCCCTGCGGAGCAAATCCATTTGCCATCGGGACATACCCCGGCTGCGCGCCGTTCGCCGCAGGATTCACCGGCGGAACATAGCCCGGCTGCGCGCCGTTCGGCATATAGCCGTAAGGCGCGGGATAACCGTACGGCGCATAGCCGTAATTCGGATTCATTCCCGGTTGGAAACAGCCATACCAGCCCATTTCAGCCGCGCCATTCACCTGCGAAGCGTTTACTGGTACGCCGTTTCCATTCGGCTGTGTACCATTCACGCCCGGCTGTGCTGCACCCGCATTCACCCCCGTCGCATTTCCATTCGGCTGTGCACTATTCGCCCCCGACTGTGCCGCGCCTGTGTTCGTCCACGCTGCGTTCGCATTTACCTGCGCAGGATTCACTGACGTACCATTTGCACTCGCATTCATCCACACCGCATTCCCATTTACCTGTGCAGGATTCTGGGCATCGTTTGCTTCTGCGTTTTTCTGCGCTTTTTTCGCTTTTTTGCGTGCGGCTTTTCCGGTCGGCTGTGCTGAATTGACCGGCGCGCCATTCACCTCCGGCTGAACGGGATTCGCCGGCGCGTCATACGCATTCTCGCCTTCCGGCGTTTCTTCTTCTCCATCCTTATTCAGCCCGGTGGCTTCCCTGATCATTTCGATCTCGCGCGCTTTCATCTTTTCGCCGTTGACAATATCATACAGGATCGGCACGATGAACAGCGTCATCAGCGTCGCGTACGTCAGTCCGCCGATCACGACCACCGCCATCGGCTGCATCATTTCCGCGCCCATGCCGGTGCCGAACGCCATCGTAGACATACCGAGAATCGTCGTAAGCGCCGTCATCAGGATCGGGCGCAGGCGGACTCTGCCGGTTTCGATCAGCGCTTCGCGCTTCGACATTCCGCCGATGCGCATCTGGTTTACGCTGTCGACAAACACGATGCCGTTATTGACAATGACGCCCGACAGCACCAGGAAGCCGACCATCGCGACGATCGAAAGATCCATTCCGGTAAGCAGCAGCGCCGCAAGTCCGCCGGTGAATGCCAGCGGCAGCGTGAACATCACGATGATCGGCGACTTGAACGACTGGAACTGCGCCACCATGATCAGGAAGATCAGCACGATCGCAATGCCCAGCACGAACACCATATCGCTCATAATGCCCGTAACCGTCTCGTTTTCGCCCGCAAGCTCAATTTCATAGCCGTCCGGAACGGCGTAATCCGCGATTTTCTTTTCCAGCTCGTCGCTGACGTGATTCGACGCATAGCCTTCGCCGACAGTAAAGCTCACCGTGACCACGCGCTGCTGATTTTCGCGCGAGATGCTGGTAAAGCTCGCCGCTTCCTCGACGCTCGCAATATCGCCGATGCGCACCATCTCGGTCTTGTCGCCGAGCGTCGCTTCCATTTCGAGATCCTCGAGATCGTCGGGCGTGATGCCGGCGTTCCTGCCGTCGATAATATAAATCGAGAGATTCTTTCCGTCGAGCGTCGCCTGCGTGATTTCGGTTTTGCCCGCCAGCTTCGTCGCGACGAACTGAATCACCTGACCGACGGTCAGCCCCTTATCGATCGCCTTTTCCTTGTCCACCGTAATGCGCATTTCGGGCACGGACGATTCAAGCCCGTCGCTGACGTTCTGCGCGCCGTCGACCGTGCGCACGATGTCCGCCACGTCCGAAGCGATCGAACGGAGCGTATCCATATCGTCGCCGCGCACGTTTACGGAGATGCCTGTTCCGGTCAGCATCGAGATGTCCATCGTGCTGGTCTGGACGGTAAGGTCGAGCTTCATATCGTCCGCAATCGCGCGAATGTCGCGCGCAATGTCCACATTGTCGCGCCCCGCGTTGGAATCGACGATGATATAATATGAAAGCGTACTTCCGCTGTTGCCGGAGAGCATATTCATCGTGCCGCCGGAATTCAGGCCCACCGTCTGAACACCGCTGATTTCGCCCACGCGGTTCATCAGCTCCAGCGCCTGCGCGCGCTGCTCGGATTCCTCCATTTGATCGTCCAGCGCGAGCGACGCGGTCATCTGCGTGGAATTCACCTGCGGCATGAACGACATACCCATCTTCGGCACCTGCAAAACCGTAACCGCCAGCAGCGCGATCGCAATCAGCAGAACGATCGGCTTAAACCGCAGCGCACCCTTGAGCAAACGGACATAGCCGCGCTGAATCGCCGCGAAGATCGGCTGTTTGCGCACCTTCTTCTGCCTTTTCAGCAGCGCTGCCGCCATGGACGGCACCAGCGTCATCGCCACGACCAGGCTCGCCAGCAGCGAATACGTGATCGTAAGGCCGATATCGGAGAACAGATCGTGCGCCATGCCGGTAACGAACACGACCGGCAGGAACACGCAGATCGTCGTGAGCGTCGACGCGAGCAGCGCGCCGGAAATCTGACTTACGCCCTGAATGCACGCGGTCAGAATCGGCAAATGCTCCTCGTTGCGCAAACGGTAAATGTTTTCGATCGCAACGATCGAGTTGTCCACCAGCATACCTACACCCAGTGCCAAACCCGACAGCGACAAAACGTTCAGCGTGATGCCCGTAAAATACATGCACACGAACGCAGCGACCACGCTCAACGGAATGGAGAACGCGATAATGATCGTCGGTCGGTAATCCATCAGGAAGATCAGCAGAATCAGAATCGCAAGCGCACCGCCGCTGACCAGATTGCTCAGCACCGAATCAACGATAATGTCGATGTAATCGCCCTGATTGAACAGATCGATGATCGAAAGCCCCGATTCGCTGTTCATCAGTTCCGCGTTCTTTTCGGCAACGCGCTTGGCAACATCGGTCGTCGAAAACGTGGACTGCTTTTCAATCGAAAGGAGAATGCCGTCTTCGCCGTCGACCTTCGTAAACGTCTCGGCGCTGTTATCGGTAATCTCCACGCGCGCAACATCGCAAAGGCGCACGTCGTCCACGCCCTCAAGCCCGAGCGAGAAGAGCTTTACATTCTTCAGTTCGTCCAGACTCGCAAACTTATCGCCCACGCGAACCATATACTGGTTCTCGCTCGCATCGTAAACATAGCCCGCCGGCATGGACATATTCTCCGCGCCCAAAATGGTTGCAACGGTCTGCATGGTGATCACGCCGTCCAGTCCTGCGTTCTTGAGCGCCTCATCGCGCTTTTCTTCAAATTCCCTGCGCGCTTCGGCGAGCTGCGCGGAGGCGTCATTCAGCTGCTGCTCCGCGTCGGCAAAGCCGCTCTGCGCCTGTCTGCGCGCTTCGGCGAGCTGATCCTTCGCATCGGCAAGGGATGTGTCCTCATCGATGCCCTCGATCATGCCGCCGGGAATAATACCCTTTTCGAGCTTTCCAAGCATCGAATCAATCTGCTCGATGCCGGCTTCCAGCTGGGTCTTCGCCTGAACCGCCTGCGCATACTGCCGATTGCGCTCGTCGTCGTCGAGCGCGAGCTTCAGCGCCTTGTATTCATCCGAGGATTCGATTTTCTCAATTGCCTTGTCCATTTCGGCAATCGCCGCGCGCAGCGCTTCCGCCGCCGCTCCGTCGCCGCCGGTAAGCTTTTTCAAGCCCTCGATTTCCTTGTCCAGCGCCGCAATGCGCAGATCGAGCCGCGCAATTTCACGCTCAGCCTCCTGAATGCGCCCCTCGACGTTTCCGCCGCCGAGATCGTCCAGCGCCTTCTGCTTCGCGTCCACCTGCGCGTTCAGGTCATCCAGCGACGCCTGCTTTTCATTCACATCCGCCTGCGCCGCGGAAACCTTTTCTTCCGCCGCCGCAAGCGCCGCCTCCGCGTCCTTCAGCTCCGCGCGAAGCTCCTCCTCGGTCTTGCCCTCCGCCTGAGCGCCAAACCACCCGCGAATGCGATCGATCAGAGATATCGATTTCGGTTCCGCATTCGCCGTCAGCACGGCAATCCCATCGGGTGCATTTGCAAATTTAGAGACGTTCGCAGCCAACGCGCTGTCCACTTCATTCGCCGCCGGAACAGCAGTCCCAGCGGACGCGGTCGGCATACCGGTTTCGGCATTCGCCGTCGGAACTCCGAACATCGTATTCGCATTCTGCGCTCCGCTTCCCGCATTCGCCGTCGGCACGGCGGTCGCTTCCGCTGTCGGCGCGGCGGTTGCTTCTGCTGTCGGCGCGGCGGTCTCTTCCGCTGTCGGCGCATCGGTTGCTTCTGCTGTCGGCTGAGCGGTGGGCGCTTCCGTCGGCGCGGGCGTCGCCAGATTTTCCAGCTGACGCTTCAGCTCATCAACCTTCTTCTGCGCCGCATCGCGCTCGGACTGCGCGGCAGTCAGATTCTCCTGCGCGGAAGTCAGCGCAGTCTGCGCGTCTGCCGCCTGCGCCTTCAGCGTCGCGAGCTGCTTTTCGAGCGTCGCTGCGTCCGCATTCTTCAAATCTTCAATATACTGCTGCAGGTCTTCCTTCTGTGCCTGCAATTTGGCTTTCTCGGCTTCCGCCGCCTTGATCTGCTCGTCAACGCGCCCGCTATCGCCGTTTTCCAACGCGTCGAGCGCCTTCTGAAGCCGATCGCGCTCCGCGCGGAATTTGGCGAGCTGGCTTTCCAGCGCGCTCAGAAGCTGCTTCTGCTCCGGCGTAAGATTCGAGAGCTTTTCCAGCTGCGCAATGCCCGCATTCACCTGATCGAGCTGCGTCTGAAGCTCCGCCTTTTGCGCCTTCAGCTGCGCAATCGCAGTCTGAATCTGTTCTTCGCCGGAATCAAGCCGGTCTTCCGCATCCGAAATCTGCCCGAGCGCGCTCTTTTTCGCGCGGGCAAGCTGATTTTTGCCGTCCGTGATCTGCGCCTGCGCGTCGTTAAGCTGCTGCTCCGCATCGGCAAGCTCGGAATCCACCTCGCGCAAAATTGCGCTGTTCAGCGTATCGATTCGATCCTGATCGATCGTCACGTCCACTTCCTGCGTAATCACGCCGGAGGACGTTACCGACGCGACGCCGTTGATCGCCTCGTATTCGGGAATCAGCGTGTTTTCAACATAATCGGACAATTCGTAAATGTCCATATCCTCACGCGAAACCGACACGATCGTCACCGGCAGCATATCCGGATTGATCTTCATCATCGCCGGCGCACCGACGGAATCGCTCCATCCGGCGGACAGCGTCGTGATCTTTGAATTGATCTCAATCATCGCGGTGTTCATGTCCGCGGTATCGTTGAATTGGAGAATGACCATCGCGAGGTTATCCCGGCTGGACGACTGAATGTTCTTTACGTCCGTCAGCGTCGCAAACGCCGCTTCCATCGGGCGCGTAACCTCCTCCTCCACCTGTTCCGGCGTCGCGCCAATGTAGGTCGTGTATACGACGACATACGGGAAATTCATGTTCGGCAAAAGATCCGTCGTCATGCGCGTAAACGAAATCACGCCCAGCACAATGATCAGAATCACGCCGACGATAACCGTATAAGGCTTTTTTACGCTGTATTTTCCGAGCATTCAGGTTTCCTCCATAGGTTTATGCTATCATTATAGTTAGCCAGCTAATCTTTTTCAACCCTTACGGTGCAATCTTTATACTTTTTTTTGCAATTTGTCCAATACAATCCCCCGCCGAAATAGGAACAAAATCGTCGCCCACCTCTGATCGTTATGAACCTTCAAGTTGCGACAATACGTATCCATATGTATAAATCATATGATACGTTCTCCGCTGATGCAGAATCTGCTACAGTTACCACAGCCGCCATCATTACAGGCAATGACAGCAGAATTTTTTCCATGGCGCTACATTTGGGAATTGTGTATTCCATGCTCTGCGGATTACCTTTCGGCTATCAGCATATTCCACATCTGCTGAAGCTTCTCCGCAAATTGCTGTGCGGTCAGGACGCCGGATTGGTATTGCTGAATGACGGCGCTGGGCTCGCCAGTCCAGGCGTCGAACAGCCATGATTGCTGGGAAAGGATAATCCTTCCACGCGAGCGGAGCCAGTTCAGCTTCTGCGCATCGATTGCCCATCGGTCGTTTTCGGCTTCTGCGAGGTAGGTTTCCAGATCGGCAATTTGCTCGGTCAGGATCGGGCGGTCGATTTCTGCGGCGGTTTCGAGTTTGGATTTGATACTATCAATCTCGGATTGATAGTTTGACACGGTCGCGGCATAGCCTTCGCGTTCAACCGGATCGGTCAGGCTGGAATTTGCGCAGTATTTTACGCCTTCGGATGCGTTGCTCCAGAGCGCTTCCAGAAAACGAATTGCGTTCTCCGGCTTCCGCGTGTTCGGATTGATGAAAGCGACACGGGCTTTGCCCTTCAGAATCGGCTCGTTCAGCGACAGACACAGCGGATACGGATATTCGCCGTCCGCCGCAACCATCAAATCCTCCAATCTCATGGAAGAAGCCGATGCGTACAAAAGCGCATCCTTTTCGGATTCGGACGCGTCGGAATCGGGCGATTGCTCCTGACCGAGCGCCGTCATATCCAGATTTTCAAGCGTCTGCAAGCAGGGAAGAAGATCGCTTTCCGGCGAAGCTTCATAATCGCGAAGCAGCTGCGCCAGCAGACGATTGCGCGCCTGATCGGCGGAAACGGATTCAGAATAGAGCGTAATGCCGTTTTGCCGCATGGTTCCCTTTATTCCGTCCAGCCAATTGAGAAACGCCAGCCAGTTCGTCGGAATGTCCTGTACTGGCAGCCCCATTCGCCCGAGCGCATCCGTGTTGACGGTCAGCAGATTATAGGTGATGGAAACCGGAATCGCCACGGCGCGGCCGTCTCTGTCTGAAAACTGCGCGCGGATGGACTCGTCCATCTGATTGAAAGCCGCCGTCAAAACAGCCGAAGAATCCAGAGGAAGCGCGTAATTGCGCGAAACGGCGGCGCGGAACACGTCCATGTCCGCTTCCACGATAAACACATCGATCGAAGTATCGCCCGTAAGCAGCATATCCGCCAGTTTGGAAATCATGTTGATGTCGCCGGTCTGAACCACCGCGACGCCCTCCGCATTCAGCTGACTTACCGCTTCCGGAAAGCTCTCGCTGCACGAATAAAAGCGAAGTATTTCGGAATCCATCGACATATCCGACGCCGGCAGAATGGCAAATTCATTGAATCCGCGCGCGATGAAATACCCGTCGGCGCATTCTCCGCTTCGATTGCAGCGCTCATATGGATTGGTCGCGACCGGCTCCGAAACGCCTTCGAAAATCCGCCGAATTTCGCTGCCGTTCAAGCCGTAAAGCGTTCCGGTTTGCGTATCGGCTGCCATACAGGAAAGCGCTTCTCTGGGCATATCGAAAAGGCTGAACGCGCCGGTTTCGGTATCAACCATGCCATACTGCGCATCCGTGGAATCGGACAGGGAATACCTTTGCGCCAGAATGGTGCCGTTCATGGTCGTACAAATCGAAAAGCCGTCCGTAAACGAATCGGAAATGCACTGAATTTCGCCGGTATTCGCATTCAAAAGCCAGGCGGACGTTTCCGTCCAGTTTTTTTGTATGGTGAACACGGAATACGTGCCCGTTCCGGCAATCGCTTCGATCCACTGATCTTCGGAAGGAAAAGAGGAAACGGTGCAATACGGATTCAGCACGGCGCTTTCTCCTTCAAAAGAAATATGACACAGCCCGATGCTGCCGTCCGCCTTCGCAATCGCCGTCAGCTGACCATCGTGCTCAAACAGCGTCAGCTGATCCACGAGCTGCGAATAGGCATAATACGCAGTCGAACCGTCCGCCAAATCCACCCGAAAGATACCATCCGCCTCCGAGCAGTACACCGCATGATCAAAGCAAAGGATGGATTGAATCACGGAAGAACGCTGGAAATGCCGCGGCGGTTCGGCAAAGGCGCAATAAGAAGTCAAAAGCGCGCACAGGACAAGAAGTATAATGCATTTTTTCATGGGGTAGAAACCTCCCATATTGCTGCATTCATTATACATTATAATAGACACAGATAACAGCCAAAGTGCAAATCTTTTTTAGAAATTTTTTCAGTCGCACCGATGCGCCAATATCCCCGAGCGGCGGTTCGCCGAAATCCGAATTGGATTTTACGAACACCATGCAGCCGTTTGGAAAATCCGGTTCCATGCTGCTGTCGTCGACGGCAAATACACAGTCCGCGCGACGGCAATCATCCGCGGCGGCACGCCGATCACAGCGACGCAGCACTCGGCAAAAGATAAGAACAAACAAAGCGAATCGAGTCGCTGTCCGACTCGATTCGCGTCAAATTGGGAACCAAGTTCTGCCACGCACT
>ERZ824978.3664-NODE-3664-length-11217-cov-3.942842_pt1 | contig 11217 bp, 9 predicted proteins | sample MGYA00519860_ERZ824978 | MGnify/ENA primary metagenome ERZ824978 (study PRJEB31778, sample SAMEA3449184) | human gut metagenome | biome: human gut; feature: human-associated habitat; material: faeces | place: United Kingdom | collected 2010/2012 ... | reverse complement strand
TTTTATTCTCTTTTCTAATTTTACTACATATTCTTCAATAAGTCCAGTAGATTTTTTAGATATTTCTATTATTTTGCTTTCTATTTTGTTTATTCTTTCTAATAAATCTTGTGCAATTTTTTCTCCTTCTGTTTTTCTCATTTGTGATATTTTGTCTGTTGCTTCTTGTGTAAGTTCTATTACTTCTTGTTTTATTTTTTCATCTTCTTCATCTACTTTTATTGATAATATGTCTGGTAGTTTAGCTATTTCCATGACTTCTATTTTGTCTGATATTTGTTCTTCTTGTGCTAGTTCTTTTAGTTGATTTATATATAATTTTGCAAGTTCTTTGTTTATTGTTATGTTTCTGCCCTCTTGACTACCATTTTCATATGTTATATATACATCTACTTTTCCTCTTTTTATTTTTGATGATATTTCTTTTTTTATTTCATCTTCTAAGTAGCTTAATGTTTTTGGCATTTTTATTATTATATCTAAATATCTATGGTTTACACTTTTTATTTCCATTTGATATTCTCTTTTTTCTTTTGATAATGTACTTTTTCCAAAACCAGTCATACTTTTAACCATTGTTTTTTACCTCTTTTTTTATTTTTTTCTTAGTTGTTTTATTTTCTTGTTTATTTGTTTTTTATTTATTTTCTATTTCTTCAACTTTTTCTTTACGTTTTTTAGTTGCTTCTTTTTTTATAGGTTCTTCTTTTTTAACAATTTCTTCTATATCGCTTAAACTTTTTTCTACTTCTTTTCTTCCTTTTGTATATATAACAATTGATTTTAAAACAAAGTATATTGCAAATACATATGATACTGTTGATGAATATGAATTAAATTGAAATTTGAATCTATTTGTAATGTATTCCAAAGTAAGTACAGCTGTTGCCAATACTAATACTTCTATTCCGTCTATTGCTTTTACTCCATCATCCTCTTTATAAGCTTTTTCAATAATATAAATTGCAATAAATAGAAAAATCATTGTACATATTTGAATTCCTCTTCTAAACAATTCTTCTCCAATTTTTTCTGATATTAAATTTAGAATTAAAAAATAAAATATTACTATTATTGCTTTTACAATATTTATACATATTGCTTTTATGTATTTTTCATCAACTTCTTTTTTCTCTTTTTCCATATTTCCTCCTAATTTTCTAGTTCGTACATTATTATACTTAAAACATTTAATGCTACTGTTTCTGTTCTTAGTATTCTTTTTCCTAATGTAATAATTTTTGCTCCGCTTCTTTCTAAATTTTCTACATCTTGTTTTTCTAATCCACCTTCTGGACCAATTACAATCCCTATTTTTAATTCTTGACTTTGATTATTTATAATTGTGCTTTTTATTTGACTTAGTTCATTTTTCAATGAATTGTTTTCTTCATTTTCATATGCTACCAATACTATATCATAATTTTCTACAATTTCACATAGTTTTTTAATATTTATTACATTATTTATTTGAGGAATTATATTTCTACCACATTGCTTAGCTGCAACTTCAGATATCTTCTGCCATCTCTCAATTTTTTTATTAGCATTTTTTTCATCTAACTTTACAACACATCTTTTCATATCAACAGGAGTTATATCATATACTCCTAGTTCCACAGATTTTTGTATAATATACTCCATTTTATCAGCCTTAGGTAGACCTTGAAAGATTGTAACCTTTACATTTGATTCAGTTTCTTCTTGTATCTTTTGCTCAATATTACACCATATCTTATCTTCATTAAACTCTAAAATTGAACACAAAAAGTTTTCGCCAGTCTCACTATTACATATTTCTAATTCTTCTCCAACTTTAGCTCTAAGCACATTTCTTATATGCTTTACATCTTGACCATTTATTACAATCTTACCATCATCAACTTGATTTTGTCTTACAAAAAATTTAGGCATTATAAGCTCTCCTTTGCTCTCATTTTCTACACTTTTTGTATTTTATCACACTTTAAATTTATTTTCCAGTCCTTTACAAAAAAAAGAAAGCAGAAAATTCTGCTTTCTACTAATAATTTTCTGCTTTAATTTCAAAATAAGCTTTTGGATGGCTACAAACAGGACAAATTTCTGGAGCACTTTTTCCAACAACAATATGTCCACAATTTCTACATTTCCAAATTCTATCTCCATCTTTACTAAATACTAAACCATCTTCAACATTTTCTAATAATTTTAAATATCTAGCTTCATGTTCTTTTTCAATTTTTCCTACTTCTGTAAACAAATATGCAATATGGTCAAATCCTTCTTCTTTAGCTTCTTGAGCCATTCTGTCATACATATCTGTCCATTCGTAGTTTTCTCCTTCTGCTGCTGCTTTTAAGTTTTCGGCTGTTGATTTTATTTCTCCACCTTGTAATAGTTTAAACCACATTTTAGCGTGTTCTTTTTCATTATCAGCTGTTTCTAAGAATAATGCAGCTATTTGTTCATATCCTTCTTTTTTCGCTTTGCTTGCAAAATATGTGTATTTATTTCTTGCTTGAGATTCTCCAGCAAATGCTTCCATTAAATTTTTTTCTGTTTTTGATCCTTTTAATTCCATACTAAAACCTCCTAATTTTGTTTTAAAGTATATTTTCAACTTTGTCTCTAATTTTATTTCACTTTATCTTTTTTGTCAATAGATTTATCTGGTATAAATTCGTTATTTATTTTTATTCCTTCTGTACCATTTGTCAAATCAACATATCTGCTTGGAAATATTTTCTTTATTGATTTTACTTTTTTAGTTACTAAATTTCCTAAGTGTTTTATATAACCATATCTTGCATCAACAGCATTTATGTTTTTATTTTGTTTTATTATTTCTGATTCTCCTGTTTCTGTTAATGGCATAAATAATTTTGTTGATAACTTTTCTCCTTTATATTTAAAATCTTGATTTCCTTCATATATTGGTATAATTGCACTATTTTTTCTTATTTTGAAAAATTCTTCTATTATGTCTTTTTCTGTGTGTAACCTTAATGGCATATTGAATCCTGGATAATCGATTGAAATTAATATGTGCCTTTTGTTTCTCTGTATAGAGTTTTTGCCATCTTGTGTCTCTGGAATATAACCCCAATTTGTAATATTTTTATTATGTTCTATATCTAATAATAGTTCTTGTATCATTGATGCTTTTGTTTTATATATTACCCCTTCTATATTCCTTTTATTTTGGCCATAGACAACGTCTTCATCTAATAAATTTTTACTTTCTGGAATTTTGTCATCAAAATATTCTTTATATTCTTTTTGAAATTGTTTTGGTATATTCTTTAAATTTATCAATCCATATGAAAAAGTTTCTTCTTGAATTGTTTCTTGAATATTATCTTTTATTTTGTAGAAAACTCTGTCACAAATACTTCCTTTTTGTAAAACATTTTTTATTTTTTCTTCATCTAATTGTATATTTTCGTAATTTTTCCATAAATTCAATGTGTCAAATATAAATAAATTTTCTCCAAAATTCATAGCTTCCTTTGTAAATCTGTTTTGCCAAAAAGCATTTAAAATTGCTAATTGAAGTGGCTCTAATTTGTCTATGTACTCATCTGTAAATATTTTTTGTGCATCTTCTTCTGTATATTCCATTCCTGTCATTTGCATTTTTTCATAATCGTTATTTTGCATTTCTACATATTTGTTTAATTTATTGTATTTTATTAAAAATTCTCCTGCTTTTTTAAATTGTGCCTTTTGATTTTTTATCATAAATTCTTCTAGTTCTTTTTCTCTATTTTTCAAGCCTTTGGCTAATTGTTCTTTTTCTGTGTTTTCCGCAAAAATTCCTAGAGTCCTCATAACTTCTTTTCCAACAAATTTTCTTTCTAGTTTTTCTTTATACATTTTTCTTTTTTCTATATCTTTTTCATTTTGTATTTTTTTGTACTTTTCTATTAACGATTGATCTATAAATGTCTTTTGCTCTCTAATCCAATTTAATTCTACACAAATTTCATTTTTTTCAAATTCTTCTTCTTTTCCTTTAAGACTTCGTACATTTTTTTCAAAATCTATTTTGTTTAAATCTAAATTTTTTACCTTTTCATATATCTTATCTAAAATATATTTATTATTGTTTACTGTTTTTATTGCTTGAAGTTGTTTCTGAACTATTCCTGTTCCTGATATTTTTAAATAATCATATAACATATCATTATATTCTTTACTTATTTTTTCTTTTAAGTCTTCTCCATATATGTTTTCTTCTTGACTTACTTTATTTATATATTCTTTAAACTCTTCTATATTTATTTTCTTTAATCTAATGACATTGCTATTTTCACCAAATTTTTCTTTTGCCTTTTTTAATTCATATTCAAAATCCATTTGTTTACTCACTTTCTTAATATATCTGTTCTATTATACCATATTTTTCACATTTCGACAATATATTGCAAATCAAATTTACAAACTCTAAAAGTAATGTTATAATGTTTGCATAGGAGGAAATTAGTATGATTGACTTACTTTCACCTGTTGGCGATTTTGATTGTTTGAAAGCTGCAGTTCAAAATGGTGCCAATAGTGTTTATTTTGGTGCAAATTTATTTAGTGCTAGAGCTTTTGCATCAAATTTTGATTTAGATGAATTGAAAAATGCAATACAATATGCAAGGATTCGTGGTGTTAAAACCAATTTAACTTTAAATACTTTAATTAAAAATGATGAATTTGAAGATGCTTTTAATCTTGCTAAAAAGGCTTATGAGTTTGGAATTGATGCTATTATTGTTCAAGATTTAGGTCTTGCAAAAATGCTTATAAAAATTTTTCCAGATTTAGCTATTCATGCAAGTACTCAAATGTCTGTACATAATTTACAAGGTGTCCTTGAATTACAAGAGTTAGGTTTTAAACGTGTGGTTTTATCTCGTGAACTTTCTATTGGAGAAATTGAATATATTTGTAGAAACTCAAATGTTGAAATCGAGTGCTTTATTCATGGAGCTTTGTGTATTTCTTATTCTGGTCAATGTTTATTTTCTAGTATGATTGGTGGCCGTTCTGGTAATCGTGGTAAATGTGCTCAACCTTGTAGACTTCCTTATAAATTATTAGAAAATAATTCAGTTATTGATAGTGGCTATCTTTTAAGTACCAGAGATATTTGTGGTTTGGATTTCATTCCAGATATGATTAATGCTGGTGTTACTTGTTTAAAAATTGAAGGTAGAATGAAAAAGCCAGAGTATGTTGCAACTGTTACTCGTATTTATAGAAAATATATTGATTTAGCCGAAAGTTCTGAGCCTTATGTTGTAGATGATGCTGATAGAAGAATTTTAATGCAAGCTTTTAATAGAGGTTCTTTCTCTTGCGGACATTTATCAAATGAACCTAATAAGAAACTTGTTTTTAAAGATAAATCTGATAATATGGGATTGTTTTTAGGCAAAGTTGAAAAATATAATAGTAATAAAGGTTATATAACTGTTAAATTAAATGAGCCTATTGAAGTTGGCGATACAGTTGCTTTAGAAAGAGAAAGTGGTACATATAATGTTTCAGAAGTTATGGTTTCTAATAAGAATATTAAAGGAACCAAAGTTGGTCAAACAGTTACTATTGGTAGAATGAAAGGAAATATCAAATTAGGAGATAAAATTTTCAAAATGTCTTCTAAGTCTCAAAATTCTATAGCTAATGATAGTTTAAGATTTGAAAATAGAAAAGTTGCTTTAAATTGTGAGGTTACTGTGAAAGAAAATCAACCTTTGGAAATTAATATTACATCTGCTAATGATTTAGATATTTATAAAAATTTAAATATCACTTCTACTTTAGATGTTTTACCTGTTGAGGCTAAAAATAGACCAATTTCTAAAGATGATATTATTGCTCAAATTAATAAGACTAATTCTACACCTTTTAGCTTTGCAAATATCAAAGTTAATTTAGATGATAATTTATTTTTACCTAAAGTTAGTTCTTTGAATGAGCTTAGAAGAACTGCATTGGAAAATGTTGAGAACTTTGCAATTAGTAATATTCAAAGAATCAGTGATGAAATTACTTATAATGCTTGTAATGAAAATTCAAAAAATGCTAATAATTCTAATAGTGATGAAAATAAAATTTCTGTTTTATTAAATATTTTAAATGAAAAATATGATTACTCTTCTCTTGAAGGTATTGATATTGTATATATTCCTTTAAAATATTTTGTTAATAAAAAGTATTCAAATATTTTAGAAACTTTAAGCAAAAAATTCGAACTTTATATTTATTTACCAACAATAATAAAGGCAAATTATAGAAATTTATTATCATTAAATATAGAAAATGCTATAAAATCTTATAATATTAAAGGATTTGTACTTTCTAATATTTCTAATTTATTATTGTTAGATAATGTTTTAGAAAATTGTTCTTTAAATAAAAATAATTTTAACTTTATTGCAAATTATACTTTTAATATTTTTAATAACCATTCTGTTAAAGAGCTAAAAAAGCTTGGATTTAATAGATTTACAATATCACCTGAACTTAATAAGGAAACTATTTTAGATTTAACAAGTTCTAATACTGAAGTTTTGGCATCAGAATTAATTGTATATGGAAAAACACCTTTAATGAACATGAATTATTGTTTACTTGGGAAAGCCAATAAATGCTATCCTAATTGTGATGCTAAATGTAATTCTTGTAACAAATATTATTTAAAAGATAGATTAGGTTTGAATTTTGAAATTATTCCTGATAATATTCAAACTGTTACAACTATTTATAATAGTAAGACTACTTCTATCGAATCTACTGATTTTGTTTCTACTAATGTTTTTAGAATTGATGTTATTGATGAAAGTATTGATGATATTAATAATATTGTTAGTATTGTTAAGAGTGGTAATAGATTTGAAGGAAAAGAATTTACTAATGGAAATTTAAATAGAGAAGTTTAGGAAAATGGGGACGTCCCCCATTTTCCTAAATTTGCTTACTACTTAATTTAATTATCAAATCCATATTATCATCTTTAGCTGCTTTGTTTTTTCTTATTGCTCCACATTTTTTACATTTAAAAACTATTACATATCCTTTTTTTCCATTTATTTCTAAGCTTACTGGTTCTAAATCTCCATGACATTCTTCTGCTCTGTCTCCTGGATTTTTGTCTACATGTTTAGAGTGTAAACAATATGGACAATGGTTTCTACATGAATAGCCTAATTTTGGAACTTTTTTTCCACAATTTTCACATATAAATTCTTCATCAATTTCTGTAAATTTACTTTCTTTTAACATTTCTTGTTTTGATTTCGAGTTTTTGTTCATTTTTAATCTTTATCTAATATTTTTATTTTAATGTAACCCGAATGTTCCTCCTCCAATAAATTCTTTTAATAATGAATTGTCTGGTACGTATTCTGCTGGTATTTCTCTAAAGTATTTTAGTATATTTATTAGTCGTTGTGCTTCTGCATATTCTACATTATCTCTTTTTATTTCTTTTAATAGCGGCATTGCTATTGGTTTTAATGCTCCTAATTCATATATAAGTGATGTATTAAAGATTCTGTCTGCATCTTCTTGGAATGGGAAAATATTTTTTTCTTCTCCATCTGTTACTTGATGCCAAGTGTTTAATGTATGAATTGCTGAGTAACTTCTAAATTGGTAATCTCTAACTATTCTTCTTATAAGTCTTGTGTCTGTTGTTGAAATTCTATTGTATCTGTCCATATTTAATACAGTTAATGCACTTATGTATATTTTATATTTTTTATCTTTTTCTATTTGGCTTGTTAATTTGTCATTTAAGCAATGTATTCCTTCTATTACTAGAATTTCATCTTCTGCTAATCTCATTTTTTTACCATTATATCTTTTTGTTCCAACACTAAAGTCAAATTCTGGTACTTCTATTTCTTCTCCATTTAGTAATTTTACTAGGTGTTCATTAAATAGTTTTAAGTCTATTGCCTCTATACATTCAAAGTTGTATTCTCCATTTTCATTTCTTGGTGTGTCTTGTCTTTCAACGAAATAATTATCTACTGATAATGTGACTGGCTTTATTCCATTTAGTCTTAATTGAATTCCTAGTCTTTGTGCAAATGTTGTTTTTCCTGATGATGATGGTCCTGCTATTAATACCATTTTTGTATTTTTTCTTTTCTTTATATCATCAGCAATATTTGCAATTTTCTTTTCATGTAATGCCTCTGCAAGCATTATTATATCTTTTATTCTGCCTTCTTCTACTGCTTTATTTAATTTATAAACTGTTAGTACATCTAATACAGAATGTATTTTTTCGAATTCTTCTAATGCCCATGATAACTTTTTAGTATCTCTGAATTCAGACATTTCTGTTGGTGTTTTTGAACTTGGATATCTAATTAAAAATCCATCTTCATATTTTACAACATCAAATACTTTTGCTTTTCCTGTTGTGTCTGCAATAATTTCATAAGAATAATTATAATAATTTTCACAGAAATACATATCTATTATCTTGTTTTCTTCAAAGTCAAATTGTAATCTTCCTTTTGATGTATTTGTTTTTTCATAGAATTCTTCTGCTTCTTCTCTTGTCATTTTTCTTTGTTCTATTTTTAAGTCTTTTTCTATTATTTCTTGCATTTTTTCTTTTAAGTCTTTTATGAATTTTGCTGTTATTTCTACTTTGTCGCATTTACAGAACATTGCATCTCCTAGTTGATATTCTACTGTTAGTTTTTCTTTTGGATATAGACTTTCAAAGGCTTTTCCCATTATATATACCAATGTCATTCTGTATATTTTTGCACCTTCTTTATCTGATATGTCTATTAATTCTATTTTTGCATCTTCTTCTATTTTTTTATTTAAATTGAAATATTCGTTATTATATCTACATCCTATAACTTCATATTTGCTTTTTTCTATTTCTTCTTTTAATGCTTCTTTTACTGTTGTTCCCTCTTTTGCATCAATTTCTTTTTTTTCATATGTTACTTTCATGCTTTTTTCCTCCTTATAATTTACTTGTATATTTTATATTAATTCTTTTAATTAGTCAATCTTTATTTTTAGCCAAATTGTAGTTATATAAAACTTTTTTATGGATATAATTTTATTATATATATTTGATAGGAGTTGATTTTATGGATTTACAAAGAATACATTTTATTTTAAATAATAAGGAAAAGTGTGATATTTTTTATGATGACCGACCTGTTTGGATTCAAGGTGTTGATGATAAAAATGATGTTGCTAAAGTTGGTTTTGTGGATAACTTTGAAGAAAAAGATGTTTTTGTGGATGATTTGTATGAAAAAAATCTTTATAATTAATTTTTTATTTATGTTTTTAAAAGTTGTGGAAATATTTTCCACAACTTTTTTCTAGTTTATTTTTTTGTTTTTTTAATTTCTATTATTTTGTACTTTTTATAAATTACTTTTTGTTTTTTCACTACTAATATTTATACTAATATTCAATTTTTGCTGCAATCCATGCTTCTAGTTCATCTATTTTTATTCTAACTTGTTCCATTGTGTCTCTATCTCTTACTGTTACACTTTCATCTTCTAATGTATCAAAGTCAACAGTTACACAATATGGTGTTCCTATTTCATCTTCTCTTCTATAACGTTTACCTATTGAACCTGCTGCATCATAATCACACATAAATTTCTTAGAAAGTTTGCTATATACTTCTTCTGCTTTTTCTGATAATTTTTTAGATAGTGGAAGTACAGCAACTTTGTATGGTGCTAGTGCTGGGTGTAAGTGTAATACTACTCTTGTGTCACCTTCTGTTATTTCTTCTTCATCATATGCATTACATAAGAATGCTAGTACAACTCTGTCTGCTCCTAGTGATGGTTCTATTACATATGGTACGTATTTTTCGTTTGTTTCTGGGTCTTGGTATGATAAATCTTGTTTAGAATGGGTCATATGTTGTGTTAAGTCATAGTCTGTTCTATCTGCAATTCCCCATAATTCTCCCCAACCAAATGGGAATGCGAATTCTATATCTGTTGTTGCTTTACTGTAAAATACTAATTCTTCTGCAGAGTGATCTCTTAATCTAATATTTTCTTTTTTCATTCCTAAATTGATTAAGAAGTTTTCGCAATAATCTTTCCAGTATTTATGCCATTCTAAATCTGTTCCTGGTTTGCAGAAAAATTCTAGTTCCATTTGTTCAAATTCTCTTGTTCTAAATGTAAAGTTTCCTGGTGTTATTTCATTTCTGAAGGCTTTACCAATTTGGGCTATACCCATTGGCATTTTCTTTCTTGATGTACGTAATACATTTTTGAAATCTACAAATATACCTTGTGCTGTTTCTGGTCTTAAATATACTGTTGATGTTGTATCTTCTGTTACACCTTGGAAAGTTTTGAACATTAAATTGAATTTTCTTATATCTGTGAAGTTTGTTTTTCCGCATGATGGACATGGTATTTTGTTGTCATTTATGAAGTCTATTAATTCTTTATCTGACATTCCATCTGCTATCATATCTTTTCCGTGTTCATGTGCCCATTCTTCTATTAATTTGTCTGCTCTGTGTCTTGTTTTACATTCTTTACAGTCAATTAATGGGTCTGAGAAACCTCCAACATGCCCTGATGCTACCCATGTTTCTGGGTTCATTAATATTGCAGCATCTAATCCTACTATGTTTGGTTGTTCTTGGATGAATTTTTTTCTCCATGCAGATTTTACGTTATTTTTTAATTCGTTTCCTAAAGGTCCATAATCCCAAGTATTTGCTAGTCCATCATAGATTTCTGAACCTTGATATACAAAACCAGTTGATTTTGCATGATTTACTAATTTATCCATATCTTTAGTTGCCATAATTTTCTCCTTTTTTTACGATATAAATGAATAAAGACTTGGCTTTCCAAGTCTTCTATCTTTTTTTCGCGTACAAATAAAATACCCTTATAGTGGATATTTGTCAACCAACTATAAGGGTACTATATATAGGTTCTTTCGTCTAACCAATGCATAAAATCATGATAGACATCTCGATAATTATTATCATGTAAAATATCTTGTCTTTTATTATCATAAATCTTATATTGGAGATCTTTTAGACCATTTCCTTTTAATATTTGATAAAGTTTTATAGTATCTTTTCCATTTTTAGTAAGATTATCAAAACCACCTGATAATAAATAAACAGGTAAATAATCAGGTATATGTTTTAGATGATCTTCATCACTTACATATTTTATGTATTCCAATATATCATGA
>ERZ824978.3659-NODE-3659-length-11236-cov-2.700027_pt1 | contig 11236 bp, 19 predicted proteins | sample MGYA00519860_ERZ824978 | MGnify/ENA primary metagenome ERZ824978 (study PRJEB31778, sample SAMEA3449184) | human gut metagenome | biome: human gut; feature: human-associated habitat; material: faeces | place: United Kingdom | collected 2010/2012 ... | reverse complement strand
TGAAGCTGCAGATCAAGCGTCTGGAAGATGAATGCGAAATGCTTCGGACACGAATCTGGATGCTGACGATCGTTGGAGAGTTAATGCTGACCGCAGTATTACTTGCCTGCGTAATTAATTTTTATACAATAACTTAACGGGAGGTGGGAAAGATGCATGAAATTCCAAAGATTCTGTCAGAGAAGGAATTTGCCAAGCGCCTGCAGCTGGCCAAGGAAGCTTTGAATGAATATAACTGCAAAAATGACATCGAAAAAGGCTTGATCGTAATGTCCGGATGGGTAAGTGCTGATGGCCAACCGGTATATACACCGGCACAGCTTAAGAGACTGTTTGATCTAGTTTACATAGGAGGTGATACCGATGGGACAGAGAATGTGGCAGACACCATCTGCTAAGCAGGAGTGCAGGAACTGTGCCTACATGAGAGATCTGGGTGACGGAGAGTGCATATGTGGGAAAGACCCATCCATAACGGCCATGGAAGAGTACCAGGAATCAGAAGACTACAGATCTGGCGGATGCCCGGAATGGAGATGGGGATAGTGATACAAGTGAATAAAAAATAAGGCACATCATTATGCGGATGATGTACCTCAAGACTTCTTCGCCTGTCGAATATTAAAGTCAATATTATAGTACCATCGGTGGGCGAAAAAGTCAAGAAACGCGGGCATTTTCGCCCGCTTTCATCACTTGTTAAGAATATTAAAGATAGGACATACAGGTGGATGAAAAAGAGATATAAAAGACTGATATATACGTTTGAACATTCAGTGGAGATATATGAATATCTGGATGGGAAGTATGGAGCAAGAGGAGAGAAGAGAGGGAAGAAGCGGAAAGCCACACCGGAAGTGATCAGATTCCGAAACCAATGGAATAGGGAAAGGAAAGCAAGACATAAGCTGAAGACCTGGTTCCACGAGAATGACTACCTGGTATTGCTCACATACAAAAAGGATAAGCGTCCGCCTGATATGGAGACTGCAAAGAAACATCTGGCACAAGCCATGAGAAAGGTGAGAGAAAAGTATAAAAAAGCAGGAAAGAAAATGAGGTGGATGGCAAATATCGAAGTAGGTACAAAAGGAGCCTGGCACGTACACATAGTTATAAACCGGATAGCGGATGCAGACATCATCATAAAGGATGCCTGGGAGCATGGAGCAGTAACCTTCAAGCACCTGTATGAAGCGGGAGATTTCAGAGATCTGGCCGGATACATCACGAAGACACCAGAAACATGCGAACGCTATGGAGAGCACTTAAGAGAGACAAGCTATCATGCGTCCCGCAATATGCCCCTAAAGGAACCGGAAGAAGAACGCTTTGTGCAGTGGAGAGAGATCAAGGACAGGAAAGGCTACTACTTAGACAAAGATACATACTACGAAGGAACAAATAAATTCACCGGGTACAAATACCGGTATTACACCATGATTAAGTTGGATAGGAGGATTTAAAATGCTGATTTTAGACAGAGCAAGCGAAAACAAACTGGAAGAGCTGGTATTAGTATCTCGAAAACTCAATGGAGTATTGAGAGAAATCTACCCGAGAGTACATAAGATTGAACCGGATCGCGCCGCTCTGCTGTGGTGTGCAATCGATGATGAAATTGAAAAAAGACAGAAGCAGATCGACAAGATTCTTGCGACGGAGAGCGGAGCAGAACAGATTGTACTGCGAAGAGCCTGCAGAGAGCTGAAGAAAGAATATGATCAGTACAACCAGCTCATGGAAGAGGTCTATAATGAAGAACTACTTCCGGCCACAATCCCGGAACTTCTGATCAGCTCAGTAAAGAGAGCGACTGCAGAAATGCATGAGATTAATAAAAATCTGCAGCATACGAAAGAGGTGCTGAACACCAATGTTTAGAGTAGATATTTACACAGCTGTAAAATCCAGTTCCAACAGTAAAACCATGGGAAAATATGGATTCGTCTGCACCTGTGCTAAGAAGTCCGGAGAGATTGGAAAAATCCAAGATACCGGTCAGATGAAAGGCACACGACACGAAACAGAAGTAAAGGCAATCACAGAAGCATTGAGCCGCCTGAACCAGTCCTGCGAGGTCCATATCCACTGTGAGGACACATTTGTGGTGAACATGATCGACTATCACATCAGCGGATGGGCCGGGAATGACTTCCGAAAAACCAATGGAACACCGATCGCAAACGCAGAAGGCTGGCAGAAGCTCTGGAAGAAGATGCAGGGGCATCTGATCCGAATGGAAAAGGGACGGCATGCATACAGCGACGAAATTAGAAAAATAATGGAGGATACATAGATGTTTGATAAATTTGGAGAATTTGACTCTGCTGAGGAAATCAACAGGGCGGCAGCAGCACAGTTAAAAGAAGGAGATCTGGACGCTATCAAGACAATAGCAGAAGAAAATGGCTTAGATTCGGAGGACGCAGAGGATTTTTGCACCGGTGCAATAGATTCTCTGACTACTCCACTACTGGCCGCAATGGGAAAGCTGGAAATGGAATCGAAAGATTTAGAACTCAAAAACATGATGGAAGACTGGAAAAACTTCCTGATTCAGATGTGTGAAGAAGATGACCAGATGGCGCAAGCTGTACGCAAGAAAGGAAAAAGCCTTGAAAAATGTATGGCACAGATTTTAAAAGTATCGTTTGAAACGAAAGTGCAACTGGATGATAGAATCGTAAGGGCAGCAGGCTTAAAACCGCCTATCTATCTTGGAATTCCTGGAAAAGCACAGATTAGAAAAATTGCAGAAAAATATTATAAGGGTGAAGAAAAATGAGAACATACAAAGGATTCACGGAAGATCTGAAAGCAACCTACGGGAACGGAATCTTCCAATACGAGCCTGGAAAAACATACAGGGAAGAGAAAAGTAAAACCAGAAGTACAGGCTTCCATGCTGCAGAATATCTCCCAGACTGCATGATGTGGTACGTGCTGAACGATAAAAGCCGGTTCTTCTTGTGCGAATCAGGAGGAAGTATCGATGAAGAGGACGGCTGCTCCATGGTAGTATCCACGGAATTGACGCTAATCAAAGAACTGGATCTGCTGGATATCGCCGGCCACACCATGATGTACATGGTCGAGCACCCGCAAAGAAAATGGATCAGTACGGTGGGTGGAGTGATGATCACGAACGATGCTGCATATACAAAAACCGGTACACTGCTTGCAATAGCGAGAGGAGAAAGACCAATCGTATACGGGATTGAGGTAACGGCAGTCGGATGGATCCTTGAGAGTGAAGGAAACATTATAGCGGCCAAAGTTGGCGTAGTAGGGCAGAGCGGAATCAAACCGGGAGTAAAATATACGATCACAGCCAACCGGGAACTCGTGGAGGTGCAAGATGAAACGGAAAGCAATTGAGAAGATAGAACCAACAAAGACCAGGAAAAAAGGGTGTATCGCGACAGTCCAGACATTAGACGATATTGCAATCATTAATGTATTCAACGACAAGGTTCTGACAGTGAGATACTGCATCAACTGCAAAACAGGAGAACACGAATATTGGACCGAAAAGAATGGCTGGAAGAAAGGAAAACTCATAACAGCAATAGAAGGAAACTGGTACGAATGGGTATGGATGAAACATGCTTATAAGTATCCAAAGATTGATTCAGAGGAAGATAGAAAGAGACTCTTAGATATAACACAGGATAAATATTGCGCAAACGATGTATGGAGTCGGATAGATCACATGGAATACAGTTACGATTATGATGTCAGACAGACCGCAGAGCATAACAGAAAAGCGAAGATAAATAATTTCATGAGCAAAGCACCGGCACTTCCTAAAGACGTAGAACAATGGTTTTTCAAACTGGCAGCAGGCAGGGACTACATGATTAAGAAAAAGAAGACGGAAAGCTTTGGATGTACAGCATGCGGAGGAAGATTCAGCAGATCGCGATTGACGCCAATAGATCCACTGAAAAAGAGAGTAAGCCATGATTGTAGTGTGAAATGCCCATTATGCGGAAAAATTGTACAGGTAAAAACAAGAACAGATCATATCACAGCCCCCCCTGAGAGCTTATATAAACTTGATAAGATCGACGAAACGGCAAGTGTATTAAGAATTTTCCGTGTAGATATCGGATGGGAATATGCAAGACACTGGGTAACAATTGATGAAGAGATCCGGATCGTGATATATAAGCAGGATCTTTTTAAGAGCAATAGATACGATTACAAGATTTTTTACAATATCCCATGGGAAGGATGGCATAAAAGCAACAACCTGAACTACCGGGCAAGAGACGGCTATATGTATCCGGGAGATTACAGTGAAGCACTGAAAAACACAGTGTACAAGGATGCCATCAGGATCATAGAATTCCTGGCAGCAGCCGGTTGGAAATTAAACTACAACCGTCTGCTATCCGGAGTATATCAGGTAAAAGGTTACGCAGAAAAGATAGAATATCTGGCCAAAGGACGATTCCGGAATCTACTGAGAGAAACTGTTGCATGCACGGAATATCCGGGATGGAACGCGGCATACTACGGACCATTAGACATAAGGGCAAAGAACATAAACAAAATGTTCTACATCAACGATCGGCAAAAAATCAACCGGATCCGTGATGAAAACGGTGGGAATGAAATGGTTCGCTGGATGCAATATTCAGACGAAACAGGAGAAAAGATACCGACAGAAACTCTGAGATGGCTGCTGAGATGCGGACTTGGGCCGGAGGATATTAGATATCATGCCGGAAAGTATCTGAGCACTACACAGCTGATGAATTACATCCGCCGGCAGCAGAAAGAACAGTATCCGGGATTCACGGAAGAAGCTGTCCTGGAGCAGTACAACGACTATCTGAGCATGTGTAAAGCATGCAACAAGAATATGCAGGACGAGCTTACATATCGGCCGAGAGAGCTGAAAAGACGGCACGATGAAATTGTGATCGATAAACAACAGATGGATATACTGAAAGAAATGATGGCAAGCCAGAAAGAAAGAGAGCAATATGCTCAGGAAATGCGCGAGAAGTACCCAACGGCTGAGAAGACCTTACACGAGATAAAAGAGCGCTATGAGTACGAAAACGAAGAATACAAGATCATCGTACCGGAATCACTGGTGGATATCGTAAAAGAAGGACGTGCCCTGCATCATTGCGCCGGCAGCAGTGAACGGTATTTTGACCGAATTGAAACAAGAGAAACCTATATCTGCTTCTTGAGAAGAAAAGAACAGGAAGGAGTGCCGTTCTACACGATTGAGGTTGAGCCATCCGGAACGATCAGACAGCACAGGAGTTACATGGACGAAGAACCAGGTATCGAACGGATCAGAGATTTCCTGAAGGAATGGCAGAGGGTTCTAAAGAAACGATTGACAAAAGCAGATAAGGAGCTGGCTAAGATCAGCAAAGAAAAGCGGAATGCAAACATTGAAGACTTGAAAGCAAAGAATAATACAAGAGTCCTGCAGGGACTGGCAGAAGACTTCATGGACGCAGAAGAGATCGAAGAATTATTAGAAAAGGCGGTATAAGATGGACGAGCTTATAAATTACAACGGGTATGAAGAGTTTAAACAGGCAGTAAACAGAGTATTAAACAGAACGGTAGAGGACTTTGTCCTCACCGGCTACCTGCTGAAACAGGCGAGAGACACAGATATTCTGAAAGATTCTGGATATAACGATGTAAATGAATTTGCCTGGGGCGAATACAAACTGGATGCCTCACAGGTATCAAGGTATATAAGAGTCAACGATAAATTCTCAGAAGGTGGCTATTCTCCAAAGCTTCAGGAGCAGTACCAGGGGTTCGGCTATGCGAAACTTGCATTAATGTTGACACTTCCGGAAGAAGTAGTAGAAGAATTGACACCGGCATACAGTAAAACGGAAATACAGGCTGTAAAAGAGGAAATCGAAGAGGAAGAGAAAATCACAGATATCGAAGTAATCCTGGAAGGACAGAAGGAAGAACAGAAAGACCTCGGCAATCTGGAAAAAGCATTGCACCAAATATTCCATGATGAACCGGAATTATATAAAACTATGTACGAAACAGTACGGACAACCTGCGGAACAAAATATCTGCAGGAAGTACTTGCACCGGATGGAGATAAGATCTACAGCACACGCATTCAGGGAATTGGACGGATTATGCTCTATATGCACGAATCCAAAGATATTACATTGCACATGGTCCGGTCGGGAGACAAAGAATTCTATTCATGGGACGATGCATTGAGTTACTGTACGATGATCACAGACGGCGAAGATGCAGAAAAGACCTGGGAAGAGGTGTATGGAGAAGAATTCCCGAAAAAAGAAGAAATTGCACCGGTGCAACCGAAAAAGAGAAAAGAATCCAAAGTGGTAAAAGCGAAGAAACCAGAACGGAAACCTATAAAAACGGAACGATCGGAAACAAAACCGGCAGAACCACAAACAAAACAGCCGGATCCACCGGCAAAAAGTGAGGAATTACCGACAAAAGATGAAGAAAAACCAACTGAGACACCTGACACCACTACAGCACCTGCAGAAACAGAAGAAAAAGAACCGGAAAAGACAGAAGAAACTCCGGAAGTAAAATCTGAGTTCCAACAGGAAATTACTGATGAAACTCAGATTCCGGGGCAGACAGAATTGATCAAAGATTTCCCGGAATACTGCCCGCCGGATATGAATACTCCGGAACAACAGGATCAATCAGAAGTCAAGCCGGCATATGCTACAAGAAGAATATATATAGCATCTGTCGATGCCGATACGGCAGCAGAATACATGGGAAAAGCCATGGAAAAGGCAATCCGTAATATGCCGGGAGTAAGTTTCGGAGTCTTGACGAAGGAATCGTTCTGGAAAAAATTCTTCGAAACCGAGGTTGATCGGAATGGAGCTGAGATCGAATGTGTGAATTAATGTTCCCGAAACCAACCAGGAAGAAAAAAAGAAAACACCATCCAGCTCCGATCGTGGACACAGCGAAAGGTGAATGCTTTCTGTGCAGAATGGAAGGCATCCGCCGGCAGCAGTACACAGAAGAACATCATGTATTCTATGGAGGAGGTCTAAGACAGGTAAGTGAAGAGAACGGCTTCAAAGTCTACTTATGCAGAGAACACCACAAAGACGGACCAAGAGCCGTACATAACTGCAGAGAGACCAGAGAGCTGTTATGCCGGATCTTCCAGAGGAAGTACGAAGAAACCCACACAAGGGAAGAATTCGAAGCACTAATCGGAAGAAATTATCTGGAAAGGAGCGGATATTTTGAAATTACGATTCAATGTCTGGAAAGATTGGTATAAAAGATGCTTAGACGGAAGGGTATACAAGATCATGGTGCTTTTAGGACTGCGACACAGCCCTACATTTGAACTAAACCTAAGGATGGCACGCTATGAAAGGAATTTTATACAAGGAGTTGAAAAAGAGGAATGATAGTTACAGATATTCTATTCAAAGCAAAATGTAAAGATAAAGACATGTGGGTAGAAGGATTCTATTTCAACATGCCGAATAAAACCCGTCACTACGAAGAAAGTTGGAGAAAAGATATTATACCGGTTGGATCATACATTGCAAGTCCGTCACCAGATGGCCTTGAGATACATGAGGTGGATCCAATTACGGTATGTATCTGGACGGGTATAGAAGACTGGAAAGGCAAGAAAATATGGGAACACGACATTCTCATGTGCGATGGAAATCCAGGAGAACTGATGGAAGTTGTATTCGGAAAATTCAATCTTGTTACACGCCCGCTCTTTTGCCCCGTCATTGAAGAAGTTACAGGCTGGCACTGCGTCCGATATCCATTGGGAGCTATGGAAGAGGGACGTTGCAAATGCCCAAGAATATTAAGGGAAGGCGATACAAAGTTTTACAGGTTTGAAGTGATTAAGAACATATTTGATGATGAAAGGTGTGGCAAGAATGAGATTGATTGATGCAGACGAATTCAAAGTGCAGATTGCCGGAATGACTGTGCTGGGTGATTATCCACCAAGCATGGTGAACGCTGTACACGAATTGATAGATCGCCAGCCTACAGTACGCGATACTGAAAAAGCCGCAGAAGAGCTGAAAGACCTGAAACTGGCATATTACTTAACAATAGCCAATACAGGAGATGAGAGACTAGATGCTATCTACAAAAACGTTGGAGACACATTAGATAGAGCGATTGAGATTATAAATCGGAATGGGGTTTGAAAAAATGATAAAAGGAAAAGCAAAGATGGAATTTGGAACAGGCGACATCAGAATGACGGGAGCATTAAGCAGTGACATAGGAGCATTGTGTTGTATCACGCAAAAACCACATGAAATAGGTGAAAGAGTTCCGGTTGAGGATGGTTGGAATACAGATCAGGCAGAAGTTATCATGACATTTACAAGAACAGAAAGCATAGATGCGTTAATAGCGGAATTGCAAGATGTAAAAGCAATGATGAACGGAAGCTATCCGTTCGAAAAAGAAAGAATTAGAGAACATGAATTGGATTTTGATACGTTTTTGCACACATAAGAGGAGAGGAACAGAGATGGACAAACGAGAATATGACCAGATAGAAGAAGCGGCCAATAGACTGCAACACGAAGCAAGTGTCAAATGCAGCAGAGAGCTTGAAAAAGCTCAGAAGTATAAAGAAGGTTACACACAGGGAGTAGAAGATCTTCTGAGATGCATAAGAAGAGGTGAATAACATGGAGATAAAAGAGAAATTAAAACACTGGTTCTGGATGGTACGGACAAACCAATGCCTGGGATGCTGCTTATTCTGCGAATGGTGGGATATGTGTAAATGGGAAACAGAGGAGAGGAGAAAGAAAAAATGAAAAGACGAAAGATAACAGGATTAATAGCATGCATAGTGCTAATAGTGTGCCTGACAGGATGCGCAGAACTTGGTTCAGCACTAAATGACCTGCAGGGGGATTTGACAGGAAATACATACACAATCAACACCTACGATAATTACGGAAATAAGATAATGACGACACAGGGAGAAAAGATCAATATCGAAGGGAATAGAGTGGAAACAACATCGTATGATAGCGATGGATCTGTAATAACCGGATATGAGTTATCATCGGTGATCACGATCAACATTGACGGCAAAGAGATACAAAGCTGTGGAGACACCTGCATATTTGAACAAAATGGATTAAATGCCGAGGTGAATTTTACGCAAGAAGATATCCAAAGCCAGTCGAGCGGAGCGATAACAGGCAATACAATCATAGCCGGAATCGTTAATAAATATAAAAACTCTTTTGGAAAATCAAGGGTAGTAGTAATCAAGTCGCAATTAGGACAACCGATCACAGCATATTCAGGAGATAAGGTATATTGGAAAATTCCACAAGATCTTCCAAAGATGACCAAATTAATGATAGACGGCAAGGCATTATATATTCACAGAGCCAACTTCCAGATAATAGACAAGGAATTATTGAAGTAAGAAAGAGGCGGGAAATGACAAGAAAAGATATTCTTAAAAAATACGGATTCAGCTGGATGAGCAATGTCAACCTGAAGGAAGAACTTTCAGAACGGGAGGCAGCAGAATTTGAAGATCTGATAAGGACTCTGGCCGAACATAACCGTGGACCAGCACTATCGGAAACAGGATGGAAGAAACAGATATACAACCAATTCATGAAAGGAACAGACAGGTGACAAAAATGGAGAAGATAACAGCATTCGTAATCACAGTTGCAACTATAATGCTGCTCTTTCCGTTATGCTATGAGTGGGGGAGAGAAGTTATGGAATTACCAATCTGGGAGAAAGCTGCGGACGCATTAGAGAAAACAAAAGATCTGTTTAATAGGCTGATTGGGAACAGTGATAAATAAAATAGCTTGCACCAACCGGGCATTGTATCACACGAAACCGGTAAATATAGAATTCCCGCCGGCAGCAGTCGGCGGAGAAAGGAGCATCGTTGAAAGACGTAAGCACAGAACAGGCGAAGATCATCAAAAAGATGGTTCTCGACAAAAAAACGAATAAAGAAATAGCAGAAACTACCGGATTAAAGTACTGGGAAGTACGAGATTATATTCAATATATCGGACTGGCCGGAATCAGAGAAGAGATGCTCGGAAGAAAGCCGGGAAGACGAAAGAAAGATGGCTACAACAAAGGAAAAGACGGTCCCAATGCAGACAGACATCTCTGCAAGACTTGTATATACAGGGGAAGACATGATCAGGTTGGGAACTGTAGCTATATTGAAATAGAGGGACATAGCAGGGGGATGCCGGCAGCAGAATGTACGGTGTACAAAAAAGGCAGAAAACGAAGGCAGGCATTGTGGTAAGGGCTAAAGAAAGAGTATGGGGAAAGGAGCAGATATTATTGGAACAGATGACAAAGGAAAGACTGCTATCATACAGGAGCAATAAGGCAGAAATACTGGAACTTGACTATGCAATTAACAATAGATGGAAATCGGATACGATGATCGGAAATGATGTCATATTCGATTACAGCAAGGGATATCCGATGCCACAGAGTGTGACGGGTTTTGATTCTGAAAAGTATGAGAGGCTACAAATTCGTGATATGGAGAGAAAAGAAAGACTGAAGAAAGAATGTGAGGAGATAGAACGTTTTGTAGATGATATCAAAGACAGCATAACTCACCGGATTTTCAGGATCTATTTTATTGACGGAAGGAAAAATGTAACATTGCGAGAAGTTGGAAAGCGAGTACATATGGGAAGAAGTGGAGTTGGAAAAAGAATTGAAAACTTTTTAAAAGTGTCCCGTAATTCCCTTGATTCTCATTTACAATAATACTTGAGCCAAAGGCGGAAAACCGTCGGCTCGATTATAGGTTCAACGAAGACATCCGACATATCGGATGTCTTTTCTTATAAAGGAAACGTGAAATATATGAAAAGAAATAGACCGGATAAAGATGGGACTCATCGTGGAGCGTTTGAAAAGAATAAGAAGAAAATATATGCAACACAGACCGTGTGTGGAATATGTGGGAAACCAGTAGACTTTTCTTTAAAGTATCCGCATCCGCTATCACCTTGCATTGATCATATAATCCCGATTGCTAAGGGCGGTCACCCGAGTGATATAGACAATATGCAGTTGGCACACTGGACATGCAATAGGCAGAAGAGTGACAAGCTGATAGATAACAGAGTGGCAAAACAAGACGAAATATTAGGGAACCGAGTGCTTCCACATACGTTTAATTGGAGCAACTATA
>ERZ824978.3657-NODE-3657-length-11237-cov-2.759435_pt1 | contig 11237 bp, 9 predicted proteins | sample MGYA00519860_ERZ824978 | MGnify/ENA primary metagenome ERZ824978 (study PRJEB31778, sample SAMEA3449184) | human gut metagenome | biome: human gut; feature: human-associated habitat; material: faeces | place: United Kingdom | collected 2010/2012 ... | reverse complement strand
TGATGAGATTCGGAGAGATTCAGACCGAATTATTGGACATAACTATATAAAAAATATGATTTTTGATTTCTCAGAGACCGTTTTTATGGACAGTTCCGGGATCGGTCTGCTGATGGGTAGGTACCGGGCACTTGGCATGAGGGGGAAATGTGTGCAGGTTGTCAATGTGAACAGTCATATTGCAAAGCTTCTGCGTCTTTCCGGAGTCGGCAGATATATTGATATCTGCAAAACACAGGAAGCAGCAGAAGAACAGGAGGGGGTATATCATGGAAAACACAAATGAAATGACGATCATTTTTGACAGCAGACCGGTAAATGAAGCACTGGCAAGAGTTGCTGTGGCTTCATTCTGCACACAGCTGAATCCTACGCTGGAGGAAATTTCGGATCTGAAGACCGCAGTATCGGAGGCAGTGACCAACTGCATCATACACGGGTATGAAGGGGAGATACATAAGATTCGGGTAGAATGTCGTCTCCGGGGGCAGGAGCTTCAGGTAGATGTGACAGATCACGGAGCCGGGATCCCGGATATCAAAAAAGCCATGGAGCCTCTGTTTACCACAAAGGCTGATAAAGACCGCTCCGGTATGGGGTTTACATTCATGGAGGCGTTTATGGATGAGCTTCAGGTGGAATCGGAGGTTGGCCGTGGAACTACAGTGCACATGAAAAAGATCATCAGGAGGTAACTATGGATCGTACTCTTGTCCTCATCGGGCGTGCACACCAGGGGGATAAAGCGGCAAGAGATCTTTTGTTTGAGGAAAATACAGGACTGATATACAGTGTGGCAAAGCGTTTTCTGGGACGTGGGGTGGAGATGGAGGATCTGTTCCAGATCGGCAGCCTCGGACTTCTGAAAGCTGTGGATAAGTTTGACATGTCCTATGATGTGAAATTTTCCACCTATGCCGTTCCCATGATCATCGGAGAGATCAAACGTTATCTCAGGGACGACGGGATACTGAAGGTAAGCCGTTCTCTGAAGGAAAACCACTACAGGATCTATCAGGTGAGAGAAGCACTGACACGCCGGCTGGAGCGGGAACCTACGATGGGAGAAATGGCAGAGGAAATGGGAATTTCCATAGAAGAACTGGTAATGACCATGGAATCCGGTGCAGAAGTGGAATCTCTTCACAAAACGATCTATCAGGGTGAGGGAACGGAGATTTCTCTGATGGACAAGCTTCCGGAAAAAGAAAACCGGCAGGAAAAAGTACTGGACAGGATTTTTCTGGAAGAGATACTGGGGACTCTGGAGGCAAAGGAGCGGAGGTTGATCTATATGCGGTATTTTCAGAACATGACCCAGATGGAGATCGCCCATGAGCTTGGCGTATCCCAGGTACAGGTATCCAGAATGGAAAAGAGGATCCTGCGCAGTCTGCAGGAATCCGCAGAGAAAAAATAAAAGAGAGCCATGAGAAATGCTGCTGTTTTCTCATGGCTCCTTTTTGTGGGCAGCAGATTTAGTCAGACTGCTGCTTTTTTATGAAAAAGTACATTTTTGTATTTGGAAAGTGCTCCAAGAAGGATCATACCGATCACACCGGCTGAGATAAATTCGCCGGCTCCTACTGTGAGCATCATAAACGGGATAGGAAGGTTAATGCCATATCCGTAACGAAGCACAAGAGGAACGATCACAATGTTGGAAACGATCGGCGGGATTGGGGCTGTCCATTTGCCTGTATTGCGAAGCTTGTAGGTAAAGAATGCACCGATAAGTGTGGCAATGCTTCCGAAAATGATGTCAACCGGAATCGCACCGCCAAGAAGATTGGCGATGATACATCCCACGAACAGTCCCGGGATGGCAGCCGGTGTGAAGAACGGAAGAACGGTCAGCGCCTCGGAAAACCGGATCTGAACTTCACCGAAGCTAAGTGGCGCGAATACCAGTGTCAGGACAACATATACAGCTGCAATGGCAGCTCCCTGTACCAGAAAATGAGTACCTTTGTTTTTCATGTTTTTTATTCTCCTTTAGTTTTGTTTTACGAGTGGAAGGTCACGAACACTCGGCACATTTATAGGCGGTGACCGCCTTGTAAGCCCTGTACGACCTTGGTTTTTGCGGGCTTTTGCAGCGAAACTGAGTATAGCATAAGGGGCGTGGAAATGCAAGGTACGATCCTGACTATTTGATAACCCTGGCCTGTGTGGACAGACCCTGGCTCTGAAACAGCTTTTTGTAAGAGGAAAGTCTGCTTGCCGGAACCTTTACAGTCAGTTTTTTGTAATTATTCTGACCTGCTCTTGTGAAGATATATTTACCTGAGCTTTTGGAAGTAAGACGTCCTGTCTGTATGGTGACAGAGGTAAGGGCCTTACAGTCACAGAAAGCTTTTGTGCCGATCGCAGAAACTCGGGAACCGATTTTTACAGTACGAAGACTTGTGCATCCCTGGAAGGCTCCGGCACTTATGCTTGTGATATTTCCTGAAATCGTTACCTGTTTCAGGTTTTTACAGTTTTTGAAGGCATTGGCTGCAATGGCTGTGACTTTGTAGGTTTTTCCGTTAGCTTTGACAGTGGCCGGAATCTTTGCAGTGACAGTATTGCGTGAACGTGGTCCCTTCAGTGCTACGGAAGTCCCGGTGGTATTGACTGTGTAGACATTATAAGCATCCCGGAATGTTTTTGCAGTCTGTGGCTTTGGTGTGGCTGCAGGAGTGATCTGGAAATTTAAGGTGATGGTTCCGTAGAAATGGTAATCACCGATGATCTTCAGGGTAGCAGTTCCTGCTTTTTTATTGTTCTGGTATGTCACATGATAATCATTGATGCCAGAAAGCTTTGCTTTTCCAAGAGTTACGGTTGGAACGGGCTTTATGTCAGAGCCTGTATAGGTATATGTTTTTTTGATCCCTGTTACAGCTGCATCGGAAATATTGCATGCATAGCTGATATTGTTTTTCTTGGCATATGTAACTGCGTAAGAGCCGTACGGAGCATGGATCTTGCAAAAATATGCATGAGAGTTGACATACCCGTAGCCGCCCCACACAGCATCCGTTCCAATGCTTTTAACAGTATCAGGTATGTTGATCCTGGATAGCTTGTCACAGTAGGCGAAAGCTTCTTTTCCGATCTTTGAGACCCCTTTCTGGATGTCCACTTCTTTCAGCTCAGGAAGACAAACAAAGGCCCTTTCGGAAATACTTGTGATCCCAGGCTTTATTATTACCTTTCTGATCTGGTTTTTGATAGCTTTCCAGGAGGAATCGTTGGAGAAGATAAACCAGCCTTTTGTTGAAGAGACCGGGTATCGGTGGTTTTCCTCTGTGGAAATAGAAAGTGGTCCGTAGCCGGAGATCGTAAGGATACCGTTTTTGAAATTCCAGGTTGCGTTGTCACCTGCGATATGGTAAGTTTTTTTGTCAGCTTTTCCGTTGTCGGAATTAATGGAATAAAAGTTCAAGGTGTTGGAGTTTGAAGCATAATAAACGACCTTGGAATCCTTTACCACAGGCTGACAGTCAGAAATCGGAGCAGCTGTTGTAAACTCTTTGCTGAGACTCTTTCCCTTTCCGTCCACAAAAAGATAATGAAGGGTGCTGGAAGAGAGCGGATCGTTAGCGGAAGAGTTTTTCTTGTTATCGTCGGAGACGTATTCTTCCCAGGAAATCATAAAACGGTTGTCATTTATTTTGGTGATCTTTACGCCCGCAAAGCTTTTTCCTCCGCCTGTAAAGTTGGTAAGCTTCCTGGTAGTGGTTGCTTTTTCGGAAAAGTCAGACATTGGTGTGACGGACAGATAAAGGTTATGAGGCGTGTTTTCAGATACCTTATCATATTTGGACTGATCGATGGAAGTGCCAACGCATAATACACTGTCAGAGGAAACAGCCATGCCATCAACGCTTGCGTAGCAGGCCAGTGCCCACACAGAAGTATGTGAGCCTCCGTATGGCAAAAGCTCTATGGTGGTGCAGGCAAGTGTAGTGCTGTCGTATCTGGAAAGAATTGTACATCGTGAACCCTCACTCTGCTCCAGTACGTAGAGATAAGAACCTTGTGATTTGATATACTGTGCAAAGGAATGCCACAGATCGCAGGAAACGATCTTTCCTTTCATGGTTGCCTGGTCGATCTCGACCATAAGGAAGCCCTGATGTCCCTGACCGACAGAGGGATCCACATATCCTTCGTGACCGGTAACAACATAGAGTTTGCCGTTGCTTTCTGTCATTTCCACACAGCCATAGTCAAAGGGCGTGCGGACCTCACCGCCAAAAAGCTCCGGGTTACTGGTAATTGCTGCTGCACCGTTCCGGTTCCAGCTTGTATCGTAGCGGATAACGCGGATGACCTCAGCGGAATCGTTTTCTTTGTTGTTTGTCTGGCCTTCTACCAGATAATATCCGTCAGATCCGGCATAAAAGCCACCCCACAGTGGAAGCTCCATGTTGATCTTGCGCTTGCTTCTGATCTTCAGATCATTATCGTAATATTCAACGCCGACAGAATTTTTCTGGTGGAAGACCCTCATGTATCCGCCGGAAACAGGAATAAGATCAGAGGTACGGCGTAACCTGACATTGAGATTGTCCTGTGCGGTTGGCGTAAGAGAGCCTGCCCGGGCTGTCTGTGGAAACAGGATCAGACAGAAGCAAAGACAGCAGAACAGAAATAGCAGAGATGTTAATTTTTTTAGCTTTTTCATAAGTTTCTCCTTTGTATGTGTTTTTAGATGATCTCCTGTTTAGATTATAATTCATGGGACAGAATTTACAATACAAAATCGGGAGTTATGGAACTTTCGATCCTCAGGATTTCTGTAAATTCTGTTCACAAAAACATCTTGAGGAAATACTGCTGGTGGGCAGTAACATCAGCAGCAGGAACCTTATGGAAACAGGGGCTTTTTTCTTGACAGTTTTTTGTGATATTGATAAAATATATTACAGTATATAGGTTAAAGGGGCATTGGTTTTGATCTAAATCAATGTCTCTTTATTTTATATATCACACATATTACACCAGGGAGGTAGAAAGATGTTAAAAGTATGGATCGCAGGTGCCAACGGACAGATCGGACGGGCACTGAATGATGTTCTGGATCCAATGCAGATCGAGACTCTGAACACAGATCTTGATGAGCTGGATATCACAGACACAGATGAAGTGATCAACTTCGGTTCCATTAACCGTCCGGATGTGATCATCAACTGCACCGGTATCACAGATACCGATGAGTGTGAGAAGAATCCGGAACATGCATACCGTGTCAACGCACTGGGAGCAAGAAACTTAAGCATCGTGGCAAGAAAATGCGGGGCAAAGATCGTCCAGCTTTCCACAGATGATGTTTTCGACGGAAAGAGCAAAAAACCGTATACAGAGTTTGACGATACCAATCCGCTGACTGTTTACGGCCGTTCCAAGAGAGCCGGAGAGAACTATGTAAAAGAGTTTACACACAAACATTTCATTATCCGAAGCAACTGGGTATACGGAAAAGGCGGAAACAATTTTGTAAACCGTGTGCTGGAGACAGCAGAAAAAGGCCAGGCGCTTTCCGTTGCTTCGGATCAGTTCGGATCACCGACCAGCGCCAAGGATCTGGCAAGAATGATCCTGTATCTTATCGATACCAACGAATATGGAACTTATCACGTAACCTGCAGCGGTGTATGCAACCGTTATGAGTTTGCAACCGAGATCCTTCGCCTTGCAGGAAAGGAGATCGAACTGAGATCCGTGCCGACAGAGCAGTCAGATCTTTCTTCTGTCAGACCGCCATATGCTGTCCTTGATAATTTTATCCTCCGTATTATTGAAGTGTATGACATGCCGGACTGGAAAGCATCGCTGAAAGAATATATGGATGAAAGAGCGGAGGACTAGAATGAAAGAGAAAAATATAAAAGAGAAAACACAGCAGAAAAAGAAAATGGGCCTTACCACGAAGATCTTTGTGGCGCTGATCGCAGGTGCGATACTGGGAATCATTCTCTGTTACCTGGTTCCTGACAGCAGCTTCAAGAAAGATGTGATCGTGGAGGGAATCCTTTATGTGATCGGACAGGGATTTATCCGTCTGATGAAAATGCTGGTTGTACCGTTGGTATTCTGTTCCCTTGTCTGCGGAAGTATGTCCATCGGTGATACCAAGAAGCTTGGAACCGTAGGTGTGAGAACACTGGTATTTTATCTGGCGACTACAGCTCTGGCTGTTTCGGTTGCTCTGACTGTAGGTAATCTGATCAATCCGGGTGTGGGACTTGATATGAGCTCTATTCAGTCCTCCGCTTCCTCTGTGGAGACTATGGAGGCTACCTCTCTTACGGATACCATCCTGAATATCATTCCGGACAATCCGATCAATTCCCTGGCAAGCGGAACCATGCTTCAGGTTATCGTATTTGCCCTGATCGTGGGTGTGATCCTTGCGAAAATGGGAGAGCGCGCAGAGACAGTAGCGAACTTTTTCAGCCAGTTCAATGACATCATGATGGAGATGACCATGATGATCATGGCACTTGCACCGATCGGTGTATTCTGCCTTATCAGCAGAACCTTTGCAAACATCGGTTTCAGCGCGTTTATCCCGCTGGCAAAATATATGATCGGTGTTCTCCTTGCATTGGCGATCCAGTGCTTCGGCGTATACCAGATCCTGCTGAAGATCTTCACAGGACTGAATCCGATAAAATTCATCAAGAAATTTTTCCCGGTTATGGCATTTGCATTCTCAACAGCTACATCCAATGCCACGATCCCGATGTCCATTGATACCCTGTCCAAAAAAGTGGGTGTTTCCAAGAAGATTTCTTCATTCACCATTCCTCTTGGAGCTACCATCAACATGGACGGTACCTCTATCATGCAGGGTGTTGCCGTAGTATTTGCGGCACAGGCTTTTGGTATCCACTTAAGTCCGATGGATTATGTGACAGTTATCGGAACTGCAACCCTTGCTTCCGTAGGAACTGCCGGTGTACCAAGTGTTGGTCTTGTTACTCTGACCATGGTATTTAACTCTGTAGGACTTCCGGTTGAGGCAATTGGTCTGATCATGGGTATTGACCGTATCCTGGATATGACCAGAACAGCGGTTAACATTACCGGTGATGCAGTCTGCACAACCATCGTTGCACACCAGAACGGTGCACTGGATAAAAACGTGTTCAACGAATCAAACTAAATATCCGGTTCAAAAAAAGATCCGACCCTGTCGGGTGAGAAAAAAACGAAAAACGGCTGTACATATCGTAAGAGCGATATGTGCGGCCGTTTTTTAACGAAATCAGGTAAGTCCCCTGCTTATTCCTGTTCCAGAACACCCATGACAGAGGGCAGTTCCAGCTGCTGATAGGTGTGAAGGATCTTTTCCAGCTCAAAGATGGCAGGGGTAAGAAACTTATTCTTGTGATAGACCAGCTTGAATTTCCGGTTCCATTCCCCTGCTTCGTTGCAGAAGACCCGGACTGAACGGTGACGGATCTCATGATGCATAAGACGGATGGACATAACAGAGAGCATCTGGTTATACAGCACTGCGTTCAGCAGTGCCTGCGGACTGTTGGCTTCCCAGGCAGTCCGGATCTTCAGATCATGGCGAAGGGTGTAATCTTCAAAAAGCTGTCTGGTACCGCTTCCATATTCCCGGACTGCAAATTTCTGGTTGTTCAGCTCCTGGTCATGGATGCGTCCTCTGCGGTAAAACGGATGCTTTTTTCCGGCGGCAAGGACCAGACAGTCGTCGATGATGGGAAGAACGACAAGGTCCGGGGAATGAATCTCACCTTCTACCACAGCAGCGTCCAGCTCAGAACGCAGAAGCTTCTGTTCGATATTTTGCGTGTTGGTGACAAAGGAGTAAACGTCAAGGTCCGGGATTTTTTTCTGCAGATCCAGGATAATGGATGGGGTCAGGCAGGTTCCCACAGTGAGGGTGGAGCCAAGCTTCAGGGTGGAAGACTGTCCCTGGTTCTGCATCAGCCCTTCCAGCTGCTGAAACTGGCGGATCATTTCACGGGCATGGGGAAGAAGAAGCTTTCCCCGTTCTGTGAGATAAAGCTTTTTTCCAAGACGTTCAAAGAGAAGGCCGTTATAATGAGCTTCCAGCTCACGGATGGCCTGACTGACTGTTGGCTGGGAAAGATAAAGATGTTTGGCAGCAGCACTCATGGAGCCCTGTTCCGCAACGGCCGCAAAAACAGTGAGATGGCGGATGGTCATATGGAATCTCCTTTTATTGTAAATTGGTATATAGGTAAAACCTATTATTTTTATAAAATAATATCATTTCTCAAATACATCTTCAAGTGGTATAGTAGGAAGTACGTGAAAACGATTTCAACATTGCAAAATACAGGGCAACGATACCGTGGGAAAGTATCGGAATGCCGGTGAGACCAGGAGGAGGAAATATGTCAGCATTAACTGTAAGCAAAGAGGAAGAGAAAAGACTGAAGGGGCAGGGTTTTTTAAATAACCGGGGAACCGATGAATTTTCTGCACGGGTGATCACTGTAAACGGAAAGGTGACAGCGGCACAGCACAGATGTATGGCGGAAGCAGCAGAGAAATTCGGCAACGGAAATCTTACCTACACGACCAGGCTTTCCGTGGAGATCCAGGGAATCCCCTACGAAAAGATCGAAGAGTTTCAGGAATTTATTGCGAAGGAAGGTCTGGAGACAGGAGGAACAGGAGCAAAGGTCCGACCGGTAGTATCCTGCAAGGGAACCACCTGTCAGTATGGACTTCTGGATTCCTATGCAATTTCAGAAGAGATTTTCCGGAGATTCTATAAAGGCTACCGTCAGGTTGCACTGCCGCATAAATTTAAGATCGCAGTAGGCGGATGCCCGAATAACTGTGTGAAACCAAATCTGAATGATGTGGGGATCATCGGACAGAGGATCCCGCACTTTGACAGCGAGGCATGCAAGGGCTGCAAAAAATGTGCCATTGAAGCTGCATGTCCAAACAAAGTGGCGAAAGTCGTTGACGGGAAACTGCACATTGATGAGGAGCTTTGCAGACACTGCGGAAGGTGTGTGGGAAAATGTCCATTCCATTCCATCCCGGACGGTACCTACGGATTCAAGATCTATATCGGTGGACGCTGGGGAAAGAAAATTTCTCATGGAAAGGCCCTGAACCGGATCTTTACGTCAGAGGAAGAGGCACTTGATGTTATTGAGAAGGCAATCCTGCTTTTTAAGGACCAGGGATTAAAGGGAGAACGTTTTGCCGAGACTATAGAACGAATTGGATTCGAAAATGCAGAAAAACAATTATTGGAAAAAAATCTTCTGGAAAGAAAAATGGAAATTTTGTCCAAATAGAGATATAAAAAAACTTCCTATTATATAAGCTGTCTGAAACTGAAAAAATGCGAGCAATAATATAAAAAATTTTTATCCCATTTATATAAATTTTTATTATATCACAATATTAACAAAAAACTAAGTGAAAATTCTATTTGAAATATGCAAAATAATGTGATAAAGTATTAACAATACATGAACGGAGGTAAAAAGAGTGGAAAACTACATGTATTTGGTGCCGGTGGCAGCAGTACTGGCACTTCTGTTCGCAGCATACCTTGCAGCGAAGGTCAGCAAGCAGGATGCAGGAACAGACAGAATGAAGGAGATCGCAGGTGCGATCGCAGAAGGTGCCCGCGCCTTCTTAACAGCAGAGTACAAGATCCTGGTTATTTTTGTAGCCGTACTTTTTGTACTGATCGGAATCGGAGTTGGAAGCTGGGTAACAGCAATCTGCTTCGTAGTAGGTGCTCTGTTTTCAACAATCGCAGGATACTGCGGTATGACCGTTGCAACAAAGGCTAATGTAAGAACAGCAAATGCAGCAAAAGAGGGAGGAATGAACAAGGCTCTTTCCATTGCATTCTCCGGCGGTGCTGTTATGGGTATGTGTGTTGCAGGTCTTGGTGCACTTGGTGTCAGCGTTGTGTATATCATCACAGAGAACGTTGACGTACTTTCTGGATTCAGCCTTGGTGCTTCTTCCATCGCATTGTTTGCACGTGTTGGTGGTGGTATCTATACAAAGGCAGCTGACGTTGGAGCTGACCTTGTAGGTAAAGTAGAAGCAGGTATCCCGGAAGATGATCCGCGTAACCCGGCTGTTATCGCTGACAATGTAGGTGATAACGTAGGTGACGTTGCAGGTATGGGAGCTGACCTTTTCGAGTCTTACTGTGGATCTCTGATCTCAGCACTGACACTTGGTGTTGCAGTAAGCGAAGTTTCAGGAGTATTATTCCCACTTGCAATCGCAGGATGTGGTCTGATCGCTTCTATCCTTGGAACATTCTTCGTAAGAGGCGGAGAGAACACAAATCCTCAGAAAGCTCTTACAAAAGGAAGCTATGCTTCTTCAGCAATCGTAATCATTGCTTCTTTAGCACTTAGCTGGGTGCTTTTCGGAAACATGAACGCAGCAATCGCAGTTATCGCTGGTCTGATTGTTGGTGTTATCATTGGTAACATCACAGAGTACTACACATCAGCAGACTACAAACCGGTTCAGGGAATCGGAGAGCAGTCTGAGACAGGTGCAGCTACAACAATCATCAGTGGTCTTGCAGTTGGTATGAAATCAACAGCTATCCCGCTGCTTCTGATCTGTGTAGGTATTTTTGTTTCTTATAATGTATTTGGTCTGTATGGAATTGCTCTTGCGGCAGTTGGTATGCTTTCTACAACAGGAATCACTGTTGCAGTTGATGCATATGGTCCGATCGCAGACAATGCAGGTGGTATTGCAGAGATGTCCGGTCTGGATGAGTCTGTCCGTGACATTACAGATAAACTTGACTCTGTAGGTAATACGACAGCAGCGATGGGAAAGGGATTTGCAATCGGTTCAGCAGCACTGACAGCCCTTGCACTGTTCGTTTCTTATGCTGAGACCGTGAAACTGAAGACGATCAACCTTCTGGATTATAAGGTAATCATCGGTATCTTTATCGGTGGTATGCTGACGTTCCTCTTCTCGGCATTTACAATGGAGTCTGTATCCAAAGCTGCCTACAAGATGATCGAGGAAGTAAGACGTCAGTTCCGTGAGAAACCAGGCATCATGAAAGGGGAAGAAAAGCCGGACTATAAGTCATGTGTGGCTATTTCCACAACGGCAGCTCTTCACGAAATGCTTCTTCCGGGTCTGATGGCAGTCATCGTTCCGGTCGTTGTCGGAGTCGTTCTTGGTGTTGATGCACTTGGCGGACTTCTGTCAGGATC
>ERZ824978.3651-NODE-3651-length-11247-cov-20.509471_pt1 | contig 11247 bp, 10 predicted proteins | sample MGYA00519860_ERZ824978 | MGnify/ENA primary metagenome ERZ824978 (study PRJEB31778, sample SAMEA3449184) | human gut metagenome | biome: human gut; feature: human-associated habitat; material: faeces | place: United Kingdom | collected 2010/2012 ... | reverse complement strand
CACTTCTTCGGTTACGAAGGACGTTGCGCTGCTCCGTCAAACTTCGATGCTGACTACTGCTACTCTTTGGGTTATGCAGCATCTGCATTGATTGCTAACGGAAAGACCGGTTACATGTCTTCTGTACGCAACACTACTGCTCCTGCCGAAGAATGGATTGCAGGCGGTGTGCCCATCACTATGATGATGAACATGGAACGTCGCCACGGTGAAATGAAGCCGGTTATCCAGAAGGCTCTGGTGAAGCTGGACGGTGCTCCGTTCAAGGCATTCGCCGCTCAGCGTGATCGTTGGGCTATGGAAACAGACTATGTTTATCCGGGTCCTATCCAGTACTTCGGTCCGACAGAAGTTTGTGACCAGGCTACGAAGACTTTGCAGTTGGAGCAGGCTAAATAAGTTGACGCATCAACTAGTTGACAATAAAACGGAGGGGCGGTTCATTCCGCCCTTTCTTTTCATTTACTCATGGCAACCAAGACCTCCACAAATTCCCGGCGCAGAACTGCTGCCGTTCGTCGTTCTTCCTCTCCCTCTTCGCGGAGTAAGAAGAAAACGCAGCCGCGTACCATGCCCGTATGGTTACGTAATTTTTGGGCGGTCTGTATCATTCTTGTTTTTTCTACTGGCTTTTACTGGTTTTTCATTCGTCCTTATGCTTATCGCTGGAAGCCTTGTTATGGTCAGAAAGGCTATGGTGTATGTATGCCTTGCAACTATGAGGTGCATGGTATAGACATATCCCACTATCAGGGAAAGATAGATTGGGAACTTCTGACACATAATAGAGAAGCCAAATTTCCTATCCATTTTATTTTTCTGAAAGCTACCGAGGGTGGCGACCATGGTGATGATACGTTTACGCAGAACTTCGGCCAGGCGCGTAAATACGGTTTTATCCGTGGTGCCTATCATTATTTTATCCCTAAGACCGATGCCCACAAGCAAGCCGATTTCTTTATCCGTACCGTGCAGCTGGTAAAGGGAGACCTGCCTCCCGTACTCGATGTGGAGACTACCGGCAAGCAGTCACCGCAGGAACTTAAAACGGCAGTCAAGACTTGGCTGGATAGGGTAGAGGCGCATTACGGCGTAAAGCCTATTCTTTATACTTCCTATAAATTCAAGAAACGCTATCTCAGCGATTCCATTTTCAATGCTTATCCTTATTGGATAGCCCATTATTATGTAGATTCCGTGCGCTATGAGGGCAAGTGGCACTTTTGGCAGCACACCGATGTAGGCACTGTGCCCGGTATCGAAAAAGAGGTGGATTTGAACGTCTTTAACGGGACACTGGAAGAGTTGCAGGCGCTTACATTGCAGAAGTAATCCGTCGTTACTGTCTTTCATCTGTCCGATAGTGGACATGTGTTCATTTTCGGACACAGGCTTAGTTTCGTTTTTCTTTGATAATCTGATTGTTGGCAGTTTGGTCTGTCTTTTGCTTTTTATCATACATTAATATGTATCTGTATGATAGGAAAATACTTGCAACAATCTTTTATGATGCTGAAGCAGCAACCCTTGTTCAGTTGCTTCTATATTGTCGCTACCGGACTGGCTATCTCTATGGTCATGGTACTGGCTGTCTTGTATTATATAAAGATAGGGGATATCTATCCTGAGACCCATCGTAGCCGTATGCTTGTTGCATCTTCAGCTCATATGCAATATACAAAAGATACGGACTGGAATACTACCTGGAAATTTTCCATCCCTTTTGTAAAGGATTGCTTTTACTCTTTGGAGGGAGTGGAAGCTGTGACTGCCGTGAGCGATGCCGATAGCTGGTTTGTGAAAGTAGGGAATGTGAAGCGTCCTCTTTCAGCACTTGTGAAGCTGACCGATACCGGCTTCTGGAAAGTATTCGATTTTTCCTTCATTTACGGACAACCTTTTACTGATGCCGATTTTCAGAGTGGCATGCGTACAGCGGTTATTTCGGAAGATATGGCTCGCCGTGTTTTTGGAAAAGGGGATGCCGTGGGGGAGTATATCAAACTGAATTATACGGATTACCGTGTATGTGGGGTCGTGAAGTCGCCAAGCTATGCCATGAAGCTGAGTTACGCGCAAGTCTGGTTGCCTTATACCTGCCAGCCTGCCTATGTGAGAGACAATAACCAGTGGGGAGTAATCGGACCGTTTCAGGTGGCAGTTCTTCTGCCCTCGGCAGCAGATGCCGACCGGGTGAAATTGCAGGTAGATGAATATGTACGCAAATTCAATACTCTGCCGCATGATGATTATCATCTGGTGATGCACGGTCAGCCTTATCTTTATTGGAAGACGCTGTTTTATGTCAATGACATGGACGACTTGGATTTCTTTGTGATAGTCCGGCAAATGGGATTGTGGCTGCTGATGCTGTTGTTAGTACCTGCACTCAATTTGTCAGGAATGATTTCCTCGCGCATGGAGCGCAGGCTTCCTGAGATGGGAATACGGAAAGCATTCGGTGCTACCGGGGAACGTCTTTTCTCACAGATTGTATGGGAGAATCTTTTGCTGACGTGCTTGGGAGGCATTATGGGGCTGATACTCTCTTTCAGCATGGTGTACTTTGCTAAGAGTTGGTTGCTGACCATGCTTGACGGAGGAACGCAACCGTTACCGGACAGTGTTCAGATGAGCATAACGACGGATATGCTGTTCAATCCTACCTTGTTTGCAGTTACGTTTGTGGTTTGTGTGGTACTGAATTTACTTTCGGCATTGATACCCACCTGCGTGGCTTTGAAGAAAGATATTGTTTATTCGCTCAGCCGACAAAAATAATAAGTTATGTTACAACAAATCATGAATATGCTGTGGAACAGCCGTCGGCACAATCTGTGGATTATGCTGGAACTGGTGGTGATAACGATAGTCAGTTGGGCTGTTCTGGACCCGTTGTTTGTCTTGACATACAACCAGTCCATCCCGAACGGTTACGATGCTGAAGGACTCTACCGTCTGGAGGTGACGCGTAATAAGGCGGATACACTTTCCGTTCCTGCCCGGGACTTTGAACGGATTATGCAGGGATTGCGCCATCACAAGGACATTGAGTCAGCTACATGTGTGCTGTCCGGAGCCTATCCCAGTTCTCCGGGTAATAATATGAATAGAGTTTTTAAAGATTCAGTAGAGGTACGCATGACGTATATTCCCTTTTTTACGAACTCCGGCTTTTTCCGGACTTGGCGTTTCCGTTCGGCTAAGGATGGTGCTTGGGAGACACTTGAGAAGCTGGAAGTTCCCAAAGGCAGCGTGATAATGTCGGAAGATGCCGTCATGTTGCTTTCCGAAGGCAAGGATTTGATCGGGCAAAGCGTGTACAGTACTTATGATTCCACGGAAATTCGTGTTGCAGGAATCATGAAGCCTATTAAAATGCGGAACAGTATGCAACCTTATCTGGTACGCTTGGTTTCCTATGGAAATGAAGAACAGATGCCCTCATGGGCCTTTGATAGCGGGCTGCGTATATTTTTCCGGACAAAGGCGGATGTTTCCGAAGGGCGTTTTATAGAAGAATTCATGTCGTGGGTGGATGATAACCTTTCGTCCGGTTCGTTGGTGTTCACGAAACTGACTCCTTTCCATGAAGTGCAGCGTGAAAGTGATTTGCAGGAAGGAGCTACGAACGAGATACGGATGAAGTATGCTTTGGCCTATTTCTTCATGATAAATTTGCTGTTGGCTGTAAGCGGTACCTTCTGGCTGCATACACGGACTCGCCGCGAGGAAATAGGTATCCGCCTATCCTATGGAGCCTCTCCCGGAGGTATCTGCCGAATGTTGATAGGAGAGGCTTTTATCATGACAACCATAGCTGTCTTTGTCGGTTGTTTCTTGTATTTCCAGTGGGCCTATTATGAAGGATTCTATACGCTGGATGACGGCGTGCCGGGATATGGCGACCTTTACCTGACCAATCATTTCTTTGCACATTTCTGCATCGTATCACTGCTGGTATATGTGGTGATGATGGCGGTGACATGGCTTGGTGTATACATTCCAGCGCACAGTATCAGCCGTATATCGCCGGTAGAAGCGTTACGGGATGAATAAATGCTCATTTTCTGAACTTCACCGCTGCCCATCGGTTCTTCTCACGATGGTGGACAAAGTGCAGTCCGTTACGTTCGGCTTCTTCGCGGATGACGGGAATGTCATCTATGTAGAAACCGCTCATCAACAACTCCGCTCCGGGATTCATGCGAGCTATGTAGTGCTTCATGTCCGCCAGGAGGATATTGCGGTTGATGTTGGCGATAACCATATCAAACGGACCTTTGCTTTTCAGAGAGGAGGCATCGCCTTGGGATACGGCAATGTTGTCCACTCCATTCAATGCTATATTTTCGAGGGAGTTGCGCACGCACCATTCATCTATGTCGATAGCCGTACAAGGAGAGGCTCCACGCATGCGTGCCAGTATGGCAAGGATGGAAGTTCCACAACCCATATCGAGCAGTGATTTGCCTTGCAGGTCACTGTCCAGCAGTTCGCCGATGATGAGGCTGGTGGTCTCGTGGTGCCCCGTGCCGAATGCCATCTGCGGATTGATGACGATGTCATATTCAGCCTGGGGAACATCATTGTGGAAAGTGCTGTGGATGACACAGCGGTCTCCGATGACGATGGGCTGGAAGAAGTTCTTTTCCCATTCTTCGTTCCAGTCTTTATCTTCGGCTTCCACATAGCTGTATGCTATTTGCGTGTCGGGCAGGGGGAAGTCGGCAAGTGCCTCTTTGAGGACGGTTTCGCTATAAAGGTCTTTCTGTATGTAAGCGGTGATGCCGTCGGTCTGCTCGACAAAACTTTCAAAGCCGGCTTCGCCCAAGACGCCGGAAAGTACATCGTTGACTATTTCTGTGCACGGAACGGTGCGGAATGTAAATTCTAAATATTTCATCGGAATATGATTGTTTGTTAAATACAGAACATGATTTTTAGAAGCAAACCAGTTTCTGCGTATATTTGTTTATCTTTCTGCAAAGGTAATGCAAACCGAGGGTAGAATAAAACGAACGTGCTCTTTTTTATCCGGCAGGGACTTTGATTTATTGAATGATAGGGTATTTAGGGAATTCCCTATAAATCTTTGGGGAAAATCTGCTGCATGGGATAAAATCCGGCGTTATCTTTGTGACGTGAAGAAATAGATAAACGTAAAATCCATAGACCAAACTAATATGAAAAAGATTGTTTTTTTATCGCTTTTTGCCTTGTGCCTCCCATGGACACTGGTGGCACAAAGTATAGATGACGACCTTTACTACACTCCTTCCAAGAATAAGGAAGAGAAAAAAGAAGAGGTGAAGCAGGAGAAGAAAGTCGCTGCTCCCGTAGAAGAGATTGTAGTAAAGTCGAATGTACCGACCACTGTCTATTCATCGCCGGGAAGCACTACTGTTGTAGTAAAAGACCGTAAGGGAAACACCCGCGATGTGGACGAATATAACCGCCGTTATGACTCCCGCGACAATGATTTCGTGATGGAGAACGATACCCTTTACATCAATGAAAAAGAAGATGACGGTCTGGACGGCGAATGGGTGAACGGTGAATTTGAAGGTTCGCAGGATGATTACGAGTATGCTACCCGTATCATCCGTTTCCGTAATCCCCGTTATGCCATCAGCATCAGCAGCCCGCTATATTGGGATGTGGTCTATGGCTTGAATTCCTGGGATTGGAACGTGTATACCGACGGATTATATGCATATGCTTTCCCTACATTCACCAACCGCTTGTGGTGGGATTGGCGCTATAACTCTTATGGTTGGGGCGGTTATCCTTACTATGGCTGGGGATGGAACAGCTGGTACGGTCCGAGCTGGAGCTTTGGCTGGGGCGGCTGGTACGGCGGTGGCTGGTGGGGACATCACCATCACTATCATCCCGGATATTATCCCGGTGGCGGTGGTCATTGGGGAGGCGGCCATTGGGGAAATGCATATACCAATAGACGTTCTTATGGTCCGAGCCGTTCTTCTTATGCCGGAAACAGAGTATCGTCCTCTACTTCCCGCCGTTCTTCTACTGTAAATGGAGGGCAGACTGTACGTCGTAGCAGTACTACTTCCGGTCAAGTGAGACGTAGCAGTACCGGTACGTCAACCCGTCGGGTGGTAGGTACAAGAAGTTCGTCTACAGTTCGTTCAAGTTCTTCTGCAACTCGCTCAAGTGTAAACCGTTCGAGTGCGGCTTCTACCCGCCGTTCCACTTACACCCGTCCAAGCAGTACGCGTAGTAGCTCATATAATAGTAGCGTAGAAGGAGTTCGTAGCAGTCGTTCTTCCGGTGTACGCTCTTCTGTTGGAACTTCCACTCGTAGCAGGACTTCATCGACTTATAACAGAGGTTCAAGCGCCGCACCGGCACGCAGCTACTCCAATGACAACAATCGTAGTAACAGTCGTTCATATTCTGCTCCAGTACGTTCATCCAGTAGCACCCGTTCTTCTTCCAGCTTCTCTTCAGGCAGTAGCTCACGTTCCAGTTACTCCAGTGGTGGTGGCGGTGGTGCCAGTCGTTCCAGTGGCGGCGGTGGTTCCAGAAGACGGTAAGTATAAGTATGTTTTAATCTAACAAGACTAAGAATTATGAAGAAGATAACCATGATAGCCCTTGCTATGTTTACAGCTGTAGGCGCAGGGGCACAGACAATATATGATGCAACGAATATAGCACAGAAGGAATTGAATGGAACCGCCCGTTTTGTCGGAATGGGCGGAGCTATGGGAGCATTGGGTGGTGATATTTCTACCATAGGAACCAATCCTGCCGGTATCGGTATTTATCGTAGCAATGATGCTATGCTTACCTTTGGCTATTCAATGACGGGTACAGAAAGCGATTATGTAGGTAATAAATTTGAAACGAACAAGAACCGCTGGAGTTTTGATAATGCCGGTTTTGTGATAGCTTCGAAGATAGGCAATCATACTCCTTTGCGGTATGTGAATTTTGGTTTTAATTACCACAAATCAAAGTCATTCTATAAGAATATGACGATGCAGGGGTTGATGGGAAGCATAGATAATCAATATGTATCTCAAGTGCGGAGTATGGCGCAGCAGGCTACGGATGCAGCTTATGCGTTCTATCATCGTCCTCAATATGATTACCCGGATCAAGGAGCTTATTTGGACTATGGGCGCAAGGATATTTATCAACATAATTATGCTGGATGGCTGGGGACTATGGGGTATCAAGGTGCACTTGTTCTTGAGGATATAGAAAGTGAGGACTATAATACTTATCCTCCTTATATTCCTTCCGAAGCGGATGCTTATTTCTTGTCGCGTGAGCGTGGCGGTGTTGACCAATATGATTTCAATATCTCCTTCAATATAAATGACCGTTTTTACTTTGGTGTTACTCTGGGTGCTTATGATGTGGATTACAACAAGTATTCCCTTTATGATGAAAAGTATGCCTATACATTGGAAGGAGATACACATGTTTATGATGACGAAGGTTATTCCTTGGAGAGCTTTAATCGTATACATGGTTCGGGTTTCGACTTTAAATTCGGCGCCATTTTCCGGCCGATTGAAGATTCTCCGCTTCGTATAGGTTTAGCTGTGCATACTCCTATCTATTACAAACTGACTTATACTACGGGGGCATTACTGACTTCGGATTTGTATTTGCCTGATGATGCGGGGAATGAACGTCTTACTCGTACAACTGTAGATACTTATTCTGCATTGGGCGGTAGAGACATGGACCGTGACTTTAAACTGCAAACCCCGTGGGTGTTTAACGCCAGTTTAGGCTATACGGTAGGTAATAATCTGGCTTTGGGAGCTGAATATGAATATGAGGATTACTCAAGCATGAAGTTCAAATATCCTGAAGGTGATGAGATGGCATGGGAAACGGGTGAGGCTGACCTCTGTATGAAGGGGGTAAGTACGCTTCGTTTAGGAGCAGAATACAAGCCGATACCTGCTTTCTCTCTGCGTGCCGGTTACAATTACAGTACTGCAGCCTATAAAAAGGATGCTATTAAGGCATTGCCTTCCAATTCTATAAATACAGATACGGATTTTGCCAATAGCAAATCGATGAATACTTTCACTTTAGGTATCGGTTATCGCTTTTCTTCGTTTTATGCGGATTTGGCTTATAAATTCGATACTTATAAATCTGATTTCTATCCGTTTTATAATGATATAAATGGCTTGGTAACACCGCCAACAACGGAAGTTACCAACACTCGCAGTAAAGTGCTATTTACATTGGGCATGCGTTTTTAGAAGAACAATTTTTATTGCAGATAACCTTTCATTGTCAATACCTTAGGGTATAAAAGAACTCCCCGGAATGTACAAATACATTTCGGGGAGTCTTGTGTTATAGGGGAGGGATTACAGATACCATGCCACGCCAAATGAATAGGGAGATACTTCCGGTCCCTTGTCTTTCTGGAATAATCCGTATGTGGAGTAGCGCAGGTAAATGCCGATATTACCATAACCGGCTTGTGCCAGCAGGTTTATGCCGACGGGCTGCACATACATACCTTTGCCTACGGTTTTCTTCTTGCCTCCGTTGATGTGTGAGAATGACTTCACGCTGTGACGTATCTCAAATTCGGGACCGGCATTGAAGAACACTTTGTTTCTTCCCACTCTTTGCTGCCATTCCATCAATACGGGTACACGGAAGAAGAAATGGCGCAGACGGCTTTTATTGTAACTGGTGTCTTCGTTGCCTGCGGTGAAGATGCTGGTTCCGTTTTCCTTCAGCAAGGCATAGTTACCGTCGATATTGAAAGAACGGTATCCCCAGCTGACTCCCAGGTTGATTCCCCAATGCGGGTTCTTCTTGAAGTTGTGATATACGGAGAGGATGTTGAAGCCGAATTCCCATGACTTGGATAAGTCGAGTCCCATCTTGTCGCTTGCTCTGAAGGAAAGGAAGTCGTTAGCCAGCCGGCTGTAGCCAATATACAGACCGGAACAGTGCGGTTCGTAAGCATTGTATCTTCTCTTTTTGGGGATGAATGGCAGTGCGTCGAGGAAAGTGCGCTTGTCTGCATCCACTTTCTCGAGATAGACTCCTTCATAAATTTGTACTTCTTTCTTTTCTCCGTCTTCCAACTGCTCTTCGTACACCTTGATGCGCATGTCTCCTTTTCCTTTCCGGATGATGATGGAGTCGCCTTGTGTCTGTACTGTAGCTTTCTGTTCAGGGTCAGTCTGTTGTTGTGCTGCCATGCGGCCGGCCGGCACAGCAAGCAGGCAGGCCAAAATCATAATTCTGGTTTTCATATCGTATATTGTTTTTAGTGTTATTCCGATTTGTAAAGCATATCCATCATTTCCTTTTCACTGAGCAGACCCTCTATGTAAATCAAAGTGCCCATGGAGCCTTTTCCTATCTTGAAAATGATGTAGCGGTTCAGCTTCTTTCCATTGCGTTCCACCTCTTTCAGTTGGTAATAAGCGCTACGCAGCACACCGCTTTCCATTACCTCCTGCGCCTTCTTTGCGTTATCTTGCTTGTCGTGTACAATGGCCTGCTGAATTTCCCGGCGATAGGGGGATACATTCTTGAACACAAGGCTCTTGTAGGTAGTCATGCGGTAAGATTTCAGGATACTGCCGTTCAGTTCTACCCTGGTCACGTCCTTTTGCTCGCCATACTTGCTGAATAGGTCGGCTATTTGCAGTCTCTCTTGTGCATGTACAAAGGCTGGCAGGCAAATCAGCAGGGAAAAGAGGCACAGACTACGTATGCAAATCAGTATAGATGTTTTCATAACCTTGTAATATTAGTGTTGAAACAGTAAGTTGCTTAAATCTTCATCCGTGAAGCTGGCGTTCTGCAGGGCTTCCAGTGCTTTGGCTTCCACCAGTTTCTCGTCTGTATACCGCTGGCCGTCGATGACGACATAATTTTCGGGAACATCGGAAAGCGGAAATATAATCTTAGCTACCCCGAGAAGCAGGAGCAATCCAGCGGCAATGCCGCTGACAGCATAGAATGTGCGATAGAGACGGAAAGGCTTCCGCTGTGCGGGTACTTCCTTTGCCGATTCTGTTGTTACGGATTTTTCCTCTGTCGGTTCTGCCATTGAAGTTGCTTCCCGGTTCAGATAAGCGAATAGGGGGCGGTACGTTTGCAGGTGCTCCGGCACTTCCTTTTCGGTAAAGAAACGGCGCAATTCGCGTTCTTCTTCGCAGGAAGTTTCCCCTTCGAAATATTTATCCAGCAGTTCATCTATCTTCATGGCTCATTTCTCCTTTCTTTTCTTTCTTGTATGGTTCGCAGGTAAACGTCTCTCACTTTCTTCCGGGCTCTTGACAGATTGCTGCGGATGGCTTCCGGTCCGCATCCCGTGATTTCGGCGATTTCGTCCGTTTCGTATCCTTCGATGTCCTTCATCCGCATGATGGTGCGTTGAAGATTGGGCAGCGAGTCGATGATTTCGTGCATCAGGTGGATTTCATCTTTGATTTCCAACAGCCGTTCCGGTGTTCCGGTGGGGGATGCCGCCTGCACTATGTCGAGAGATAGGGTGTCGTTGCGTTTGCAGCGCCACATATCTATACAGATGTTGTGCGTCAACGTCATGGCAAATGCTTCGATGCTCCGGTATTGCTCCAGTTCAAGCCTTTTGTTCCATAGCTTGAGCAGTACCTCCTGGACGGCATCTTCTGCATCCTCCGGTTCGTCGGTCAACTTCCGTGCATAGTTCAACAGCTTGGCACGGAGTGGAAGAACGGTTATTTTGAATTCTTTGAGTTCCATTTACACAGATAAGACGAATGGGAAATACAAACGTGACATTGTAAAGTGAAAAAAGTTGGAATAAAAAAAGGGACTTACTAACATTAGCAGTCCCTTTTCTTCACATTACTATAAAAGTATAGGATTATTTCTTGAAATAGCGGTTGTACAGACCTTCGAAACCTTTACCGTGACGGGCTTCGTCCTTAGCCATTTCGTGAACGGTATCATGGATAGCGTCGAGGTTCAATGCTTTGGCACGGGTAGCGATACGCTTCTTGTCTTCGCATGCACCTGATTCTGCGTTCATTCTCTTTTCGAGGTTTGTCTTGGTGTCCCATACGCAGTCACCCAGCAGTTCAGCGAATTTAGCAGCGTGTTCTGCTTCTTCCCAAGCGTAACGCTTGAAAGCTTCTGCAACTTCAGGATAGCCTTCACGGTCTGCCTGGCGGCTCATTGCCAAGTACATACCAACTTCTGTACATTCGCCCATGAAGTGGTTGTTCA
>ERZ824978.3639-NODE-3639-length-11278-cov-2.647599_pt1 | contig 11278 bp, 7 predicted proteins | sample MGYA00519860_ERZ824978 | MGnify/ENA primary metagenome ERZ824978 (study PRJEB31778, sample SAMEA3449184) | human gut metagenome | biome: human gut; feature: human-associated habitat; material: faeces | place: United Kingdom | collected 2010/2012 ... | reverse complement strand
AATGGCTTTAACCTTTTGCTCCGGTACAGGATTTCTTACACTCGCTACACAGGATACAGCAATAGAATCAACATTATCCTTAATACTGTTAACTGCGCTAACTACTTCGTATTTGTCAATATCCAAAAGAACGCGCCCTTTGATATTAACCTTCCCTCTAATTAATTTTACACATTTTGCAGCCAATTCACCGCCGGGCAAATCACCTATGGCAACAAGGCCAACATCATGTATTTTTCCTTCAACTATAGCATTGGTTGCAAGTGTGGTTGAAAGAATAACTTTCTCTACTTTTCTTATATTTTCTGAGGTTAATCGGAGCTTTTCTATGCTTTCTCCGATTCCTTTCTCAAGCTCTTCTCGAGTAGTAAAGGATTTAGCCTTTCTTATTACTGCAGCTGACTTTTTTTTATCTGTATCCAGCAGAACAGCATCCGTGTATGTCCCTCCTGTATCAATCCCTATAATATAAGCCATGTCCTGCCTCTCCTATATCAGTTCATTTACAATGGCCACAACGTTTTTCTTTCCATTTCCGTTTTCAATTCCATCCTTAAACAAGCCTATTATGGAATCGCCACATGGTGTTTTTACACCTGAATCATTAATAGACCTTAAGATTGTTTCCATTGCAATTGTTTCCATTGTCAGTGCACATTCACTTGCATCATCAAAAGTTCTGTCATATTCCTTAAGCCCGTCTTCGAATGCTCTATAATTTCCTTCCAGCATCATCGGCAGTATATTTCTCAACTGTTCAATAAATATTTCTACAGGATAATTTTTCTTGATACAATAAGCTGCCGACTCTGCTAAAGTTGCAATTGCTCCAAAATGGACTTCCAGTATTGCAATATCGGTAATGCTTGCTCCTTCTACTTTTTCTCCAAGAAATGCAGCCTGACCAATAGCTTCAAGTGCAGGTTTCATTTCATCAAATACTTTTCTATTTCCCGAATAAACAAGATATGCATTCTTTGAACCAATATCTCCCGGATAATTTTCAATTTTTGCATCAAGATGATACATACCAAGTTTATTTGCTATAGTATCCATCTCTATTACTTCTTCCGGTGTAGATGTTGTCGTATTTATCAGCATCCTTCCGTTAAGTTTTTCAGGGTCTGCGCCAAGAATCACTTTTTTTGCAATGCTATGTGTCGGCAAATTAACTAATATGCATTCAGTATCATAGGCCTGATCTAAATCCGTAAAATGTTTAGCACCTCTCTCAACAAACGGCTGCGCCGCTTCTGTATTAAGATCAACAATAGTCACATCACACCCTCCAACCAGCAGAGCATTAATAATCCTGCTGCCCATGGTTCCACAACCTATTACTGTAATCGCTTTCATTTCTCCCTCCTGTTCACACTTTCAATATTTGTTTTCATAGTATTTATTATTATACTTATCACAACTGTTATGTTAAGTATAACTTAATCTTCCCCGGTGTCAATACACTTTATAAAAATATGTTTGTTTACTTTCGTATGGATTTTATATTAACTTGCTGTTTCCAACCCTTGCCACATAAATTCTATGCATTTTATTGACACTGTTTAGTATTAGTAATATAATTATAAATTATCGTTTAACTGTAAGGATAAGAATCATGTTGGTAAACAAAAAAATAGAAAGTACAATGGATATAAAACGAATGAATGTAAGAAAAGTCATCGATTCGTTTTTAAAATTAGGGCAGTCCACAAAGTCGGAAATCTCCAGGGATAGCGGACTTAGCATATCGACATGCAGTACAATTATAAAGGAACTGTTAACAAACGGCGATCTGATAGAATGTGGCCATGTTAAAACTTTAGGTCGCCCTTCACAAACATATACATACAATGCCAACCGCTCTCTGGCACTGTGTATTTCTATTGTTGTAAACAAAAAAACAAACTCCATAAAATATGCTCTTGTAAATATGAAAGGTACAATTATAGACAGTAACAACATAGAAAAAGAGGAAATCACTCTTGAAGAGTTCTACGCTATTATCGACAGGGTCAGCGAATCAAATAATATAGATGCTATAGGTATTGCAATACCGGGAATGGTATACAACGGTGTCATTGATTACTGTGATGTACAATCTTTAGAAGGCGTAGATCTTCAGAATACTTTAGAAAAAAAATACAATATAAAGGTAATCGTGGAAAACGAAATGCATCTTAAGGCTTACGGCTACTACAAAAACCACCCGGAATTAGGTTATGAAATAGTAGCTATTCTCAATCTTCCTGAAGGGCATACCTGTGGTGCAGGCCTTATTATAAACGGCCAGGTACTGGAAGGCAAAAGCAATTTCGCCGGCGAAATAAACTATCTGCCTTTCGCAGCATCCAGAGACGACTTAATCAGCAAAAGTTCTGATAGGAATACTCTAATACCTTTACTGTCAAAAATCGTTATTTCTCTTATATCAATAGCAAATCCTGCACACATGGTTTTCGTTGGAATGGGATTTGATGATGATATTGTAAACAAAGTAAAAAAATCCGTTGATAAAAAAATACCTGCACATTATCAGCCCGAATATTATCTTCAGCGAGATATAAGCAAAGAGTATCTGGATGGGATAGTGTTGTTTACACAGGAAACAATACGTTAGATTATTGTGATCAGAGACACATCTCAATATCTATCAGTATTTGATGTGTCTGTAATTGAACCTTTTGTTACTTTAATGATTAGAGGTTCAGTCACCGCAGCTATTTATCCTGTTACAAAAACAATAGAACTTCACCTCCCCCTGCCAAAAACCTTATTTAGACTCTTTGGTTATTTTTCTTCCATACTTTTTTCTACGTCCTTCATTCTGCCCTCAACAAGTTCCTGCGGAAGAAACACCTGTCCACAGACAGGACATCTTAATACTCTGTGTCTAAAAAATTTATCAAGATATTCAAACTGAACTTCAAGTTCTTCCATCTCCACCTGACAGCTGTCACAGATCAGTTTTAACTTTTTTTCCATTCCACACTTCCTCCAGTTTTATATTCATCCTGTGAATATATACATTGGTAATATAATATTTACTGTCTTTTATTATATAAGTCACCCAGCACGTAATATAGTTAAGCTTTGAATAACATGTGTATTCTTCTGTGTCAGCGTTATAGATTCTCCTGCTCAAGTTGTTTGACCGATAAATAACCTCTTTAAGATCCTCCTCAACAAGGTGAAGTTTTTTTATCTTCTGTTTTATATTATCGTCATAAATAATTTCAAATCCGTATTTGTTTTCATCAGCAGCCATCTTTTCACCCCAGTAAGTTTCCAACATTCTTTTCTTTAAATTTTCCCGGTTTTTTCTTCTTGCCGTAAAATCGGGCACAACGGCCGATGTGCCATCAATTCCAAACAGAATATCAAGAATATGAATTGCTTCTTTATTTCTCTCAGCAAAAACATCTCTGCAGTTTATGCAGTATGTTATATAGGCTTTCTCTGACATATCAGCTCTTTTTTCTGCGACATAATCAGCAAACTCCGGACTTGCTATAGAAACATCGCCACCAAATCCGCAGCAGCCATAGTTCCCTTTCTGCTCCAGCTCAAAAAACTTAATATGTTTTTCTCTTAAAAGCGTTCTTACCGCGGTCTGCATATTGTTATTTTCTCTTGCGGCGCACGGATCAAAAACAGTAAATTCTTTGTCCTTTGTAATGCCATTATTTATATTCGGGTATACTCCGTTATTACAAATAAATTCGGGAAGAGAAATACTTTTTATCTCCGGCAGGGCTTCTGTTAAAAATCTGGCACATGATGGACACGCCGCAATTACCACAGGCTTTCCAAGCACAGTCCAGTCCTGCACAAGCGAAGTTTTAAGCTGTTCTGCAAGTGCTTCGTCACCTGCCCATTCAGCATGAATACCGCAGCAGCGCAGCATCAGACCCATATTTTCAAAATTGCTGTTCAGCCATCCATATGCGGCTTCAACAAGCTCAGGTCTTGACGCTCCTAAATTACATCCGGGGAAAAAAGCATATTCTGAGCTTTCACTTCCATGAGCATTCCTGCATATATGGCTCCTCTCTCCGTTTGCATGATGCATGTCATCAAGCCAGAATCCATGAAAAGCAGGAGGCATCTGCTTCTGCCTGTGCAGCACACGCCTTGTCTCCAGCATCATACCTTTCATATCTATATGGGAAGGGCATCTCTGCTCAAACAATCCGCACTGAGTGCATGAATTCACAAGGTATGTTGCCGGGGATTTCCTCAGCATAGATCCTGATTCCATTACTGTTTCCGCCACTTCTTCACGTATTTTGGCAGGCCATTTATTATAGTACGCGACTATATCACAATTTTCCCAGCAGGCATCACACTGACATTTTATACATCTTCCCGCCTCTGCTGCTGCCTCTTCATCGGAAAAAATTCCATTTTCGGTTGGAATAACACATGCACTTTTCACTGCTTTTTTCAGATCAGGCACTATTCTGCTTTCATTTGATTTTTCTGCAATATCACCGCTTCCTGTTTTTATATACAGGTCAATAGCCCTTGCAGCATTAGTTCCGTCTACAATTGATTCAACCGCGCTTTTACCTTTAATACTTCCTCCGCACCATAATGCAAATTCATTATTTTCATCACATTGTCCTGCAGGTAAATCTATCATTCCGAAATCTCTTCCGCCCCGCCCGGTTGCAATATAGACAGCATCGAAATCATATTCTGCAAGGTCATTGAGACTGACAATCTCAGTCTCAATCAGAAGTTCATATTCTTCTTTCGACATTTGCAAATCAATAGCCGTAAGGTATTCAGCTTTATCCATATAGTTTTTAAGCTGTCCTCCCGGAGCCTTTTCCTTTTCAAAGATAACGACACTGTATTTTTTAGATGCCAGTCTGAGACCGCATGTCAAGCCACTAAGGCCTGCTCCTATTATACCTATTTTTCCTTGTTTTGATGGGAGATTATATTTTAATGGTTCTTTTTTTCGGGCTTTGTCTACACAGGTTTTCTCCAATAGCCTTATCTGCACTGCATCATCAATATGTGTCCTTGGACATGTATTCTGACACCTGGCATCGCATATTTTTGACACAATTTCAGGAAAAACAACGGCATCTCTATAACTCTTATATGCTCTGTCATATTTGTTTCTGCTTATCTTTTCAAGAAAATCCTTCACATCAAAATGAAACGGACACATATTTGTGCAGGCAGGTTCTTCCTTTTGCCTGCAATCATCAAATTGTTTAAAGTACTTTTCCATATTCTTTTCCCGCCACTATTTGTTTATGAAATATATACCTGCCAGACAGGCAAGTACTCCCAAAACTTTATTTACGGTGATAGCTTCTTTATAAATCAAGTATCCTACAATCAGCAGCGCAACTGCAAATATCGCACTGTGCAGCAAATAGCCGGTATTTATATTCCACCCCACTCTGTACATGAATATATTGCCGGCCTCCAGTCCTACAATTGCAAGCCCCATAACTATTACTGTCCAGTTGGTATATGAAAATTCCCTTATAAGATTGCCTCCCTGATTGGTTATAAAATACATTACAAGTGATATAATCGCACATAGTATATATGCAATGACCAGCATTGCAAATGGATCCATTCTGGAAGGGGAGGATTTTGCACATATGTGGTAGAATATATTTGAAACAACTATTAAAGCAATTGGAAAATACATGTTCATTGACTTATAACTCCTTTTTATGCTATTTTTACTATTTTGCTCTTGATAGACAATCGGCAGATGACAAAAGCCATCTGCCGATTACCATGAATTTACTACACTTTATAATTTATTACCAGCTAACAGGATTTTCTTTCATAAACTCTACTTCGTCCATAAAATCTGAACCCAGATAATATTTTTCAGGCGGAGTTAATGTTTCTCCTGCTGCAAGTTTATCTATGCCTGCTTTAACCTTTTCCGGTGATACAGGGATTTCATAAATTCTTACTCCTGTCGCATTGTTTATAGCGTTGAGCACAGCAACATGATCTCCGGACTGGAATGCCTCCGAGCATCCTGACGATCCGAAAGGCCCTCTTTCATCATGGCCGTTCATATGTATAACTGTCATATCATCAGGAATATCCTTAATGTACGGAACTCCTGCCGCATACATGTTTGTATGTTTTTTAACATCTTCATAGTCTTCGCTCAATGCAAATCCGATTGAATGTGAAATTCCGCCGTAAGCCTGTCCGTCCAGTGACTGAATGTTGCCTACTTTTCCGACTTCATCTACACATCTGAAACCTATAACTGTTGTTTTTCCTGTATTCATATCAACCTCTGCCTCTGCCAGGAACAGCGCATAAATATATGCATAGGCAGGATTTCCTTTACCGGTATTAGGGTCAAGATCATATAAATCATCCCATTCACTTGCAGATGTCCAGTCACCATTATATCTGGTAGGAATTCCTTCTGCAATCATTTCTTCGTAAGTCCTATACGTACCGTCTTCTTTTCTCATTGCATTGGCAAGGTTTTTTGCTGCCAGTATGCTTGCTTTGCCGTTTGCGAAGTGAGATCTGGAACCGGCAGATTCTCCTGTATTAGGGCAGAGTTTGGTATCTGCCTGTACTAATCTGATATCATCAGGTGTAACATCCGGGAAGTATTCTCTCAATGCCTGTATCATACAGATGAGCGAGCCTGCATCTCCTCCCTGACCCTGATCCTGCCATGTATCATATTTAGTAAACTTTCCATCAGGTCTTAATTCGATAGCAACACTGGCTTCATCAACAGCGCCAAGGCCAACTGTATAACCGCCCCATGCAAGTCCTACACCGCGCCTTACCGAGCCGTCCGAGGAAGCATTAAATTCATCCGCTTTTTTAACAGCTTCATCATACATAGGCTTCATTTTGTCCATTATAGCTTCCATCGGATACTGCAGGAAAGGCACCTGGTTAAGATTGTCCTGTCCGGGTCTTGCAATGTTCTTATACCTGAATTCGAACGGATCTATTCCTGCTTTTTCTGCCAGCATATCAATCAGTGCCTCACCGCAGGTAAATGCCTGAGGAGCTCCGTATCCTCTATATGCTGTACCGAAAGCATGGTTTGTAATAGCTACCCTTGATACTCCAAGCGCATTAGGAATATAATACGGGAAGAACATAAATCTGCTTATCCTCATTAATTTGTCATCGCCCAGCTCATGATATGATCCATGGTCAAGTCCTACATCAAACTGACCTGCTGTAATCATTCCATTTTCATCACATGACAGGCTTCCGTTCATATATGCAGGAGATCTCTTTCCTGAGAAAGCCATAAACTGTGAATAATCAATATGCAAAGCGACAGGCTTCTGTGTTACTTTTGCAGCCATTGCTCCTAATGCATATGAACCTGCATTCATTGCCCAGCCAAATGATCCGCCCGTAGGGTTTTCTACAATTCTTACATTTTCCGGATTTTCACCAACTGCCTCCGCCACATCATCTCTGTCAAAATAATTGGTCATACTTTTGCAGTGAACAGTAAGCATGCCGTCTTCATCATAATATGCCTGTACAGTATCACCTTCAATTGACATATGAGGTTCTCTCGAAGCATAAAAACTGCCTTCCACCGAGAAAGTGGAATCTTCAATAATTTCCGGCACGTCATCAGCATCACCCTTGCGAACAGGAAATCTTGAGTATATATTAGGCACTCCCGGATGAATTTCAATTGCATCAGGCATTACTGCTTCCAGATAGCTCATGTACTCAGGCAGCTGTTCATAATCCATCCTTACAAGTTCTGCCGCCTGCTGTGCATGCTCCTTGGTATCTGCAACAGCTATTGCTATAACATTACCCCAGTTTACTATTTTTTTATCCTGGATAAGTGTATGCACATTATCAAAAACCACTGTTCTAGGCTGGCAGGTAAATGGTGTCAGCGCATTTTTGCATCCTGCATCTCTTACATCCTGCGCAGTTATAACTTTAACAACTCCCGGAACTTTTTCTGCTGCCGATATATCAATATTTAAAATGTTTGCATGGTTTGTAACCCTAGGCATTACCAGAACAGCCTGCAATGTGCCCTCCGGCATCTTTAATGCGAGGTCATCACCGTAATCGCATACTCCGCAGGCTTTAGCCAGTGCATTAGGCCTTGCAAGCGGTTTACCGTAAAGATCCTTTACACCTTCCCATTTATACCTGATATCTTCTACAGTTTTCTCACCTCTCATAATAGCCGCTGCTTCCATAACCGCATCAACAATCTGCTTGTAACCTGTACATCTGCAGACATTCCTGTGCTTCTGGAACCAGTCCCTTACTTCTTCTCTTGTCGGATTATTGTTTTCCTTAAGCATCTGATATGCTGATACAATAAATCCCGGCGAGCAGAATCCGCACTGAACTGCAGCAAGATGTACCCATGCAGCCTGAAGCGGATGAGGGTTTAGCGGATTTCCCAGGCCCTCTATAGTAATAATTTCGCTGAAATCCTCTATTGTTTTGATTTTTCTTGTACACGATCTTACTACTTTTCCGTTCATTATTACAGAACATGCTCCGCAGACACCTATCCCGCAACCAATCTTAGTGCCTGTCAAACCCAGTCTTCTAAGTACTGTTGCGAGAGTATCTTTTTCCAAATCGCATACAAAAGTACGTACAGCGCCATTAATATGCAGTGATTTTTTTGAAAATTTCATAACATTCCTCCTCGTCTTTTTTGAAGTTTATCCTTTTTGCACTCAGTGCTATTCAATCATATCTACCATGCAGTATTTTCAGTCCTGTTGATTATAGCGTCCTGCGCTTCAGGCGCAAGCTCAACAAAGAATGCACTGTAACCTGCAACTCTTACCAGTAAGTCTGCATAGTCCTGCGGGCGGGCTTTAGCCTTTCTCAATGTTTCCGAGCTTATAACATTGAACTGAATATGGTATCCTCCCAGCGCATTTTCTGCTCTCAGCAGAGAGATGAAGTTCTGTTTATCCTTCTTTGTTTCCAGAAGGTGAGGATTCAGTTTCATATTCAATAATGTGCCGACTCCGTTCTTTGTATGGTCTACCTTGCAAACCGATTTAATTACGGAGGTAGGCCCTTCTTTATCATATCCAGGGAACGGTGATAAGCCGTCTGACAATGATTCTGTAGCCTTTCTTCCTGACGGGAGAGCCCATATAGCCTTACCATGAGGTAAGTTGGATGAAACAGGAACAAGTCCGCTAAGGAATGTTGAACCATGCATACTTCTGTATTTCACAGCTTCATCGCATGAAAATTCAACTGTTTCAGCTGCAAATCTGTCAACCTCATCAACATCATTTCCATATTTAGGAGCGCCGTTAATAAGCAACTGCCTGATATCCTCATAGCCCTCAAAGTTATTTTCCAATGCCTGAAGGAGCTGATCCATGGATATTTTTTTATCGTCGTAAACCAGTTTTTTCACTGCTTCCAGTGAATCTGCGATATCGGCAACACCTGTAGGTTCCAACCCCGGACCATTATTGTATTTTGCTCCGCCTGCAGAACAATCCACACCATTTTCAATACAGCCTTCCATGGTCATGGATCTTACCGGCTTTGGAGCTCTTCTCATATGTGCTTTTTCTGATAGCTGTGTAAACCTTACGCAAAGCTTAATAAGATATGCCAGCTGAGCCTTTACCGCCTCATAAAATTCATCGAAAGTTTTGAAATCTCTTGGATCACCGGTTTTCAATCCCATCTGTCTGTTAAGAGTTTTGCAGTATCCATTGAAAAGTGCCCATTCTACAGCTGTAGCATAGCTGTAACGGCAACCTTCGCCCCACATGTTTGTAATGCCCGGAATATTAGGCTCAACGCAGCCTCCTACACACCAGTTTCTTGCAAGTGACTCCGGAAGACCTCGTCTTTCAAACAGCTTTATAGCGGTTTTATCGAAGAATATTGCAGGCTGTCCTGTTCCAAGCTTAACAAGATCGCAAACCTTCTCCAGATATTCATCAGGAGTCTCATCGCAAACTCTTACATTAATTGTCGGCGAATGCATTCTTAAATCCATAGTAGCCTGAATCATCAGGTACGAAAGTTCATTTACAGCATCCTTTCCATCCTGATCGCATCCGCCAAGAGTAAGACCGGTAAATGACATATATCCCGCATAAAACTCTGCGCCATCTTTAGAAATAGTAAAAATAAACTCTGCAATTTTAATCCAGAAACACTCAATAAGCTCAAGCGCCTCTTCCTCAGTAATTCTTCCCTCTTCAAGATCTTTTTTGTACAGTGGATATAAATACTGATCCGGTCTGTCGATGCAGTAGGAATTGGAGTTTTCCTCTGCCCACAGAAACATCTGTGTAAACCATACAAACTGCAGTCCTTCATGGAATGTTTCCGGTGGATTATACGGAACCTTTTCACATATATCCGCTATTTTTAAAAGTTCTGCTTTTCTCTTTTCGTTCGCATTTTTAGCCAGCCTTCTTGCATACCCTGCGTAGCGTTCACTCATCATTTTTACAGCATCACAGCATATTATGGTGGCTTCATAATACTTTTTCTTTTCAAAGCTTTCAGGATCAAAAGGATCTAATGCTTCCATTCTTTCAACAGCTTCCTGCCTGATTGCCCCAAAACCTTTTTTAATAAGGATATTGCCGTAACCTACAGCATATTCTCCTGCGCCGCCCTGTGATTTTAAATCACCAAAGACTACATTTGTCCCGATTCCGACATTTACAAGATCATCTTCGAGATTAGCTTGAAACCAGTCCTCCATTGACTTACCCGTCCAGAACGGAACAATTTCTTCTCTTATATATTTCTTATCCTCTTCTGTAATAAAATACGGATCCTGCGGTCTGGTTGACATTGTTTCCAGTTCATCTCTGTACCAGCTGTAACACATATCAGGATTCATAACCACAGACCTCTGTTTTTTACCGTCTGTACCTATTATCAGTTCATCTTCATCAATAAATAATGTTTTGTTTTCAAGATAATGATATAGAGCTTTTGCCCTTTTGATAATAACCTCATCACCTTCATTTTCTTTATAAATTTCTGTATACGCTCTGGCTCTCTCTGTATCGATTTCAGGCATATTATTGAAATATTTATTTCTTAATCTGTTTATTCTGTCTGTGCAGCCGTCTTTCCAGTCGCCATGCTTTATTCTGTTAAAATCTGTTCCACATGCAGCAGCCATACAATTTTCTCCTTTCTATCACCTTAACCAAAAAACTTAATGTCAATACCTCCGGCATGAAATCCGGCCTTTATATACTTGAATTCCTCACTTAAAGCAACTGACCGTTTTTTACAA